>WNGP01004717.1_pt1 | contig 11354 bp, 5 predicted proteins | sample 5407671 | NCBI WGS metagenome assembly WNGP01 (sample SAMN13153381, study PRJNA577476) | soil metagenome | isolation source: 40 cm soil or saprolite under Garry oak tree replicate 2 | place: USA:California | collected 2016-06-15 | reverse complement strand
TGGAACACCCTGATTGACAGCCATGTTGACAGCCAAACGCCAAAAAAGAGTGTGGCCGCGGTCATACCTGAGGAAGTTGTAGGGTGTAAATTACAAAATTGCGTGTCGTAGTTTTGACAATCCGGTGTCGTAGAACAAACATTGGAGTCGAGAAGGAAAAGTCCAACAACTCATCTCATCGTGCAGGTTTTTCGACGTTGATTTGCGGACGGCAATATGAACACTGATTTCGCCTTTCAGAAGGGACTTGAGAGGCTTGAATAGATGAGTAGAAAAATCGGACGGTTTTAATACTGCCCGCTTCATGAAATACTTGGAGAGAGCCGCAGAATGCTGAAGGTGACAATATATGTATGCTTCAATGCAAGCGCTAAAAACATTCTACCTCTTCTACCGAAAGTTTGGTACAATATCAACTCTAGTAGCGAGTCTTTGAGCGAGGATCATTTGTTGGTAGGAGGTAGCGATTCATGAATATCTTTGCGCACGAACTGGACTTAATTCTTACTGCTCATAAAAAAACGTTAAGCAGCCTCTACTCTATCCGCTCGCCAGATGTTGCTATCCCCCCTCGTACGGTAGATAGGCTCAAAGAAACCCTTCAAGGGCAGCGCTCTGCTACACTCAATGCCGAGCAATTAACTATGCTTCAGGAGCGTCTCTCATTAACAGATGAGGAGATGCGTCGTCTACGTGCTGCCCTTCTTGCGGAAGCCGTTCGTCGTTTGCTTGCCGATCGACTTGATTCGATTGATACTGCTGACGATTTAGCTAACAAGTTCTTTCAGATGTTGCTTGATGCTGATGGTAATCAGATGCAGGTCAGGCGTGATCGGCTATTAGAGGAAGTACGAGGTCCGCAACAAACACGAGGTATCATCGAGAACGAAGAGGAAGCTTCTGATCAGAAACAAGAGCTGGTTTCGACTCTATTGGAGCCAGCGGCGGAAGCTTATCATCAAGGAATGCTTTGGCTAGAAATGGCGCATGCAACATCGAACTGGCTTGCGAGACGAGGCTATGTTGCGCATGCAAAGGCGCTCCTTGATGCTGCGCGCAACTTGGCTCGCCACGCACCTTCTCAGGCACTGAATACTCCAGAGCAAGCCTCGTGGCTTACGCTTATCGAGACCGCCCTGGAGGATGCTGACGCACTGGGATAAGCGAGAAGGCTTACCGTAATGAGGAAAGCCACTGAATGGCTAACGGAAGCAGGTAGCCGAGTAATGCACCAACAAGAGTAAAGAGAACATTCATAAGCAGCGCAACCCGATTAGCCCGCTTATACTCGGCTTTTATAGCTTCATCAAGAAGCCGCAGAAAATCTGGATGTGCTCGTAGCAAGGCCTGCACTGCCGCAATTTGGTCACTTGCCTTATCCAGATTCTCTAACGCAGTGCGAACTTGTTCTGATGGTGATGGCTTGGGCGCAGATGGACCGGATATTCCTCGCGGTGTCTGTTCGCTTTCGTAGATGAATGCGCGCATTTCTTGCATTAGAGTGTGTTCACGAACACGCTCTAGTGCTCGAAGAAGCGGGGATGAAGAGATCTGTGATTCTGTTGAGAGAAGCTGAGTATGCATAGAACTTTTTCCTTTCTGCCTGCCATGAGTGTGCATATGACGAACTGATGTGCTCATCAAAGATGAGAAATAGTTCGTCAAGAGAAGTATGCCTTGGCAGGAACTCCTTTGTCTGCTCACTCGTAAGTGAGGAAGGAGATAGGTATCTGGCTGGAGAAAGTGATATGTTGGCGAAACGATGATAGGTTTATAATGTGGGCTGCTCCATCGGTGGAAGAACCTCTCCGAGTCCTCGCTCTATGCTCCATAAATGATTGTAGCAGCCCAGTAGCTAGCATGCTCAAAAGGATGAGATGCCCGGGCTTGGTCGGGTAAGACACCCACATATTTTAAGGCAGGGAAGGCTTGTTGCAGAGAAAGACGCAGGGTATCATTTGGAACGAAAGATGCCTCTTCGTCGGTGTTTATCGCTCCTCGTAAGACATGGGGAATTGATGTCAGATCCTCTGGCACTGAACGGATACCTTCCAGTCCTTTTTTAGCAAGACTCCCTAGTTGTTCACGGGTGATCGTTCTCAACCATTTCGCCGCTTCTCGCAAAGCATGTGCAGGGGTGGACGAAGGCTTTCGAAGAAGCTCTCGCATGAAACGCACCATCAGAAGAAAGTTAGCTACATCACTCACTGTCCAGAACGTTGCGATAGCACAAGGTGCCCCTGCTTGCAACGCTCCAGCAGCTAAGCTAATTAATTCATCTGGGGCCCGTTCCAGGTCCCCTAATGCTGTCGTGCAGCCGCTTGCAATGAAACCGCGAACTCCTGATAGGAGTTGCCGTCGTTGCAGATCTGCCAGCGTTAATTTTTCGTTAGCACTGAGTAACATATAGCAGTTCTCAGGGTCTGTTGGATCTGCATGCCCATGACTTGCTATATGTATCCATGCACCTGATTGCTTCTCCCCTGCTTGCAATTCCTGAAGCGTTGCCTCGATCTCCGCACGGGTGGCCGCGTTCTCAACTATAGCTTTACTTCCCTGATGGCTCTTGCTGGCCAGTGCTACGATAGCTTCAGCTTCAGCAGTTGCCCATTCAAGAGGTTTCTCTTTTGTCGGCAGCGGATTGCCAATGGCTATAATTGGCCCCTGTTGAGATAAGGTTTTTATTGCTTGTCTCGCGGCTGCTAGGCTACGAGCGCTAGCCTGATAGGTAAGTTCGCAGGTTTCAGCAAACGGAATGGGCGCTCCTGTCCAGCGATTATGACCTGCCCAGGCAGCATGCAATGGCAACATCCCCAATTGGCCGCAAGGAATGAGTGCGACTGGCTGATCTGAATCGCTCAATCCTAGGTGATCGAGTTCTTGCCGGAGGTCGGCAATAAGGGTGTCACTCAGTTCTTGTTGCAAGAGGTCCAGTTCCGCTTGAAGCAAAAACCAGTTAAATGTATGGTTAGTAGAGAAGATTTTCTTTTCTAACGCACCTTGCAGCGGTGAAGCTAATACCTCATGGAGTTCACGAGCTTCTTTCTGAGAAGAGGTTCCAAGTTGCTTTGAAAGATCATCGGCTTTTAGTTGCCAAGCCTCTATTGTGTCTTTTAAGGCTATTCGAAGGGTAGTAAACGGAGCTGAGATGGCTTCCGGGAGATCACAAATCGGGATTGCTAGACGGCGCTCCCGCTCTTGCTGATCGCCTGTAGGATAAAGTGTCCACAGTCGTAAGAGTTCCGCTCCTCGTTGCTGCAATGCGAACTGGTATCCTCCTATAATCCATCGATTCTCATCAGGGCGAATAAGCCAATCATCAACACGTTGTTCGGTGAGTTTGGGCAAAGCAATGGCAATAGGATCACGATTTTGTCCGCGTGCTGGGGGGATAACGAAAGCTAAACCTCCTTGTTCGGTTGCAGTGACATAGATGAGGACTTGATGTGTATCTAGGCTCTCGATAATCTGTTGATAGGTTGATTCTCGTGGAAGAAAGTCCTGTTGGCAGTGATCGCGTATAGCGTTGCGTAAATCGAGTAGATCATTGCGAGCTTTACGGATATCATCAGGACTTCCCTCCGCCAGTTGCTTTTGCCAGTTGAAACGTACAATAGCAAGTTCTTGAGCATGAAAGTCGCAAAGGCCTTTTGATCCTGTGCTTGTGATAGCAAATGCTTGACCGAGAGCCTGAGCGCGACCCTCTTCCAGAGCAAGTACGGCCTCACGTATCTTCCCCAACTTCCATAAGCACCAGGCATGAGATGCATACATTTTGCGTACCCCGGACCACGTTACGATATGTTGAATACGATCTTGAAGATAGTATTCACTCCAGCTTAGTTCAAGGTTAGCTTGACGTGCATCCTGAAGAGCTTGGTCTGCACGCTGATAGGCTTCAAGGACTTTGCCCATCTGACCCTGGCGGTGCGCCTCAGCGGCCTCATGTCGGATTTCAAGAAAAGCGAGATGAAGTAACATATCACGATGGCCATAGAGGGATCTCTCTGGAGTGAAGAAGGAAAGAGCGGCTCTATAGGACGCGGTGGCACGAGCAAGATCAGCTTGCCGGTCTAACGATTTGTCTAAGGAAAGACGTTGGGCATAAGCGCCTCCCAATTCAGATTGTATTATCGCCCAGTTCAAATTGTTGTCAGTTAGCTCGCATGTCTGGTAAGAAACGTTGCGGGTAATAATGTGCAGGGCATCTTCGTAGCACTGTATAGCTTTCTCAACATCATCAGGATACCTGTTTTCCGCCCGAGACATATAGATTTTTGCTAACTCTTGCTGAATACGCATCCATTGATAGGGATAACGTTCACGGGTGTAAATGGTTTGAAAAGCTGTATACCAATTGATGCGTACTTGTTGAACCTGCTCAGTGTCTCTATTAGGCCGCCTTTTGACTGCTTTCAAGTACCGACAACCAAGCTCTGCTACGATTTCAGGAGCAACAGTAGGATCAGCATCGAGGCGGAGAACGCTATTATACAGCAATGCTTCATACTCTTCATCTTTCAGAGCACTAAGTTGCTGAAGGATATCCTCAACTTGGGGAGGGAGATCAAGAACGAGACCCCCGTAGGCATTAACATAGGCATCTCGAATAGCCTGGGGAGTTCCTCCACGATGGTAAACATCTCGAAGTAGATTCTGACCCACTATGAGGCCAATAACCCTTGTTCTTGAGTTCCCGCTATAGGGAGCCGCGAAAGGAGTAGGATCAGACTGAAGAGAGGGGGGAAGAAATAGGCTCTTTCTGATATTCTCGCCCTGCTTGTCGTAGGAATCCACGTATTGCTCTACGTCGGTAATCTCAGTAGTAAGAGGACCCTCGAAAAAGTCCAGGTTAAGCAATTCAAGATGCGCCTCGAGAAATTGGCGTTCCTTACGATGCCCCTCGTAAATCGTGAGCAGGTCAAGGTCAGCTTTACCCCAATAATGCTTGCTAAAAGATTCTTCCCGACCAAGCCCATAGTAATGAACCCATTGCTCAAATACCTCGAACAGTTTGACCCACGCCCAGTCCTTACCCTGCGTTATTTGGATGTATTCCTTCCAGGCTTTGTCGATGCCAACCTGTCGGGCTTGTCTAAAAAGAGAACGATGTTGGTTACGAGTGTCATCGCCGTCCGAACGAGGAAAGCGTTCCTGCATATATTGCAGGTAAAAGTCCATGGTATCCGTGAGGAAGATGTGTTGTTCGCGCTCTAATACCTCTCGAACAGCACTCCCCACACGTGTATCATAAGAAGCATGTGCCGAGCCTCCACCCCATGCAAAGTAAGCCTCTAGAAAATGAGAATGGGCTTCGTGAACGGCTTGAGGGTCGGCTTTAGAAGGAAAGAGTGGCATCTCAAACTCTTCCATTGCTGTATCAATGCCGATCTCATGACAGCGGCGCAGAAGATCGCGGAGCTGCCCATACCAGGCAATCTTGTCCTTGTCCAGACCCTCTTCTTCTCCAAACTCGACAGCAACCGCTAACAATTCGCCTACTTTGTCGAGGAGCACTTGATCGCGTTCCAGCAGGAGAGCATGCAACTCATCCCAAGTCTTGGCGGCTGCCAGTGCTGCGGCCCTATTCACCGTCTCATTGCCACCAGTATCAGGATGTTCGGAGTGATTCGGCCTCTCCATGCCCTTTTCCTTTCTTGAAAGTGGTCCCGAATAGAGAAAGGCTATATAGTGTTGTTTGTCAGTTAAAAAGGCTTGCAGTAGGGTTTATTCCCTACTCTATTAAACGACATCAGACAAAAGATGAGCAAATTTTGATAGTGAAAGCGCTCTTTTAGCAGCTTACGATTCGCTAGAAGAAGGAGCAATGCTCATGGGAAATCTCTTTTCCCTGGATTGAGCACTGGCGACAATAACAGTTCACGAGGCTATTCAAAACCGGGTGCTCAACACTTGGTTTTGAATGGCCTCCTCCCTTCAGATCGCACATCCATGATATTCCTCCCTTGTGGCTCATCTCTGGTGATGAGAGACCGAACCCAACTTAGTAAGGTTGAGTCCAGATAATGGTGGTTATTTCTACTCTGCCATTTGTTGAAATGTCTGTTCTACGACACCAAACTGTTAAAACTACGACACGCAATTTTGTAATTTACAGGCAAACGAACTGTAGATGTTATTGATTGTTTCTACGCCGTCTGGCCCACGGCAAACCTTCAGCAATAGCAGCGCGCATAGCAGCATCAAAGCCATACCAGTCCGCTACCATATCATCTAATTGCTGTTGCATTGCCACAAACCTATCCCAACTTTCCTGCGCCTGTTGGCAAAGAGCATTGTATGTCCGGAGCCAATCAGCAGCAGCTACCATCTCTGGCAACTGCCAGTTCTGCGCCTGGCTCCAGGTATCGTCTCCTCGCCATGGCTCCTGTAAAAATAGATCTAGCACTTGGGCAAACGTCGCTGTATTGGGATCAGTAGGATTCGCAGTGCAAACAATCAAATTTCGTGCGCTCAGTGCCTTGATGCGCCCGCTTGCTACCCCGTTATTTCTCACTTCACCTCGTCCAACCAGGTCCATCAATCTAAGTTTTGGCAATTTACTAGCAGCCAGCACTGCAGAAGGAGGAATGTAGACCTCACCATCATCAAACTCGGGCAGTCTTGCTCTGTACATCATCACAAAATTCTTTTCCAGATCGGAACGTTCGTTAAGCAATTCTTGTGCTAGGGAAGTTAGCTGAGCCACTGGCATAGTTTGCGGGTCTGGTATAGGAACACGACTCAAATCCTCTCTCATAACATGATTATTCGTGGAAAATAGATTAACCAGAGAAGCCGTAACTTTGCTATTGATTAATGCAAGTAGAGCTTTACCATATTCCTCCGCGGCACCATTCTTGAGTATCATTCGCCAAAGCTCATGCGTAAAAGCTATGGGCAAACTCGACCTTCTCTCAAACCAAGTAGCTATCAAACGTTCCCTGGTATTCAGGCGGGCAACTTCCCTTAGTACAATGCCGCATTCTCTGTCATTGATTCGCTTAAGTTGCTCCAGAACCTGGGAGACATGTATTACTTCTCTTGACGGATTCCTATCGCTAACGGCTTGCAAAGGGCTTGCCCAATCAGAAGGAGTAGGTGGTAGCGGCGTAAATGGCCTTACATCTTCTCCTTTGTAAATAGCCACATCACCATTGGAGAAACTACCCCTGTCTTCACCCAGCCGTAATGGGTTCAACGCTGTCGCATTCACGTCGCCTTGCTTCCTATCAAAGGTGCTATCCAGTAATGCTCCTAAACGCACAGCAAAGTTGTTGCTCACCTGCCTTACATGTTGCCAGATATCTAGACTCACCTGACTATTTGCAACCAGCCAGCTACCTTGCCATACATCATTTTGTGGTACAGCCTCTACTACCTTCGCCAAATCTGTGCTAAATTGAGTTGCTCGAACCTCTGGAATATCTTCACCACCGCTTACCAGAATTGAAGGGCCTGGCCTTGAACGATTCACACGGATAATCCCTACTGCTTGGTCCACACCGGGAAATAAAATATCACCCCGATAAAACCGTACAGCCACATCCGGGCTGAAAGGAGGAGTTTTGAGCAACTTACGAGCGGCACTGGCACTCCTATCACCGAAAATAGTCAGTGGGATTATATAAATCATGCGCCCATACTCGGCCAGATAATACAAACTCAGCCGCAGGAAAAGTAGATACAGGTTCGTATCGCCTGAAAGAACAGACCTGTAGAACTCAGCATTTCTGAAGCGGCTCACATCGAATCTTTCTTGCCTGCGGTTGACATAAGGTGGATTTGATATGATGTAGAAGAAACCTTCCGCGTAATCACCCAACTTTGCTTTAATAGGGTAGGCTTCATCAGTCAGCCTATCACTCAGGCGATCAGGAATAGTTACTCCGCTTGTTGTTCCAGTCACATCAGGGTTGTCCAGCACTTCACGTGGCAGGTCGAGGCTATCGGTGTTATAGATGTGAAAGCGCTCGATAGGCCGTACATCTCCCGACTGCTGCAGCACAAACAGATCATCCAGAGCCTGAATGAGCAGGTTCATCTCCGCCAGGTAGCAGGCAAAAGGATTCAGCTCCATACCAAAAAAGAGGGTCGTCAGATCATTCAGATAACGACTTGCCAGTTCTCTACGTAATGCCGGGTTAGTGGTGAGATGTTCCTCACTATCAGCCAGGCCATTTCGATTGCAGAAGAAGCTTACCAATGCCCGCCGATACCGGCGGGCAGCATGGACAAGAAAGCTGCCGCTGCCACTGGCCGGATCAAAGATACGACGTCCTACAATTTGTGGGCCCGTGTAATCCAGTAAGTCTAGCATGTACTCGACCACTTCATGGCGCGTCAAGAAGTGACCTTTGCGGTTACGGGCATTACGATCGATATACTCCTCATAAGTGAAGCCGATAATGTCACTCGTGACATCCTGGAAATTGTAACGACAGAGGAACTCCAACGTTTCAACGAGGAGAAAGTCATCGGGATTGAACCAATCAAATACGGCTTGTTGAAAGAAATGCAGGTAATAATAACTGGCCTTACGAGAGAGTATATTGCAAAAATTTTCGTTCAAAATGCCGATACCATCTAACTCTCTGAAATGCCGCCTGACATACAGGCTCCAATCAATAAAACCACCATCACTTGCCAGGCGCGGATGCAGGATGCGCTTGTCTTCCAGCACGCGCACCAGTAGAAGCCGCACAAAGAATACGTAGGCAACTTGCTCGGCAAAGACTTCAGGTTTTACATCTTCCTGATCGCTCTGGCGTTCGCTCCAGACCCGGTATGCTTCGGCAACTTTGAAAGGTTCGGTGGCTTCAAAACGTAGCGAAAGCAGCGCACTATTGATACGCAAAGCTCGCTCAAGCCACTTCTCAAATCTGGTATGAACAGCAGGGGAAAGTTTGGCTACTCCAATAGCCTGCTGAAGCACCTCTTGCACCTTACGCATCTCACGTTGCTCTATTTCGCCCAGGCGCGGAGTAAGCCGCTCTATCGCCTCAAGCACTCGCGAACCAGTGGCATCAAAGCCTGTCTGGTTGAAACGTATCTTGTCTATAAATTCGTCCCTGGCCGTTTCCCACTCCTTACGTAAAGTTGCCTCCTCTTTGACCAGCTTATTTCGGAGGCTCAGTGCTTCTCGAATCTGAGATAAAGCAGCCAGGCGCAGATGCTCTAGCGACTGACGGCTTCCCCCGATAAAGCTCCCCACAGTTTGAAGCTGATCAAGCGGCAAAGCCTGGTTCTCAAATGTCTGTTCATCGACGCATATCTGCGATACAAGCTGAGAGAATTGGGAGAAGCGCTCCTTGCCAAAGAGCAGCTTAAACAGGGCGAGGTTCGTGCCTTGAGTTTGCTGGACATCCTCGAAAGGGGGTTGTATTCCAAAAAGCTGTTCTACCGACACGTCTACCAGTGTCTCGTATCTGAGGGTATCGCTTGGTGAGAAGCGAACAGCGAGTATCCGGCGCATGTTGCACCACACAGCATATCCCGCTGTACCAATGCTATAGCGCCGCATCTGTGTTAGATGTTCATTATCAAGGTCAACCGTACTGTTCTTATCTTCCCAGATAAAAGCTGTACCTATCGAACCGTTAACGATGTAATCAGGGCGGTTTGCCTTCTGACCTGACTGAGGCAGATTGTATGACCAATCAGCGGCACTAAAACCCAACCATTCGAGGATATAACGGGCAAACTGCTGGTCAACGGCATTTGCCTCATCATTGCTTCGTTTAGAGTCCGGTTTTGTCAAATACTCCTTATAGTTACATGAGCGACCGTCTAATAATATTTGAAAGCGGTCAATCACCGATTGCTGAAAACTATCAATTATCTGGGCTGGAGAGAAAGAAACTGTGCTGATATTCTCCTCCCTTGCTATATCATCAGTTTTATGGTTCCCCTAGAGTCTGTTAGGAACTCGACATCGAATAAGGGTCAAGGACTCGAAAAGGCCATCCATTGATGAAGCATCAGACAAGCAAACACGACCAGGTGCAAGCCAGCAAGGGTGGCCGGAAGCCGCTCATAATCGCGCACCAGCCGTCGGAAACGCGCAGTCCAGGCGAAAGAGCGTTCCACCACCCATCGCCGAGGCAGCAAGACAAAGCCGCGCTTAGCTTCTGGCAGTTTGACCACGGCCAACTGGATGCCGTGCTGCTTGGCCTCAGCCTCCGGGACGTCGCCCGTATAGGCCTGATCAACAAAGGCGACTTCGACCGCCTGGCCGGTCACCTCTTGCACGGCGGCAGCCAGTTCGCCAACTTGCGCGCGATCCTGTTCATTGGCTGGGGTCACCAGCAGAGCCAGCAGGTTGCCCAGCGTATCAACTGCCGCATGCACCTTGCTGCCTTTGCGGCGCTTGGCTCCATCATAGCCCGCATGACTCCCGCTTTCGGGAGTCGATTGCAGGGTGCGACTATCAAAGATGGCCGCCGAGGGCTGCCGCTTGCGTCCTTTGGCTTCCCGCAGCAACAGCCGCAGGTCGTCAACCAGAGCAGCAAAGCTGCCTGCGACCACCCAGCGTTGGGTCTGTTGATAGACCACCCACCAGGGTGGCAAATCATTGGGCATCATGCGCCAGGGCGCGCCTGCTCGCGCGATCCAGCGCAAGCTGTTGAAGACCTCGCGCAAACTGTAGGTGCGTTGTCCGGCGTCTTCGGGCAATAACGTCAAGTACGGAGCGACAAAGGCCCATTCGTCATCGCTCACATCGGTCGGGTAGGGGTTTCGTGAAGGATTCATCCTTCATTTTACCACGTTCTCGACTTTGAATTACTAACAGACTCTAGTTTAGCTTATGGAAAAGATCAGCGCAAGACTAACACAAACAACATTTTTGATATACACCTTGCAAATGATACAAGTAGCTTGCTTGCTTTGACCTGCGAGTATACTGTAAAGGGAGGGCTTTTTTGCTTCTTCTCATCTCACCGGTTATGCACCTTTCAATAAAAATGGGACACCCGGTACTCTGATCTTCAGCCATGTCTCAAGTGTCCCAAGTGTCCCTCTGCAAAGGAAGTCAAAGAGCGCATGAGGCAAGATCAAAGATCAGCCATGTCTCAAGTGTCCCAAGTGTCCCACCTGTGAATATCACCAGCATATGAACGTACAGTTAGGTATAATATAATAAGAGTCTATTTATCGCCATCTCTTTGAAAGTGCCAAAACTCGCTATCCCTCGAGCAGAGTACATATGTAAATTGAGGTATCTTTATGAAATCATATAAAAGCTTGATTATCTATTTCCCGCGTAGGATGCCCCTCATGGTTCGTCTCTCCAGCCTGTGTATGGCGCTTATGCTTGCCTTCTCCCTTCTTCCTGCAGTGGCATCCGCACACGC
>WNGP01004715.1_pt1 | contig 11355 bp, 10 predicted proteins | sample 5407671 | NCBI WGS metagenome assembly WNGP01 (sample SAMN13153381, study PRJNA577476) | soil metagenome | isolation source: 40 cm soil or saprolite under Garry oak tree replicate 2 | place: USA:California | collected 2016-06-15 | reverse complement strand
AGGCGATTCATATTCAATGATCGTGGAGGCTGTGGACATGCTGGATCATGCTCATGTGTTACTACTTCTTTATCCCACTGCAACCAATCGCTGGTGCTATACATGAGTCCACCACCAGGCAGGCCATATTGTCCTGTAATAGCGGGCAAACTGGCCAGCGTGCGCACCGTCTGGCCCCCATTTGTATGGCGATTGATGCCATCAGTCATACGTAACAAAGCCGGAGAGGTGGTTGCATAGGTACGAGCAAGATCCAGAATCGTATCAAATTCCAGGCTTGTAATCTGTGCTGCGCGTTCTGGTGGAAACTGCTTGATGCGCTCAAGCAGAGACTCCCAGCCAATGGTATGCGCAGCAATCCACCCAGGCTTGTGCAGATTTTCGGTCACCATAACATACATCATGGAGAGCGCAAGCGCGGCATCAGTACCGGGAAATGGCTGGATATGCTGGTCGGCTGAACGCGCTGTCAGGGTCCGAATGGGATCAATTACGATAATGCGAGTACCCTTGCGTTGAGCTTCGCGTAAAAAAGGCATAATATGAGGCGCCGTACTGGCAGGATTACTACCCCAGATCAAGATCAGCCTACTATGAAGCAACATTTGGGGCGATGGAGCCAGGCGAGCGCCAATGGTGAGTATGACGGCTTCTTCGGCTGCAGCGCCACAGATGCTTCTTTCGAGTTGGGAAGCGCCCAAACGATTCCAAAAGCGGCTGTTGACGACGGCATTATTGACCAGACCTAGAGTGCCCGCATAACTGTATGGAAGGATGCATTGCGCCCCATGTTGTGCAATAATGTCACTCCAACGTGATGTGATTTCGGCGACAGCCTCATCCCATGAAATACGCTCGAATAAGCCACTACCCTTTGGCCCAACACGATGCATTGGGTAGCGCAATCGATCAGGATGATAAACCCGCTCCAGGTAACGGTTCACTTTAGCGCAAAGCCATCCCTTTGTGACTGGATGGTCATTTCGACCACGCACAGTGATTGCTCGTCCCTGCTCGTCAACCTGCGTTTCCAGCGCACAACAGTCGGGGCAATCATGCGGACAGGCACCATAGACTGTGTGGAGTTTTCTGCTTTCTTCGATTTGGACTGAAGTTTGGGGGGACATGCTCTATCCTTTCAGTGCATGCTCCTACACATACATATTCATTACTGTCTGACACTCCCCGCCATAAATGGACGGGGGTTCTTCCTTCATCCAGTTCGCTTGCTCGCTCTCGCCGTGCGAGGACGAGTAGAGGCGATCTGTCCAGAAGCGTTTTCCGGCGAACCTGATGTTTCCCTGTGCCCCAGGGTACGTTCTAATGCCTTTGCCAGGATGTTGAGCGCGGCATTGTGGTCACGATCAAGCACCAGCCCACAAGAGAGACAGACATGCGTCCGTACGCTCAAAGACTTCTTGACCGTCGCGCCACAGTCGGAGCAGTCCTGACTGGTGAACTGTGGGGGAACAGCCACGACAGGAATCCCATGCAGCGCCCCATAGTGCTTGACCCAGGAGAGGAATGTTCCCCATCCCGCATCGTGAATGCTCTTGGCAAGCTTGCGGTTCCTGAGCATGTGACGTATCTGCAACTGTTCGTAGGCAATCAGGTCGCTAGACGTGATAAGCGTGTTCGCCTGTTTACGAGCGAAATCCTCACGCTGCCTCTGGACTTTCAGATACGCTTTTGCCAGTACATTCCTGGCTTTCTTGCGGTTGCTGCTCTTCTTTTGCTTGCGAGAAAGTCGGCGGTGCAAGCGCTTAAGCCGCGTCTCCGCTTTACGGTAGTGGCGGGGGCTCTCGACGGTGTTGCCCTCGGAGTCGGTGTAGAACGCTTTGAGCCCGACATCAATCCCCATTTGTTTCCCAGTAGGAACATGTTCAATGTGCCTGTCAGCTTGGACACCGAATTGGACATAATAGCCATCGGCCCGCTTGACAATTCTCACCCGTTTGATCTGCTTGACGGGAAAGGTTTCAATGTGCTGCTTGGGATTGCCAACCAGGCGCACGCGGCCTATGCCACAGCCATCGGTGAAGGTGATGTGCTTGCCATCGGGCGAGAGCTTCCAGCCTGTCTGCTTGTACTCGACACTTCGGTTATCGTGCTGAAACGTGGGAAAGCCTTTCTTGCCTGGTTTGTCGTTTTTGCAGTTGTCGTAGAAGCGGGAAATCGCGAACCACGCTCTGTCGGCACTAGCTTGACGGGCTTGAGAGTTGAGACGAGTCGCAAAGGGAAAATCACGGGCAAGGACCGCACAATAGCACTGCAAAGCATTCTTGTTGGTTCCACGAGTGTCCATCCAGAGACGCAAGCACTTATTGCGGATGAACTGTACAATGCGAATGGCCTCATCGATCGCAGTGAATTGCCGCTTCGTGCCAGCAATTTTGTACTCGTAGCTCAGCATCCCTCTTGTCCTTTCGCTCTGCGTATGCTAGACTGATTATACGCCCTAATAGAGGTGTATGTCAAGAGGAGAGGCACAACAATGCGCAAAGAACGCACCAATATCTACCTCACGCAACGGCAAAAGCGGCAACTGGAAAAGCGAAGCCAGGAGGAAGATTTACCGATGGCAGAAATTATCCGACGTGCCCTTGATGCGTACTTGGCGTGGGATGACCCGACTTATACCCCACATCCCACGCCCCCAACAAGGAATGCTGTTCATCCCCCGCATGAATGATGGGGGCTTTCAAGCGAACCTAGATGTAAGAGGAACCACTGTAGGCGGACCAGGGCATCCCCATGAATAGCCCTGGTCAACGCAAAGAAAGGGAGGAAATTATACTCTATCTTTTTCTATACATACGTTGGGGGGTTACACCTATGTACAATTGCCTGAGCGCAAGGAAATATCAGTCCCAGGAACCTGTTGCTGTCAGCCAATCGAGGATAATCTCCGGCATATGCGATACAGCGCCCTGCCGTTGAGAACATTGTGGAAGAGTATGTAGTATCGTTGCGCCATATTCCTTCGAGCTGACCCGGCGATCAAACAGCACAACTGCATTGCGCCTGGTACTGCTCCAGGCAAGCCGATTCAGCGCACGGCGCACACGGAGAGCAGCCATTGGCACCGTTACCTGGTGCAATTGATCAGAATACTGTTCTGCTCGCGCAGCAATTGGAGGATCATTCAATACCGGCATGGGCAGGCGCGCGAGCAAAATACATGCGGGAGTTCGGCTGATTTCATCTGCGCCATCCCAGAAACTACCTGTACCCAGCAGCACTACTCGCTCTTGATTCTGAAACATTTGCCAGAGCTGACGCGGAGAGCCATCAATACCATGCCCCAATGCCAGTATTCCACGCGCTTCCAGCAATGGTTTGACTGTACCATAGGAGCTTCTCAAGGCAGCATACGAAGTGAAAAGCACGACAAGTTGACCATCCAGCATGGTAGCAAGCTGCACAATAGCGTCATCCAGGTGGCGTTGATACTGTGGCATATTGGGTTCTGGAATATCGTTGGGCAAGTAGAGCAAAGACTGCTCATGATGTTCAGTGACAATGGAGAGAGCAGGACATACATCGGCTTCGAGACCGAGGCGCCCGCGGTAAAAGGCAAAATTGTGGTCCACGGATAACGCAACACCTGCAAAAATAGCGCTCGTATTGGGTGCAAGTATGTACTGCTTCAAGAGACTTGCAGTCTGTATATGTTGAGCATAGAGAACAGGTGAATTGGACGAAGGAGTTTGAGAGGTCGATGTTGATACATCAGATTGGCGTTGTTGCATAGAAGATTGTGGAGTTGGTGGTACTCGCAGCCAGTAAACCATCTTGTTATCATTATTCGAAGTATTGACACCATTGCTATCAGACATGAAAGCCCGCTGACCAAGCTGTTTTTGGTCCAGGAGTCGTTGCGCTAGCGCTGCGAGTTCCCAGGCTAAAGATTGATCTTCTCCACTTCCAAGATCCAGTTTATGATGGCTACGTTGTGTGGTGAGCATGATTGTTTCGGCAATCTGGATCTGTTCAATTACTCCTTGCAGGCGTTGATCGACTAGCTTCCAGGCATGTTCTACCTCCGCCCACGTTGCCACATTACGTAGTTGCGCAGTTAGCCTTAGTGGTTGATCGACCCGTTCATTATTGCGACCTCCATAGCCACGACCGGCGTTTTCGCCTTTTCCTTTATCTCGAGCGCCGCTGTTCACTCCTTCCTGGAGAAGATTACCTAACGCGATAAAAAAGTTGTCCACAGCAGCACGAGCGTGGTGTAATGTCTGAAACCAGGAAAGCATACGCGTATCCAGCTCAGATTTCCCAATGGTTTGAGTAGCAGAGAGACCTCCAGGTCCATTTTCTCGTAAAGAGGGAGATGCAAGCGCAAGCAAACCTTGATAACGCCCATCCGGTAATTCAACGCCTATGGTATTCAACAAACGAACGAGACGAATATGATCTAGTTCGGTACTGCTCCATCGAGCGCTCTCTTCTTCAAGGAGATCAGCGTCAAGTATCAACCTGTGCTCAATTTCCTTTAGCAATGAATGAGAAGAGGCGAGATCATCAAAGAGCCCAGCATGCGTTGTCACTACAATTTTAGCGGTTTTGACCCGCTCTTCTGCTCGACTCACAAAACAGTATCCTTTACGCTGGTAGAGACACCTTTGATATGGAGTTTCGATTTTACCATCGGCCAGAGGTACTCGCTCAACGCCAGAAGAGATACGCTGCCATGCAGATATTTCCTGGGGCAATAGAGTTAATTCGCTACGTTCACCCGTCATTGTTTGCTGAGCCCACAGAGCCAATTTGGCTAATCCGCGTGCCTGCTCAGCAGAGAGTTCACCGCTTGTGCGGCGTAACGCTGATCCAAACCAGCGATGAACACAAAGATAGCCATCACGTTCAGCAAGGTACGCCACGGGCAGTTGGTCTCTGAGGTATGTTTGCAAACGGGGCAGCACCTGCTCAACCAGACGGCGAGCGCCCTGCTGATTAGCGCAGGCAATGACAAGACGCCTGGGAGATACCTTTTGGTCGCCAGGAATTGTAGGGGCTTCGCAAAGCCACTCGAGCGCAGGCAATATTACTGGTGTATAATCATCGGCTCCAATAGTAACTTCGACAAGCAGAGATTTATGATCTTCGAGCGCCTGGCGCACCGCTTTATATGCTGTTTGATAACCGAAATGCACGTGAGGATGGTGCATTTGCTTGTCCTGCTCCCTAAGCTCGGATGGCGCTGGTTCCTCTACGTCAGCAGGGGCTGAAAAGCCTGATGTTTCCTGTGATACTTCACTACTAAGCAGAGCAGTTCCCGAAGCGGGAATAACTTCTTCTGGCACTATCTCAACCAACGTATCGAGATTATCGGAGATAGGAACATTCACTGAAGCAACAAGAATTGAAGATGGTGTTTGGTCAGTATGAACATCAAAGTCTGGCGTGCTTAGTGACACTTGATTTTCTAATTCTTGCTCAGGCGCGTCATGGCTGGCAACAGCGAAGGCAAGAACTCGAGGATCCATGCCTAACTGTGCCGCGAAACGATCACCCAGACTTCCACGTAAGGGAGCCTGCCGCAAGCCATCCATAGTCATGCGGTCCCGCAATTCTTGACGAAAGAAAGAAAGAAGAGGCCAGGTAGGTGGGGCATCCAGGTTGGCCAGGTCTTTCAGCAACAACAGATCAATTGCTTGCAGTCGTTGATGAAGCGCTAAAAACACCTGCATTGCCAGTAATGTATCAACCATGGCTCGGTGCCGACCTGGGGTCACTTGCACGCCTAATGCTTCTGCAACCTGTCCCAGGTTATAACTTGGCAAAGAGGGCAGCAATACTGTTGCCAACTCAAAGGTATCGATAAGGGGATTGTTACGAACGAGTCCGCGCCGACGTAAAAAACCAACATCAAACGGGATACTATGGCCAACAATCGGATAGTCGCCAAGAAATTGTTGTAATGGCCTGGAAATCGACTCAAAGCCGGGAGCGTCGGCTACATGCTGGGGCGTGATACCTGTCAGTCGTTGCACCCGAAAAGGGATTGATCGCCCTGGAGAAATAAGCGTCTCCATCTTATCCAATATCGAAGCACCCTGAAATTTGATCGCTGCAATCTCCAGAATGGCATCTTGTTCTGCATAGAGACCCGTAGTTTCCAGGTCAAGTGCTACACGAATGGGTGTCTTTATTGCCATGAGCGTTCCTTAGTGTCCCTGTAGGTGGTCACGATTGCCACATGAGTCATACGGGCCAATCTTCTAGGAGCTTTCGGGCCGATTGCGCAGCACGAGCACGATGGCTGATGCGATTTTTGTATTCAGGCTCCAGCTCAGCAAATGTTTTTCCAAGTTCGGGTAGGGAAAAAATGGGATCATAACCAAAGCCATTTGTCCCTCGAGGACCATCGGCAATAACTCCCTCTACAACCCCTTCCACTATGCGAATATTGCCTAATGGCTCAACAAGGGCAATGACGCAGCGAAAACGAGCACTACGCTGATCCAGCGAAAGTCCTTTCAACTGTTCCAAAATTACACGGAAACGCTCTTCATATGATGTCTCGCTACCTAGATAACGAGCAGATTGGACACCAGGAGCACCTCCAAGCGCATCAATCTCCAAACCAGAATCATCTGCAAGGGTTGACATATTTGACACCTGGGCATATGCACGGGCCTTTAATTCCGCATTTTCTGCATAGGTAGTTCCTGTTTCCTCCACATCAATAGCCAACTGAAGATCCCTTAAAGACAACAATCTCAACGGCAAATCAGAAAATATAGCTCGAAATTCCTCTAACTTATGAAGATTACGTGTTGCCAGCAATAAAGTACGCATAAATACTCTCTTAGCATAGGGGTCGGTTGGCCCATATAGTATCATATCCCAGTTTTGTTGTCGAGTTTGAAGCTAAAAGACATAATACACCTAATAGTACTATACAGCAGGCATGAGATAGCATATCTGAGTCATACATGCTTTATAATACGTATTAATACATAGAGATATATAACAATACATTTATAAAAAAGTAGCGCCTCACCGTATATATAAGTAAGCATCACAAATGCCACACACTTTTCCCAAAAAGGATCTTGTATGAGTACTCAACCTCTCCTACACGAGAGCACATCAGCCGCACCAGATATAACTTGCACTGCACTCCAAATGGGAGAGTTGCAAAGAATATTTTGCCAGAAATCACCAAACCCTGGTCTGGAGGAGCCTGTTCTTTTTGAGCAACCTCACAGCATACCAAACACTATGGATTCTGTGGAATATATGCCTGTACGTGAGATACCCTTATTCAATAATTTAAGAGAAGAGTTTTCAGAGATCTTTTCCAGTCTTATTCCTGTGCTGAAATCAAAAGATCCTCAGCTTCACCGGCACTCATTGCGAGTGCATTCCCTTGCGCTTTCATTCACGACTTCTACCCTGCAACTTTCAGAAGCTGAGTCGTTGAAGATTGGACTGGCGGCATTTTTCCATGACATTGGTAAATTGAACATAAACGACGCAATATTACTAAAAGCGTCCGGTCTGACACGACAGGAATACGAGATTATAAAAAATCATCCGGCTTATGGCGCGGAAATGCTAAGTCAGTTTAAACTAATAAAGAGTGTCATACCACCATTATACCATCACCATGAACGATTAGACGGCAGGGGTTACCCAGATGGATTACGAGGCGATACTATTCCATTAGGAGCACGGATCATAGCGATTGTAGATGCGTTTGAGGTCATGACTTCTCATCGCATCTACCAGAAAAGTCGTACTCCGATGCAGGCATATGAAGAACTCTACGAGCATGCTGGAACACAGTTTGATGCAGAGCTGGTTGAACTTTTCTACAAATCTCTCGAAATGCCTCCCCAAATTTAATCAAAAGACGCATTGTACCAGAAATTATTACACTTCAGGATGTCTGGATAGCTTTGTGCGTATTTCGCTGATCTAATTCCTGTTGTATCGAACGATAGCAGCGACACAGGTACTCTTCAAGCTTATGCCAATCACCCTCAACATTGGTAGAAGTATTACTTGTAATGAGATCGACGGTGTTTGCAGCAAGGAGTCTCCATTCAGCAGACTCCTTTGCTTGTTCAGGTGATAATCCAAACACGGCACACTGCAGATCAATGAGCGTTTGCAGAAATTCATCTTTCTCAGGATTACCAGATAATCGCCGATGAACGTCAAAATATTGTAGCTCCAGAACTGCTACATGAGATGGATCAAATTTCAGGCCTGAATAGCGCCTCGCGACCTGATAGAACTTTTCAAGATATCGAAGAACCTTTTGCTCGTCATGATTAACGGGAACCCAGGCTGCTGATGCACGTGTCGTGTAGTAACCGGCGAGAAGTGACATTGGAAAGGGAATGCGAAACTGCTCCTGGCAAAGACTCACAATCAAACGCAGCATTTTTATCCACTTATGGTCATAATAGGCCCGCCAGCCAGCAGCTTCAAAGTATGCCACACGTTCAGGATTCAATTTAAAAGTTGTTGCCATGTGTTAGAGATCCATTTCTATGTTGAGTACTTTGTTCACTATCACCGTATGATGTTTCAACGATGATCGGTGAGCGCATTTGATTGGCAGTATATAGGGCAAGACAGACTAGGCAGATTCCCTCATGCCATAGTTCGAGTGAAGCCCCCTCCACCTCGGGTTGCGCTATCTTTTGTCGGCGGTGAACTACTACCCATACTGCAAATATGATTAGCAGCAACACCAGAACGAGCAAAGCTATCCACGATAAAGGTAGCACATGCCCGATGATGGAGAAAAGTGACCCTCCAAGATAGCCTAGAAAAAAGTGAAGTCCGAGGAACAAGGCACTTCCGACAACAAGCCCAGGCAGGAAAGTTCGTAAAGGCATGTCTGCCAGACCAGAAGCAGCAATGGCCGCGCCACGCACACCTGGCACTAAAATTGCTATACTTATGCTAAACGCGCCACCTTTTTTGACCCTGGTAGAGGCGGCATCAAGACGAGGGGAGGTCAGCCCAATATAGCGTCCAAAACGATATAGCAATCCTCGGCCTGGGCCTCGCGCTAATAAAAATTGGATCAAGCCACCGACGACCAGTGCAATGAAGATGGCAATGAATGCCTGCTACACATTTAGTTTGCCCTGGGCAACTCGAGCCGCCGCTGTCAGTATGATCAAATCGGCCGGGATAGGAATAGGAATGCCGATTGTTTTGATTAGCAGAATGATAAAGATGGCAGCCAGGCCGTATTGTGCCAGAAAGAGATCCAGGCTGTTCATGTTGTTGCTTCCATCCGTTCTCTCATTGTGTTTTGTATAAAGTTACGGGAAAAGGGATTTGCTGGATTACTTTAGAGTGACTGAGGATTTCTATTTACATATATCACATTTGGAAGAAGCAATACACACTAAGCTCCAGGCTCGAAAAATGCTTGACAGGGGGAATATTCAAGGGGTATAATCGCAAACGTCAAATGCTCTATACGCGTGTTTATTATATGTTTGAAACAATCAATAAGCCGGTGTAACTCAGTGGTAGAGTAGCTGCTTCGTAAGCTGCAAGCCGTCGGTTCGAATCCGACCACCGGCTCTTTATATTTCATAATCTTTTACCCATTTCACGCCTTTTTGCTGATTATTCTTTGTGGCATCGAGGCGCAACTTTGCTTTAGAGCCAAAGGGAACTGCATCCACCGGAACCAAGTACACCTTCCCCGCATCGGGAGAATAGACTCCAAAGTAATCGGCTTCCCCTTGATAGCCTTTCCTGATGTGTGTTTTTCCTCCTACCCGAGCATAAGTGATTGCCGTGTTAAACTCTAAACAACCCCACTCTTCGACATATCGGGCAGCCTTACATTGGATTCGAACAAGCTTTCCATCATCATCGATTGCAATATCATAGCGATGGTCATGTCCCCAGGGTATAAGGCATTCATATCCTAACTGCACTAGCCTCGCAAGAATCACACTCTCAGTAATTTCGCCTTTTCTTGACGTATTATTCGGTTTAACAAATAGTGGCATATAGGCCTACTCTTCCCACACCTGATAGCGTAGTCGTGTTAAATACATGTCGGCATAAAAAACATTCCAATATGGAGCTTTAGCAAAATGTGATTTCCATACATATTTTTTAATACCGCTTCTGTTGGAAATGAGGAAAATTTGAGAGGTGAGCCGCGTTGAGAGACAAACCGATACCATCAGAACAGCAAGGATAGTTCCGATTAAAGTCAAATCTGAAATCGATGAAAAGAGTTTAATTTAACACGTTCACGTGCAAGGATTCAAAGGTACCAATTAGCCCTTTGTTGCGACAATTTGCAGCCACATGCGGGGTAAATACGTCATGTTAAGTTCTTGAGCTACGTCATAAACCGTGGAGCCAAGAGCCTCAGCGCCAATAGCTAATGGCGCGCCAGGCAAGGCACCCTCGATGAATAACCAGTAGTGACCAAGGTCTATCAAGCTATCCAGAGGCATGGCTATTCTTTCTTCAGTCGCATCCACAGAGCTAAATCCACTCTGATTGAGCAAACTGATATATTCATCAGGACTGAGCCATTGCCTGGCTGTTGCTTTAGCTTCACGCGACAAACGCACATCCGGATAATTTTTACGTAGCCAACCTACGGCGCGACGTATCCACAAGCGGCTGAAGCGAAAAGTTTCATCTAGATTGGTGCCATCATAAAAAGCACTATTACAGGCCAGGACGCCTCCGGGGGCAAGAATGGCAGCCATTTGCTGAAACGCATCGAGTTTATTGATGATGAGATGGATCGCATTACAGAAGAAAGCCGCATCAACATATTTGATGATGGAAGCAAGATCCTTGGTTTCTCCCTGAAAAAAATCAGCTTTTGACCTCATTTCTTCGAGACTCTGTTGCGCCAGTCGTAACGCCTCTGCTGATGGATCAACACCAATAATGCGTGTTTGTTGAGATCTATGATGAGCAGCGATTTCTTCTGCAATGAGTCGTGTTACAGATCCAGTGCCACAAGCCATATCGATAATTGTACGCGCTTGATCTGCGGAATGGATCAATAGAGACGCGAGCGCTTTCCGAACTAATGACCGGTTAATTTCAGTATAAAAAGCATGTGAAGCGAACGCCTCAAAGGTGAACTGGTTGGTTTCCTCTGTTTCCATAAGCCCCATGGTTGTAACTCCCTTTTTCTACAACATTCTCAATACATTAGAGAAAATCTTTGCCTCATTTGTTTCATTTTATTCAAAGAGGGAGCAAGAGTCACGAAACTGTTGCACTAACTTCTCTACCTCAAACGGAGGCATGTGCATAGGCGAGGGTGTGGTCAAATTCAAATTGAGGATCTTCCGATTTAGTTCACGCAACAATTGATCGTAC
>WNGP01004714.1_pt1 | contig 11356 bp, 8 predicted proteins | sample 5407671 | NCBI WGS metagenome assembly WNGP01 (sample SAMN13153381, study PRJNA577476) | soil metagenome | isolation source: 40 cm soil or saprolite under Garry oak tree replicate 2 | place: USA:California | collected 2016-06-15 | reverse complement strand
GGCCCGGATTCGTTGTCCATTATCGAGGAGAACACCCTTCACACGTCCATCGCCTTCATCCAAACCGGTGAATTGGCTGCCTTCGCGTAATTCGACGCCGAGCGATTTTGCCCGCTCGACGAGCAGCGCGACCACGCGTCCACTCTCAACGTAGCCAGCTTGTCGCTCGAAAATGCCGTCGCAATAACGTTCCGCGTTCCATGCCGGAAAGCATTCGCGCAAGGTCGCTGAATCGATGCGCTTAACTTTGCACCCGTGTTGCTTCAGCACTCTTAAACTCTCGAATTCAAAATCGCCGGGTTGCATTCGCTGCTGCCGCAGAAACAAGAAGCCGACTTCGTGATACAACTCAGTGCCGAACTCTCGATTCCATTCACGCCAGAGTGGAATAGAGCGTTCCGCAAGCGCGGCATATTCTTCGTCTGCACCGTAGGCGGTTCGAACCGCTTTGCTGATGTCCGTAGACGCGGCCAGCGGATGCGGCAGCGGTCCCGGATCGACCAGAATCACGTTGTGGCCGCGCTTCTTTAGTTCAATCGCAGCTGTAACGCCGTTAATGCCCGCGCCAACAACGATTACAATCACGCGCCGAATTCGAAGATGATTTTGCCGCTGCGCTTTCCTTGCGCGGCATGTGCAACGGCAGTTTTGGCTTCGCTTAGCGGATACGCCTTTTCCATTTTCGTTTTCAGCAGTCCGCGCTTCGCCATTTCGAAAAGCTGTCGAAAAGCTTCCATTCGTTCGTCCACCGTCGCGTTATTGTACCATTTGTTAATCCAAATCCCCCGGAAGCGCAGGTCTTTGAAAATGAGCAGGCCATTTGGAATTTTCAGTGGCCGCAAGCTCATCGCGCCGAAGGTCACCACCGTGGATCCCGGCGCGAGACAATTTGCGAGGCGCAATGCGCTGTCGCCGCCGACAGCATTTAGTCCCAAAGGAATGGGGGCACTGTTCGTCGCATTTTTTACTTCGTCACGAAGATTTTCTCCATCGACGAGCACCACGTCACCGCCTTCCGCGCGCAGTTCATCGATCAATTCCTCACGTCGAACGACGTTTACGGTTCTGTAACCTAAATCGTGCGCGATTTGGATCACCGCCCGGCCGGCGGCGGAATTCGCGGCGTTTTGAATCAACCAGTCTCCAGTTTTTAGATCGACATAATCATGCAGCAAACGCCAGGCCGTCATCGGGTTTATTTTTAACATTGCGGCATGAGCCGGACCGATCTCCGGCGGAACAGTCACCAACTCACTCGCTTTCACGGCAACAGCGTCGCGCCACGTCCCGAGATTGTGCGGCAGGATCACGAGGGCGCCAATCGTAAGGTCTCTCACACTCTTGCCAAGATCGACAGCTACACCCGCACCCTCGAATCCTGGCGTCGCCGGAAGTTGTGGCCGAATCGGGTATTTTCCCTCGATCTGGTTCAGGTCTGCTGGATTAATCGGCGCGGCGCGCATTTGCACGACCGCTTCGTCCGACGCCGGTGTCGGCCAGGGCTGTGTCTCGATGTTCAAAACATCCGCTGGATTTCCGTGCGTTTGGTAAACCGCTGCGCTTATAGTTTTATTCATCAATGTCCCCGGAACGACATCCTCACGCTTCCGCAATTAATCTGCAAATCGGCGCGCGAATCGCACTGTTTGGTCTCACCGTTAATATCATGCTGGCGTCGGTAAAAATTGTCGCCGGTTTTTTCGGTAACGCGTATGTGCTGATCGCTGATGGAATTGAATCCGCGATGGACGTCGGCGGTTCCATTGTGATCTGGGGCGGTTTAAAAGTTGCAGCGCGTCCGCCGGATCCGACTCATCCCTACGGTCATGGCAAAGCGGAGCCGATTGCCGCAGTGATCGTCGCGATCGGTGTCCTGGCTGCTGCGCTTGGCCTGGCCATTCAAAGTGTGCGCGAAATCTTTCTGCCGCATCATGGACCTGCGCCTTACACGCTCGTGGTCCTCATCGTAGCTGTGATTGTGAAGGAAACTTTGTATCGATATGTCATTCGGTTCGGCCGGAATGTTGAAAGTACCGCTGTGCAAACCGACGCATGGCATCATCGCACTGATGCAATCACTTCCGTTGCCGCGTTCATCGGTATTTCGGTTGCGCTCGTCGGCGGGGAGCCATGGCAAAGCGCCGACGACTGGGCCGCGCTCTTTGCCTGCGCGCTGATTGGCGCAAATGGCTACCGTCTGCTGCGCCCCGCGTTGTACGAGATCATGGATACGGCGCCAGGCGGTAAGATCGTCAGGTCTATTCGCAGGGCAGCGAGATCGGTGCCCGGGGTCATGGAGGTTGAGAAATGCCGGGTGCGCAAAATGGGGCTCGAGTTTTATGTCGATCTTCACGTCGGCGTTAAGGACAGCATTTCCGTGCGCGAGGGACATGAGATTGCGCATCAAGTCAAAGCGGCAATCCAGCAGAACGATTCGCGTGTGGCCGATGTGCTTGTTCACATCGAGCCTGCGCAGAATCAGTAGCCACCGGCCTGTGGCCGCTCAGGTAAAGAAACGAGAAAATGTCGACGGCCTACAGAGCCCTGACTACAGCTACAAGTGCCTCCGTCAATGTCTCGCGTGCCCGAGTGATCTGACTCATAAAGCGAATTAATCCCCACAGGCGCGTGGGATGCTTACAGAGATACAGCACCGCCCTCAGCACGCTGGTTCGTTGGCGTTCGATATTGAACAAAACGTGCGCCGGCGCTGGAAAACGTTGACGTGGCGTGTCGCTGATCACGCGGAGCGAAAGCAGTGGAACGCCATGCTCGGCGCAAGCGCGCGCGATGAACTCCGTTTCCATATCCACTGCCGCTGCGCCTGTGGCTCGCGCAATTTTGTTTCGCTCTTCGTTGGAATCGATCACCGACGGCACAGTCAGAAGATTGGCGACATAGATCGGCAGATTTACCAACAAAGAGCGCGCCTTGCTCAATTCGGCCGTCGAGAAGTTTTGCGCGAGTAAGAGATCACCAACGTTCAATTGATCGTTAAGCGCGCCTGCGAATCCTGTGCTGATTAAGCAGTCGAATTGCCGATCTTGAAGGAACCGCGCCATCCGCTGTCGGCAGACCCTTTCTCCAACTCCGGTGTGAAAGATCTCAATCGCACGGTTGTCGATCTTGCCTTGGATCGTAGCGGCGCCATTTCGGTCGCGTCGGGTTCGATTGTGAAGGCGATTCAAAAACCCTGAGCTTTCCGCCGGCAAGGCGAACGTGACAGCGATCATCGCATCATTTGCGCTTGAAGTAACTCTTAGTGTTGCTCCGGCATGCCCTCGATAATTTCCACAACGAAGCTTTTCTTCTCTGAGCCGGAGGCGACTGTTTCAGCAGGCGAGGGCACCGGTGAGATCGGCGCGCCTCCGGTAATTGAGCCAAGCGCAGCACGAAATTCCGACTCTTGATTCGAAGGGAGATCGACAAGAACGCTGACGCGATTTTTGTCCGGAAATCCCTTGGTTGCGGAACCGCCAAGCTGGCCAGCAATTGTGACGATTTCGTTGGCAACAGCATTCAATCGTCCTGAGGCCGTCGGGACCGTAATCTGGCTCACGCCGAGCGGCGCAGGAGTCAGTGCCTTCGCAGCGTGATCGAGCGCTTTCGTTATTTGTTCCCGCATTTGTGTTTCGAGCAATGCCCGGTTGGGATTTTTTGTTTCGTGTCGAGCAATCAACCAAAGGCCAACCCCAACGTTCACGCCCATGAGAATGATGAACGCCGCTCCTACGCGGAGTGCTAATTTTCGCCCCCGCGCGGAAAGGTCCGTTTCGCTCGGTAGCAGAACCTCGCGAGAATCACCATGCATACCCGCGTGGATCTGTCGCGCGACCGCCAGTTCGCGTTGCAACTGCCGATCCGAAATCAATTGCCTCTCTAGCGCTGCGCGTTCCGCCGCAGACAATCTGCCGTCGAGATAATCGAAAAGTTTGTCAGGATCCATTGGACGCTGCGGAAAGCGTGATGCCGGATGTAGTTGCGTGCAATCGCGAACTAGGCGATCTCGTAACCGATCGGCTTGCACTTGTAGTTGTTCGACATCTCGGCGGAGCAGGCAGTTAGACCGACAATTAAATCCATCTCGGCGCGGAGGGTGATTGCGTCGCCAGCTTTTGAGCGTGGCGGCAAGATTGACAGCTTGCCGGAAGGATCGATTTCGACGTTCATGAAAACGTTGAGCGTGGTCGGAATCGAGTAGGGTAAGATTCCAAAATTCGCAAGACTCGTCGATAAATTCTCGAAGCAGTTCGGGTGATAATTTTTCTCTCGGTGAATAATTTCGAACGTCTCGCGGCTGCAAGGCGTTAGCAGAAAATCGTGACGGCCTACGTCATCTGCGACAATGGCGAACATCGGCCGGCTTCGGTTGGAATAGAGAGTGTGACCGGTTGTTAAATAGATACTGTTTGCATAATCGATACTGCGCCCGGACGAAAGCCACTCCGCTTTGTCACTGCGGTTGAAGGCGACCATATCGGCGACCTGTTCGCCCTCCAAGTCGATTACGCGTAAGAGTTGGCCGCGATTCAACTCAAATGCTGTTCCCGTTTGCGGCTCGAGACGACCCTCGATCATATTGACCAGGACTGATTTTCGACGGACAGGCTGGCGGTCTGTCTACCTTTCTTTAATGCGCAAACGGACATTTAGATTTTTTCGCCGAATACGCGAAGTTCGGAAACGGCGGCGCCCAATCGTCCGGCACAGTGCGTCCGGAATACTGGCGTGCCTCGGATTCTTCTCCGAAGTCGCTTAGCATCGGGTTGATGCTGCCTTGCAACGCTATTTCGCGGGCACGGATTGTGTGCTGCATTCGCGTCCATCTCCCGTCCGTGCGCAATCGTTCGAATTGTTCGTGCGGATTGAAGACGAGAGCCGGCCAACGAAACCTCCGGCTCATGCGCGAACTGTTGGCGTGCATGCCGAGCACGTAAAATGCCTGACCCGCGAAACTGAAGGAGAAATGAGAGCTGCGCGGATCGGCGCTAACATGTGAATCCCATTCGAAATGTGCCGCGTCTTCCCGGTGCAAATCACGCAATTGTCTCCAAAGACACTTCTCGAATTCCGACTCCGTTATACCTACCGGACTGTGAAACACTGCGATAAACGTCGCGTATTCGCGCCGGCTCATAACTTCTAATTGCATGAAATAACAAAGATCGCGGCAGAGCCCAGCGGTTGCGGGCTTGGACGCCAGCTCCGAGTAAGCAGCGAAGCCATAGGTTTGATTATTCAAGGCAGCCTTTGCCCCGAGACATGGAAAATCCGGCTCCATGACGAACTGATGGAATAGCAGGTGCGCTTCGAACAAAAATGAAGTCAAAGAAGTCATCGAGCGCTCAAAGGGAACGAGATTACCGTTGTGAGGGAAATGCAGGCTGCTGTTCTTGATCGCCGCTGAACTTCCGAAAGGATTTCCATTCATTCCCTGATTGGTGTTCGCGGTTCAGCCCTCTTTTGGCTGCCAAACTGAGCGTGCAGCGTACGAAGCAGGCGAGCGGTCTTAGTTGCTCTTTCCCACAGCGGGAAATAGACTCGCCCTCGTGGCCGAGGACTCTCAGGCAGACGCTCAGACGTACGAGTGGCGATGGCGTCGGGTGGTAATGACGTTTGCTGTCTGCGCAGTAATTCTCGCGTTCTTTCATCGCCCGATCCTGTTAGCCATTGGGCGACAAGTGGCATTGCACTACGCTGCGAGAGAAAATTTGAAGGCTAATTTTCGCCTCGAAGGAAATCTCTTCACGAATCTGACCGTGCGAAACCTGCACGCGTTTCCGACCGGGCCTTCGGGAATCGAATCAATCGACATCGATCGTTTGTATCTTGATTACAGTCTGCTTGGGCTTGCGCGACACGGGCTCTCTCATTTTCTAGATAATGTGGAAGCGCATTCGGCGCGGATTGTTTTGAACCCGGCGAAGGCACCGCTCAGGGTCCGGCCGCCAAAACCAAAACTAAAATTGCCGTCGCTTTTTCCGGAACGAATCCGATTATTGGATGCAACCTTGGTCGTCCGAAACCAGCCACAGGATTTTGTGGCCGAGCATGTCGATCTCGATTTAAATCCGCGCATTCCAGGTGATCTCCGGATTGGAGTATTGCAACTGCCCGCCGGAGATAGCTGGTTGAAAATCTCAGCGAAAACTTCCTACGTAAACAAAAATCTGGTTATTCGCGATTTGGTTCTAAGCGAACAGGAGCAGCTTCACCTTTTCAGCCTTGATGCGTCGCATATTGAGGCGAAGACTCTCTCCGTCACTCTTGATTGCAGCATCGGCGGTGGCCAGATATCCGGTTCGACCACACTCAGCGAAACAAAAACCTCGTTGGATTCGAAAACGCATGTGGTGGCCGCAAACATCGCTGCGGAGGCGCTGAACAAATTCCTGTTGTTGCCGGGTTATCTCTCGGGGCAAATCGAACATCTTAGCCTGGATGGAGCTGGTGCCATCGACGCCCCAAGCACTTGGAATGGAACAATCTCACTTCGAATGAGCGACGTGCACCGGGGGGAAATCGATTTCGACAGAGGAGTGTTGGAAATTTCTGCGGATCAGGGCAAGGGCATTCTTCGATCAGCGGATCTCATCCAAGGTGTAAACGAGTTTCATCTCCGCGGGACTACGGAATTGCCGTCCGATATCAAAGATTTTGGTCGCACTCCAGCGACTTTGGAAATTGCGGGCTCGACTCTCGATCTTCGGCGTCTGACGGCGAGACTGCCTGAGCAGTTAACCGGGATGGCCCAGTTTAAGGGCAAGATCGACATCGTTAATTCCCAAATCGAAGCCAATCTCAACGTCACAGGCGATTCGGTGGGATTTCCGAATGGCATGGTTGAGAAAGTGAGCGCGACCGCAAATGTGTCGAAGATAGTGCCGCCCGCCAACGTTAAGAAGCCCTGGTTCGCAGACCTTCGCGTACGATCAAACTTAAGAATTTCTAACGCTCATTATCGAGATTATCTGATCGATTCGGTAGAAGGGACAATCGACGTCCTTGACGACATCGTTAGCTTGGAACCTTTGAATCTGCGGCGGAATCAGAATGAATTAGTGGTTCGAGGTCAGTACCGCCTGCCGGAAGAGGTCGGCAAAGTTGTTTCGCAAGCAGCAAGCCTGGACTTTTCACTAAATGCGCCCGAAGCCAGCGATTTCTGGGCGCCGGATTCACCGGACAAACTGAGCGGGCCGTTGCAAATCGCGGGGCAGATCACGTGGAAGCAACAGATTGCAAACGGCCAGTTGTCGCTCTTTGGAGCGAATTTGAAGATGCGGGATTTGGTTTTCAAACAACTGAGCTCGCAGTTTTCGATTTCGAAAAACGTGATTTATCTAAACGACTTCACCGCGAGTTTGAACGAGCGGGATTCTGTAAACGGTCACGGAAGTTTCAACCTGCATGCGCCATACAATTACAACGGTAGGTTGTCTGCGAACATCTCCAACTTATCGACGCTCCAACCATTGTTTCGCGCTTTTGGAAATCAAAACGAGTTGTCCGGTTCGATTGCCTTCGATTGGGAAGGGAGTGGTAACGCGCAAACATTTAAAAATTCAGGGAAATTGAAGCTCGTTCTGGAGAAAGGCCGTTACGGAGATCTGCAATCACTCCGGGCGAATATCGACGCAACTTATTCACCCGATGGTCTTGATGTGCCGATTATCTTTTTCGCCAGCAACAACATGGATTTTCAAGCGATCGCTCAGGCAAAAGGAGAAACGCTCGAGATTAGCAAGATTCAACTCGATCAAGGAACGGCCAAATTCGCGTTCGGTTACGCATCCATCCCTTTCGTTTGGAGAAATCTCGGCACGAGTGCGCCGGTAGTCCCGCGTAATGGAAACGTCGCGGCGAATTTCCAATTTGAGAACCTCGACATAAAACGACTTTTTCAGGATATCGGAGGAAAACAGATCGCATCCGGAACCATGAATGCGAGGCTCGACGCGCGGGGAACAATTGCCGATTTAAACGCGCGGCTCGACGTGCAGATGCGCGATTTGCGCAACGAACAGTGGCCGAATGTGGAACCGGCAACGATGGATTTGAGTGCGCAGGCAACGCACGATCGGCTCGTGGTCTCGGGAAAACTGCAACAGACCCGCATCCAACCCCTCGAGTTCAGCGCAAGCCTGCCTTTTGACATCCCGAAGATTGCGCGTGCCCGGAAATTACCGGACGAGACGCCAATTACAGCGAAGGCGCGCCTGCCGCGCAGCTCGGTGAATTTCCTTCGACAATTCGTGCCGGCCGTAGAGCAATTGGATGGTGAAGTCGCTCTGGATGTCGATGTAAACGGAACAATTGGCCGGCCGGTGCTGGGTGGCGCGGGCGATATAAGAATCAACGTTGCTCGATTCACGAATGCGACGCTTCCGGCTCTTCGAAACCTGAACACACGATTGGACTTCGCGGGCGACACCGTGACGCTGGAGCGTTTTGGCGGCGAGCTGGCCGGTGGTCCTTTCACAGTTAGTGGCCGGATTACCTTTCCCAAATTGACTCAACCGACTCTTGATTTACAACTGAAGGCGGAGAGCGTACTCGTCGCGCGAAACGATACGCTGACTGCGCGCGCGGACGCGGACCTCAAGGCAACGGGACCATTCCTTACGGCCACGGTCACCGGCAATGTCGCGATGACGAACAGTCATTTCTTGAAGAATATCGATCTGATTCCGATCGGGCTGCCAGGCAGACCGGCACCGGAACCACCGTCGGCTCGCCCGGAATTTTCCTTGCCAGACCCGCCATTCCGCGACTGGAAATTCGACGTTGCAATTAAAACAAAGGATCCAGTCCTCATTCGCGGGAACCTGGCCACTGGTGGAGCGATTGGCGATCTGAAGTTGACCGGCACCGGGCTGCATCCGGAGTTGCAGGGTTTGGTGCGGATGGAAAATGTCGAAGCAACGTTGCCATTCAGCCGACTCCAAGTTTCCTACGGATTCCTTTATTTTGATCCGAGCGACTCCTTCAATCCGCGGATCGATCTTCAGGGGACTTCTGTCATCCGCGATTACACAGTGCGCGTTTACGTGTATGGAACTTTGCTCTCGCCTGAGGCCATCTTCACGAGCGAACCACCGCTGGCTCAGGAAGAAATCATTTCTTTGATCGCAACCGGGGCTACCAGAGCAGAGCTCTCAGGAGGGAGTAACGTCCTGGCTGGCCGGGCAGCGATGTTGTTGGTGCAGCAACTTTACCGCAAGATTTTCAAAAAAGGCGAGCAGGCCCAGAGTAACGCATTTTTCAATCGTCTGGACTTGGATGTGGGTTTGATCGATCCGCGAACCGGGCGGCAACAGGCCAGCGCGCGCTTCAGGATCAACGATCAATTTGTCATCGTTGGCGATCTCGGGGTCGGGGGTGATTTTCGCGGCATGTTAAAATATCTGATTCGGTTCCGCTAAGATGCGCCACAGGGTCCTTTTCTGTCTTGGAAGTGCGGCCCTGATAACAAACGCTGTAGCCCAGAGCGCGGTCGATGTTCCACGCCCGGAAGAAAGACAAAAAGCTCAGCAAGCGGTGGCGAAGCAAAAGGAAAAGCGGGCGCAGCAGACCAGCATCATCGAATTTCGCGGCCAGCAAGCTTTTGATGAAAAAACTTTACGCTCGGCTTTAAAAGAGGAGATCACAACGATCGACGATTACGGGTTGAGCCCCGCGCGCGCGGACGATCTGGCGTTTTTTCTGGAAGTTTTCTATCGCAAGCACGGATACGCAAAAGTGAACGTGCATTATGCGATCGATTCGCAAAACCGGCTACGCCTTGATATCACGGAAGGGCCGCTGATGACGCTCGGCACCATCATCTTTGAGGGAAATGTACAGGAGCCAACTGACAAGCTTTTCGAGTACGTAGTCGGGCCGACGCGCGAGCGATACTCGAAGTTGCAAAAGAATTTGCCTTTTGTGGCCGCGGACATGCAGGAGGGGGCCGAGCTCGTTCATCGGTTTTACGTCGCACGAGGTTTTTTGGACTCTGTTGTCGATCCGCCGCGTTACATTTTTCAGGGCCAAATTAATCGGGTGGACGTGGTCCTCCCGATTCACGAAGGCCGCCAATATGTTTTCGGCAGCATTTCATTTACCGGGCAGATGATTTACGATGCGGAAACGCTGCGCGGGCAAATATTCGATCTTCTGCAGCAGCCTTATACCGACGCGCGTGTCGCTGACATCCCGAGGCGAATTGAGGCATATTATAAGGCGCGTGGTTATTATGACGTGAACGTCGACGCGACGGCCGCGCCGGACCAGGCAGTGAACGGACGAGTGCCGGTGCAAGTCGTCGTCGCCGCGGGGGCGGTTTACCACTTTGACGGCATTACGGTGACCGGACTCGACCGACTCCATCCCAGTTATGTCATCAAACGATTCAGTAGGTTGCGGGGCAAAACTTACAGCCCGGACGTTCTTGATGAGAGATTTCGCACGCTGATGAAAACAGGCCTCTTTAATCTCGTCCAAATTAAGCCCGTTCCAGTCGATGGACATCTTTTGCGGCTCGATATTTCGGCAGAGGAAGCGAAGAGCAAGGAGTTCGGTCTTTCGATCGGATACGGCAGCTATGAGGGCGGCATTTTCGGCGTGCAATATCGCGATCGCGATCTTTTCGGTTACGGCCGCCCGCTCACGACATCAATCGAGGTCTCACAGCGCGCATACAGAGGCGAGATTTTGTACGAGGATCCATTTTTCCTTGATACCGATTTTTCTTTTAGAGCTCGCCTGGCCGCTATCAATTTCAGGTTCGACGGTTACACCAAGTTCGAATTGGGAGGGCGGCTTGAACTCACGCGAAAAATCACAAAGTACGACGAGGCCGGCGTGACCTTCGCTGTTCGGCATGTCAAAATAATCGACGCCGCTATCAAGCCGATCTTTCTCGGCGACGAGAATTACTTTGTAAATACTCTTGGCTTCACGAACACCCTCGATATGCGGGAGAGCCCATTCGTGACACCGCGGGGGTTCCTGATCAACAACACATTGGATTTGGCATCGAGCGCGTTCGGAAGCGACATCGAATTTATCCGCGGAACAATCCGCGTGGGCTATTACCTTCCATTTGGACCGAAACCGCTGACTCCCGGAGTGGTGGAGGATAAGCCGGGCACTCCGCTCCAGCGCTGGTTTCAACAGTCCTCGATCGCATTCGGCGCTCGCGCGGGCATTATTCATTCGCTCACGGTGAGCGGTCCGGCGGAAGCGACCGCAATTCCCATCGATGAGCGTTTTTTTAGTGGTGGCGCCGATACTGTCCGCAGTTTTGGAGAGCGCGATCTTGGACCGCACGACCGAAAACATCACCCACTCGGAGGCGAATTTTTTACAGTATTTA
>WNGP01015745.1_pt1 | contig 11357 bp, 7 predicted proteins | sample 5407671 | NCBI WGS metagenome assembly WNGP01 (sample SAMN13153381, study PRJNA577476) | soil metagenome | isolation source: 40 cm soil or saprolite under Garry oak tree replicate 2 | place: USA:California | collected 2016-06-15 | reverse complement strand
CGGTCGATCTGGGCAAACGGGTGGGCTGCGATCCAGCGCTGGCGGGCAGAGCGCGCCTGGCCTACTTTGCGGCCCACCCTGAGCGAGAGGTACCGGTAGAGCGGGTGAACAAGCCCGGCCCAGTGGCGAAGCTGGTGTACGACCTGCTGGCAGAGAACCCCACCTTGCGACCGATCGAGCTGAGGAAACTCGTGGGGTGCGGCAAGACCACCGCATCCCGTTTGCGCCTGGCCTACTTTGCGGCCCACCCCCAGCAGCAAGCGCTGACCAGGCAGACGAGCAGGCCGATGGGCAAGATGGAAAAGCCGCGCCCGACCGTCACCCACCAAGCACCGCGACCTCCCCTGGGTCAGGAGGCACGCAGGCGCTTAGAAGAGGCGCAGGGCCGCCTGACTGAGCAGGGCCTCCCCGTCACCTATGAGTGGCTGGCGCGCGAGGCCCACATCGGCTATCACGCGGTGGCCACCTTTCTGCAAGAGCAACGAGGGGTAAGCCAGAGCCAAGCCGAGCAGGCCCGCTTACAGGAACGCCCAACCGTTTTGTAAGGGGTGGAGAAGAAGAGATTGGTAGATGAGAGAAACGAGTGAGGGCTCGCTCGTTTTCGTCGACAGCAGTGAGCGAGATCGGAGCAACCAGCATGCAGCAGCAGCGCCAGCGCGGCAAGAAAACTGTCAAGCCGCACACCATCACCAAAGCGGTGACGCATATCCGCTTGATCGAGGTCAATCCGGGCAAGCTGGCCGCGCTTGATGCCCTGGCCCCGGTCTACCTGGCGCTCTGTCAGCAGTATGTGACGCTCTTTTGTACCGAGGAGTCCCCCGATAAGTTTCATGCCCCGGTCTTTGCCACTCCCTTATCCGAACGCTGGCAGCGGGTCGCCATCCAGCAGGCGGCAGGCATTGCGAAGTCTTGGCGCACCAATCGCGCCCAGGTCTACCAAGACTATCTCGACGACCTCCTTGATTATCACGAGCAACAGACCGAGGGCACATTGGATGAAGGGGCCGCAGAACCAACCTGGAAGGAGTGGGACGTTCCTACTCCTCGACGGACCTGCATCCAGGCCAATGCCAACGTGGTTGTCCTCGAACCGTCGCAAGACTCCACCTTTGACTACTGGCTCACGATCAGCACGCTCGACTTTCGTAAACAGTTGCTTGTCCCGGTCAAGCTGGCAGCGTATCACAAAGAACAGATCACTGACCCAAAGACAGGAAAGGTGAAGAAGCTCAATACCAGCGTGACGCTCAACAAGCGTGAGACGGGATGGTGGTTGACGCTCTCGTACGATGAGACGGTCACGGTCCAAACCGAACCCGATGCTCCGGTGGTTGGGGTGGATGTGGGCATTGCCAGCTTCCTCACCACCAGCGATGGCAAGCACTACGGCACCTTTCACGGGAAACTCCGAGATCGCCAGAAGCGTGACCGGGAGAAACGCCGCCGCAAGGCCAAGTTGCGCAAGTGTCTGGAAAAGAAAGGCGTGAAGCAGCTCCCCTCTACTACAAGCCGAAGCGGGCAACGCCTCATTCGCCATGTGCGCCAGGAAATCAACCGGGCGATCAACCAGTGCTTTGCTGAGCACGAGGGTGCACAAATCGCCTATGAACACCTCTCGGTTGCCACCATGAAGCACAAGGCTCGTGCCATGAATGCCTACATGCGTGCTTCCAACCTCGCGCACATCCCCGAACAGATCACCTGGAATGCCGCCAAGAGGGGCGTTGCCGCCATCAGGGTCAAGAGTGCTTACACCTCCCAGGAGTGCAGCGTGTGCCACTATGTAGACTGCGCCAACCGACCGAACCAGCAAACGTTTTGCTGTCGGGTCTGCGGCTACAGCACACACGCTGATCTCAACGCCGCCCTCAACATCGAGCACCGCCTGGCAGACGATGAACTGCGCGCTTGCAAGGATCGCAAAGCGGTCAAAGCCCTGCTCATGCAGCGACACCAGGAATGGAAGCAACAAAACGGTTGGCCGTAGTCCAACCGCCCGCCCAGTTCGTTCGTCAACGGGCGTAGGTGAAGGTTAGGAGTTTGGGCAGATGTCCTATTTGTCCAGACTTTTAGCAACTATAAACTAATTCAAACATACCATAAACTGGTATGAGTTTTCTTGCATATTGATACAATTTAATATATATCGAGAGCAGATTTTATACATATTGTGAGAAGGCTATTCAGAATGGTTAAACGATAAGATATAGGAATCCAGGTCAGGATCACTTACCAGATCTCTGAGTGGTTGATGGACACTAACAATTCCTAGTTCTTGAAAATCAGGAAGGCGATCTAAAGCCACAACCCCTACCGCCAGTCGATCAAGCACTGTCGTATCTTGTGTCATTGCCTGTTTGATTTTTTGTAACCCTCGCAGGTAATGTGCATCCTTGCTATAACAAATTCCTGCTTTCTCCAGGTTGGGTACTCCTCTAAATGTGCGAATGCACCGTGCCAACGCAAATCTTCGTGCCACTCTCGCTGCGGTTTGTACATTTTGCTCTGGCCGTTTCAGCAGACGATATAGAAAAATAAACTTCTCAAAGAACTGAAAGAGCGAGAGAAATGTTTGTGGAGCCGTAATGACTCCACTTGCTAAACCGGTTGCTAATGTTCCAAGCCATATTCCCGTTTCATCATGTGGAAGTCCTTGCGAAGCTGCTGTTTGAATCTCATAGTAGGTTGCCAATCCCTCTTCTGTCTCCAGGGAATTTTTCGTATGTATCCCTAAAAGGCCGATTAAAGAGTTTGCACCTGTAACGCATCTGGCAATATGACCGGCCAATTCGTGGGAAAGGTAATCTTTAATTTGATTAACCGAAAGAGTACTCTCAGGAAGATATAAATGACGCAATCCCTGTTCGACTCGAGGAACGTTAGCATTAGGATCAATAATCACTTGCCAGCCATCATAACCACCTTGTCGTAACGCCTCTTCAAAAAAGCGCTTTGCGGCCTGAACAGTGAGTGTATACCGAGGTTGAGTAGGCGTCAAGGGAAGCTCGTTGAGCAATTCTTGGGCTTCCTGGTCAGTATACGAAAGATCAAGTGAGAGATGGAATTGTTCAAGTAAATATTGAACCACCTGCTGGCTAGCCTCTACCGTTTCTGGATGGAGGAGACCTTGCAATATGATACGTCTGACGCGAGAGAGAGTATAATGCATTTCTTCAGGTGACGGGAGAGGGTTGAGCAGCAGATTATAGTTCCAGAACTGCTCATTACTTCCCTCAAAAGTGGCCTCGATCAGACGCAGAAACCATTTCTCTTCTTCTATCGTCTCGTGATAGAGACGGCGTACAATGGCATTTGGCTCTCCTCGAGTGACCTCCGTATCCAACTGAGTCAGACCAGCGATACGACTGCGAACTTCCTCAATGTCAATAGTAGGATAGTGCAGCTGAGGTTCACGCAACTGAGTAATAGCTGCAAATACTTCTCTTTCTTGCGATTGAGACAGCAGTTTTCCTAACTGTTCTTTTGTTTTTTCATCTAGCGTAGAAGTAAATGAGTGATTCCACTGTTGCTGTTCCTCCTCCGTGAAAGGGCCTGTGGAAGTTAACCACCAATACGAATCAAAAGAGGCAAGCTCACGATAGCGTTCTACCCATCGCCAATCAAGTTGATAATGAGAAGCCTTCGCTTTCCTCCACTGCTCAATTTCATTGAGAGCGTCTTCTGCAAACATGCTGTACATTCTCCTACCTGCTGAAATATGCGGCAAAGCCTCCAGAAGCAGTTGTTCAGCTTCATCTATTTTCCCCAGGCGAAGATACAGGCGTCCACGATTGACAAGGTGCATCCAAAGTTCATCTCGCCCAAAAGCATAGCCTGCTTCAATGAGTCTTTGCACCTCTGCAATTGCTTTCTCATCAAAGAGCAAAGCTTCTCGAAAACGCCCAAGTTCTGCTAGAATCTGTGATTTTTCGCCATAAGCATCTGCCAGGGTGTCAATTTCAGCATACCCCCGTTCTTTCAAGGCAATGCTGTTTTCTATCGCATGAAGCGCTTCACTATACTGGCCAATTCTGTTTAGAAAATAGCCTAAATTATTGTAAGCACGAGCGAGGCGTTTCTTGAGAGTATACGCTTTGAGGTGCGCCACTTCCTGGTAGTTCGAAATCAATGTAATAATCTGCGTGCATAGAGTAATAGCCTGTTCCTGGAGTTCTTTCGCTCGCTCTATTTCTCCCTGTTCCTCAAAGTATTCACTCCATCTACCGCAAAGCCAGGAATGTTTCTCAAACAAGGAGGCCTGTAAGTCTACATTGAACTTCGCAAGAGGCGCAAGGCGTTCATAACATGTTTCAAATAATGCTTGTGCCTCTTCAAATTGTAAGTCATTCATGTTGTAGATCATTAAGTGATAGGTAATAGCTACTTCTATTGGCGATTGAAGCACAATTTTCCCTTCGAAAAGAGCTTTGCGGATACGCTGGTAATCTATCACCCTCTGCTTTACACTCATGGTTTTACCCAGAAATGGAGGCAGGAAATATTGTAATAGTAATCCCCCGCATTCATTCTCCTCAGTAATATGCCAATTGAAGCTATACATCATCTCTTCAGCAAAAGAAGCAATTTGTGGAGCGGATCCCAGGTGAAAGCCAAGCCAGCCATATCGTATGAGTAGTTGCGCAGCATCCAGCAAGCGATGATGTTTGAGAAGCAGCATAGCAAGCTCTGTCATCACGTTCCCTGCTTCCTGAGTGTTCATCGTTCCCTCATCTATCCACTGTTTCAAGGCATCAATGACCCGCTCTTCCAGTTCTCCCACCCACTCCGCCGTCAGCCCCTGCACCACTACCGAGGCCACAATTGGCAATACCTGTACGCGATGGGCATACGCCACAAGTAATGAGGCGTTCCGTAATTCGTTGATAGGGCCGGGATGCTCACAGAGGGTTTGCAGCGCGGTTTTGCCCAATGGCACGTTGCACACTGTCAGGTGTTGTAGCAGCGACCGTGCTTCGGCAGACAGCCGCCTGTCGACCAGGCGCTCTAACAGGGGGCGCAGTTTGTTCGCTAGATGCCCGCGCAATAACGTTGGCTCGGCCAGCAGGCGTGTCAGACGCCGGACGATCTCTTCCTCTTCTTTTCCTCCTGTTTCCACCCGACCATCCTGCTCCCCAACGACATCAAAGCTCTGCCACTGACTGAGTTGATGCGGGTTCTGAACCAGCGATGCCACCCATTCCAGGTAGAGCGGTATGCCGCCCACGCGCGTGCTGACTTCTTGCAATTGCTCAACCGACACTGCCTCTAAACCCTGTTGCTGTAAGAGCAAGATGCTGGTTGCTGTATCGAGCGGGGGGACATTCTTGCAATTGCTCAACCGACACTGCCTCTAAACCCTGTTGCTGTAAGAGCAAGATGCTGGTTGCTGTATCGACCGGGCTGCCACGTTCGGCCAGGATATTTCCCAGCACTATGTCGAGACTGCTTTCGGGGCCTGCCCCGCGTTCGGGAGGCAGCAGAGGAACCCAGATTATATGATAGGCCGGATCGGCAGCGTGGATGAAGTGCTGGATCAGCCGGTGCAATTCGCTCGATTTGCCGATGCCCACCGGCCCTTGTAGCACCAGCAGCTTTTTGGGTGCGCTGCTTTGAACGGCTCCGATCAGCGCTGCATGCCAGTCTTCCCGGCCCACCAGGTGACGAGTTTCCGCCAACAGGGGCCGAGGTGGCGTCCAGGGAGTTGTGGAACCGGCTGGCTCATCAGGGAAGAAGTCCAGATCAGCCACCTGGTAACGCAGTTCCTCCCATTCGCTGTCGGGATGATAGTCAGGCCGATTTTTCTTCCCTTCCAGGCGAGTACGGGCCAGGGTGAAGAACTGCCGGCGATCAGCGGCGTTCCAGTGAACACCCGCCTGCAGTAAGGCTCGATAGATGGGTAGCAATTGATCGAAGCTGGGAGCAATCACGCCGCTTTCCAGCCGTGAGTAGTTAGCCTGCGTCCAACCCGGCAAATAGAAGAGGACTTCGCGCTGCCTCACGCTCCACTGATCGCGATGCATTTTGAGAAATGCGCCGAAATGTGTCTGCAAAACGTGCTGCTCGATTCCCTCCATCTTGCCTGGCTCCTTTCCTTCCTCGCCGTATACCTGGACATAGTATATCTTCTTGTTCTCTAGAAAAGTGGAATATGCATACAATACAGGCTTTAGTATAACGTTTTTACTGGTTTCTTACAACTTGCAGCCCATAAGCCCGCATCATGGTATACTTCGCGCCTGCACGCGAAAGCTCGCTTTTCATTACATTCAAGGAGTTGACCGGATAGAGGGGTGAGGGCGCCTGTTTCTTATGCAGGAGGCGCTGCAAGGATTGCTGTTCTTCGGGAGAAAGGGGATGTTTGACGCGCGCCAGTGTGAGATGCGGAGAGAAAGGCCGTTTATCAACCTCGAAGTTGCGCCGTTCCAGTTCCCGGTTCAGTGCGCGGTGGAGTTGCTCAAGGGGAGAGCCGTGCAGGTGTGCTGATGGCTGGTCTTCAATGCCCATCCAGATCACGCGCGGCTGCAGTGTTGAACCAAAAATACCCAGCCCTTTGAGGCGATACTCAAAGGGCGGGATATGCTGCACTGCTGCCTGCGCCGCCTGCATTGCCAACGCTAGCTGCTCATCATTTAATTCGCCAAGAAAGGCAAGCGTGAGGTGTATCCCTGCTGGCGCGACCCAATGCAGCGCGGGTAGTTCTTGCTTTGCCTGGTCGATGACGCTGCCCAGGTAACGCTGCAGGGATTCATTCAATTCAATCGCGATAAAGATGCGTGTCATGCCGCAAACAATAGCTCGTCCAGTTCCGGGCCATCAATCGTTTCAACCTCGATCAGGTGTTCGGCGATCAAGACGAGTTTGTCTCTTTTCTCACGTAGGATCGTAAGCGCAGTAGCATAAGCCTGGTCGACCAGCACGGAAATCTCTTTATCGATGCGTGAGGCGGTTTCCGGGCTGATGGAGGCACCACCATCGGACTCGCCTTTGAGAGCCAATAGGCCGAGTGGGCTCATGCCAAACTCACAGACCATGCGCCGGGCGATATTGGTCACATATTCGATATCCTGCGCGGCTCCCGTCGTGATATCACCAAAGATAATCTCCTCGGCGGCACGTCCACCCATCGCGCCCGCCATCTTCGACTGTAGCTCGGATTTGCGCATGAGATAGCGATCTTCGCTGGGCGCCTGCACGGTGATACCAAGCGCCATGCCGCGCGCAATCGCGGTGACTTTCTGCACCGGGTCCGCCCCAGGAATCGAGCGCATGACAATGGCATGCCCGACTTCATGGTAGGCGATGATGGCCTTTTCTGCTTCGGTAATGATGCGACTCTTGCGCTCCGGCCCGGCCACTACACGCAGGATCGCTTCGTCAAGCTCTGGTTTGCGTATGACATCCTGGTGTCGCCGCGCCGCCAGCAACGCCGCCTCGTTCAAGAGGTTCGCGAGATCAGCGCCGGAGAAGCCCACCGTCTGCCGCGCCAGATCTGTCAGCGTCACATCTTCCGCCAGGGGTTTGTCCTTGGCATGCACCTCAAGAATGGCAACACGACCACGAATATCGGGTTTATCGAGCATCACCTGTCGATCAAAACGCCCTGGACGCAACAGCGCCGGGTCAAGCACATCGGGCCTGTTGGTGGCAGCGATGACCACCACGTTGGTCTGCTTATCAAAGCCGTCCATCTCTACCAACAACTGGTTGAGCGTCTGCTCGCGTTCATCATTGCCCCCCATGCCAGAATTGTTGCGCTGGCGGCCAACGGCGTCGATTTCATCGATAAAGACGATACATGGCGCGTGCTCTTTGGCCTCCTTAAAAAGGTCGCGCACTCGCGCGGCGCCGACGCCCACGAACATCTCGACAAACTCGGAGCCGCTGATGCTGTAGAAAGCGACGTTCGCTTCGCCAGCCACCGCGCGCGAAATGAGCGTTTTGCCTGTGCCAGGTGCGCCCACCAGCAGCACGCCTTTGGGAATACGCGCCCCCATCGAGACAAAACGCGCGGGAAATTTCAGAAATTCAACAATTTCCTCGAGCTCCATTTTCGCCTCCTCCACACCTGCCACATCTTGAAAGAGGATCGATGGGTGCGATTCCTGGAAGCGCCTGGCCTTGGAGCGTCCAAACGCGCTCGCCTGCCCGCCCATGCCGCCTCGTTTGAAGAAGAAGAACACCACACCTCCCACGAGGGCAAGAAAGACCACATCTACCAGCACCTGCGTCCATTGGCCTGGCTGCCCATTGTCAATATTGACGGTAACGCCATCACGCCGGAAGATTTCCGTCACCGGCTGCCCATCTTCCTTAGAAGCATGATAGTGCTGGCCTTTGGTATCAATAGCAACAACATCGTTTCCACTGATGGTCACAGAGGTTAACTTGTGATGGTCGGCAAGGTTGAGTACATCACTAATCGGCTTCTCTATAGTATTAACGTGGCTCATACCACTTACCACACGAAATACAATCACTCCTAGCACCGCTGCTCCCAGGAGCACAACAAGCGAAGGAATACTCAAACGTATCAAGATATTTCGTTTTTTTGATGCATTTTGCGAGGAACGGGTTGAATTTGGCTCCCTCGGTTCCTGGTTATCGGGTTGTGGCATTTCCATGAAGTAACGTCAGGCCCTTCTATTTTCTGGAGATACGCAGGCAACCTGGATAGTTGCCCTTATTAAGAATTAACCATTTGCCCCCAGGCAAAGGTCATGCTCAAAATATCGCAAATTGTGTTGTGGTGTGTCAAAAAAATTTAACTTGACGGTAGTATAACCTATACTAATCAGTTAATCAAGGTTATTGTTTAGTTGTTTTTGAAAAATTGGTACTTTTGGGGAATTTTTGCTAAAGATAGCCTCTTCCATAAATTGCTTTGCGATAAATTATCCTTGATTTATTACAAATAGTCAGTTTATACTGTTCATATGATCGGTACTCTTATTGTAGAGTTTATTGGGACACCGTACCAGAGTCGGAGCAATAGTTCACTGGTGGAATTATTCGAAAGGAGTCCTTGATGAACCGTCCTTCTCCAACGTCTACCTCAACCAACCGTTGGGTGATTGCCATCGCCGCCATATTTATGCAGCTTGCTCTAGGTTCAGTCTATGCCTGGAGTGTGTTCCTCAATCCAGTTATCGCAGCGTATCACGTTACAAGATTGCAAGCGAACCTGACTTTTAGTATTGTGCTGCTTGCATTGGGGGTCACGGCTGGCTTTGGCGGTTATCTTAATTACCGCTTTGGTCCACGTGTCATCGCCACTGCGGGAGGCATTCTCTACGGGATTGGTGTACTCCTGGCGGCATTTGTCAGGCCTAATCTATTCCTCCTGTATCTCACCTTCGGGGTGATTGGTGGTATCGGCATCGGCCTGGGCTATATCGTAGCACTCGCGATGCTCATCAGATGGTTCCCGGATCGCCGCGGGTTCATTACAGGCCTGGCTGTTGCAGGTTTCGGAGCAGGAGCCTTAATCACGGGACCTGCTGCCGCCTCATTGATTAAGTCTGTTGGTTTGGATAACACTTTTCTCTACCTGGGTATCGTCTATCTTGTAATCATCGTCATCGTGGCGCAATTTTTCCGCACAGCGCCGGAAGGCTATGCACCTGCTGGCTGGACACCTTCAGCTCGTCAACAGGCGAACCGCAGTGTACGGGACTATACATTCGCAGAGGCGCTGCGCCTCCCAAGATGGTATGTCCTATGGCTCATCCTCGCGTTGAACGTCACGGCTGGCGCCGCCCTGATCTCGGTGGCCTCGCCATTAGCGCAGAAGTTCACCGGCGTCGATGCGGTGACGGCTGCGCTCCTTGTCAGCGTCATCGGCATCTTCAATGGTGGTGGGCGCTTATTCTGGGGTTGGCTCTCAGATGGCATTGGTCGCCCTTTCACCTTTTTGAGTATATTCATTATTCAGGCGATCCTCTTCGCCCTCTTGCCATCGATTAGCAACTTTGCTCTGCTACTCGTCCCAGCAGCCCTCATCGCACTCTGTTACGGTGGTGGATTTGGCACGATGCCAGCATTCGCGGCTGACTTCTTCGGCCCAAGAAATGCCGGAACGATCTACGGTGCCATGCTGACAGCATGGAGCGCAGGTGGAATCGTTGGCCCCATTCTGATCACCAGCTTCGGCACTACCAAGAACCCTGATTACGCAACGCCTCTTTACATTATTGCCGGGATTATGGTGATCAGCATACCGCTGCCGCTTATAGCACGTGCCCTTGCTCGCCGTCGTGGCGATATACCAGAGGAGGCCACATTGCAGAGACCGCAGCAAGCTAGTTAAGGTGAGGGCGCGATTATCATCTTCAAAATCGCGCCCTGACATACATGGTACAATAAGGCAGGATCAGCCTTTCCTGTACAGCGTTTAGCTCCTGGATAAAGGATTGTGTTCTATGCAAGAACTGTCAATGCTACCTGAGCCTGTACAATCCGCCGTATCACAAGTGATGGAAATAGGCTCCAGGGTACAGCCATTCAGCAACGAGAGCCGAGAAAAAGCTTCGCGCATTCGTGAGGCGAAGGTTGTGCACAGCGTCTGCCCTTACTGCGCGGTAGGGTGCAGCCTGAACGTCTACGTCAAAGATGGCAGGGTGATCGATATCGAGGGTGACCCCAACAGCCCCATCAATCATGGGACGCTCTGCCCTAAAGGGTCGGCCACGTTCCAGTATACGGTGAATCCCAGCCGTTTGACGCAGGTGCTGTACCGCGCGCCGTACAGCGATCACTGGGAGGTAAAATCGCTCGACTGGGCAATGGAGCAGATCGCCCAGCGCATCAAGAAGACGCGTGACGAGACGTTTGTGGAGCGGCTGCCCGATGGACGCGAGGTCAATCATACGCTGGCTATCGCCTCGCTCGGCGGTGCAACGCTGGACGTTGAAGAGAATTATTTAATGAAGAAGCTCTTCACCGGCGGTCTGGGCATCGTCTCGATTGAGAACCAGGCCCGTATATGACACAGCTCCACCGTACCCGGTCTGGGTACATCATTAGGACGCGGCGGAGCCACCACCTTTCCACAAGACCTTGTGAATAGCGACGCTATTTTGATCATGGGCAGCAACATGGCGGAGGCGCACCCGATCGCCTTTGCGAATGTCGTCAAGGCGAAGGAACTCGGAGCCAAGGTCATCCATGTAGACCCGCACTATTCACGCACGTCCGCGCTGGCGAATCTCTACGTGCCGACGCGCGCGGGCAGCGACATCGTCTTCCTGGGAGCGATTATTCGCCACTTGCTCGAGAATAATGGCTACTTCCACGACTACGTGGTGCATTATACCAATGCTGCCACACTGGTACGCGAGGATTTTCAAGATACCGAAGAG
>WNGP01006033.1_pt1 | contig 11360 bp, 6 predicted proteins | sample 5407671 | NCBI WGS metagenome assembly WNGP01 (sample SAMN13153381, study PRJNA577476) | soil metagenome | isolation source: 40 cm soil or saprolite under Garry oak tree replicate 2 | place: USA:California | collected 2016-06-15 | reverse complement strand
TTCGCTCCGGAATGCCTTTCCTCGCTGGGGATATCGAGTGGAAGCCGCTCGCGGTTTCGGAAGGCCAGTCGGGGCAAACACGAATGGCGCCCTACAACAGCGCGATTCTGGTGGACCGGCAGGGCCAGCGTGTGTTCGAGTACGACAAGATCCATCTGGTTCCGTTTGGCGAATACGAACCGTTTCCGCTGATTCACCGCGTGGTAACGAACGTGTCGAGCGAGGTTGGAGGATTCACGCCCGGGTCGAGTGCAGCCGTCGGAACGCTGCCCAATGGCTATCGCTTCAGTATTTTCATTTGCTATGAAGCCATCTTTCCCGGGGAAATCCGGCGGTTTGCCGCGAAAGGAGCGCAGGTCTTCTTCAACCTCTCGAATGACGGATGGTTTGGCCGGTCGGCGGCGCCGGCACAACACCTTGCGATGGCGCGTGTGCGCGCGGTGGAGAACCGCCGCTGGCTGGTGCGCTCCACAAACAACGGTTACACCGTTTCCGTCGATCCGTATGGCCGGATCGTTGCGCGTTTGACGCCCGATATGCGCGCAAGCGTCGATCTTCCGTACGACTTTCGCACGGACGAGACGCTGTACACGCGCTGGGGCGACTGGTTCGCGTGGCTCTGTGTCATTGTCAGCGCCTTGTTGCCCATGTTCGCCCTGGCGTCGAGGAAATGACGCAGGGGAACTCGAAACTGTCCGCATTGACAACCGGTGTTTGAAATTCGATTTTCGATTTTCAAGTTTCGCCATTAGAATAGTTCTATGATTCTGGAAGACCTCGAGCATCGTTTTGAAGCGCTGAAGCAGCGTATCGAACTCGTGCGGAGCTATCTTTGACGCGCCGCATAACCGCGAACGCCTGAAGTCCCTCGAAGCTCGCAGTGCCAAGTCCGATTTTTGGAGCAACCAGGAAGAGGCGCAATCGGTCCTGCGCGACCGCAAACGCGCCGATGACCAGATCGCTGCGGATGAAAAACTTACGCGCCTCTACGGCGACATCGAGACCTACATTCATCTCGCTCACGAAGACTCGAGCATCGAGCAGCGCAACGATTTGCTGAAGGAGCTTTCCCGCGAGCTGGATGCGGCGGAGAGCTACCTGGCGGAACTCGAGACGCAGACGCTGCTCTCGGGCGAAAACGATCACCTCAACGCCATCATGACCATCAAGCCGGGAGCTGGCGGGACCGAATCGCAGGATTGGGCGCAGATCCTCCTGCGCATGTACCTCCGTTGGGCGGAGCGGAAAGGTTTTCGCGCCGCGGTGCTGGACGAGACGCCGGGAGAGGAAGCGGGCATCAAGTCTGCGACGGTGCAATTCGAAGGCGAGAATGCCTACGGCTTGCTCGCGGGGGAAAGCGGCGTGCATCGGCTCGTGCGCATTTCGCCGTTCGACCAGGCGGCGCGGCGGCACACTTCCTTCGCGTCCGTCTTTGTGATTCCCGAAGTGGACGCCCGGATCGAGATCAACGTCAAGCCGGAGGAGCTGCGCATCGACACCTACCGGGCCGGCGGCCACGGGGGGCAGAACGTCAATAAGGTGGAAACTGCGGTGCGCATCACGCACCTCGCCACGGGAATTGTCGTGCAGTGCCAGAACGAACGCAGCCAGCACAAGAATCGGGAGCTCGCCATGAAAATGCTTCGCTCGCGGCTCTATGAGCTCGAGCTGGAGAAACGCCGCCAGAAAGCGGACAAGCTCGATGAATCGAAGCTCGATATCAGTTTTGGCAGCCAGATTCGCTCCTACGTTCTCCAGCCGTACCGGCTCATCAAGGACAATCGAACGAAATTTGAAATGGGCGACGTAGACCGTGTCCTCGATGGCGACCTGGATCCTTTCATCCGCGCCTATCTGCTGGCGAAGAAGAACGGGAGAAGATTGGACATCCAAGCAGCGGATGATGGTGATGCGGGCTAAGCGGTCCCAGAGTCGCGGCCCGCGGGATGCGCGAAGCGGACGTGGAGCACGCATCGCGGGCTCGGCGCGTCGCGTTCGTGCCCGGGAACTGTTTAACCATTCAAAATCGCCGCTCAATGTTCAAATAACGCATTTGGATTCAGTGCGTTGACACTCTCTGGAGCCGATGTTAGTCTGACAGGGTCATAACGAAGGAAATTCTTGCGTTCGCTTGTATACATCCTGGATTCCCGCATCTCACGAAGGAGAGATCCGTTTGAGCCAGCAGGGTAAGAATTTTCTGTTCACGTCTGAGTCCGTGACGGAAGGTCACCCAGACAAGATCGCCGATCAGATCTCGGACGCAGTGCTTGATGAAGTGATGCGGCAAGATCCGCAGGGCCGCGTGGCGTGCGAGACGCTTGTCACCACGGGCCTCGCGGTGGTCTCCGGAGAGGTCACGACCAACGCTCACGTCAATTATGACGAACTTGTTCGCGAAACCATTCGCGGGGTCGGGTACACGCGAGCGAAATATGGCTTTGACGCGGACACGTGCGCGGTCATGTGCACGGTAAAGCGCCAATCCTTGGATATAGCCATGGGCGTGGACACGGGCGGCGCAGGGGATCAGGGGCTCATGTTCGGCTTCGCCTGCGATGAGACCGACGAGCTCATGCCCATGCCTATTCAGCTCGCCCACCGCCTCACGCAGCGCCTCGCTGAAGTCCGCAAGTCCAACGCCGTCGACTTCCTTCGCCCCGACGGCAAATCGCAGGTCACCGTGGAATACCGAAATGGCCGGCCGGCGCGTGTCGATTGCGTGGTCATTTCGACGCAGCACGGCGACAACGTCTCACAGGCTGATCTCCACAAGACAGTCATCGAGATGGTGATCCGGCCGATCATTCCCGCCGCGATGCTCGACCGCAACACGAAATATCACATCAATCCTACCGGCCGATTTGTGATTGGCGGGCCGATGGGTGACGCGGGCCTGACGGGCCGCAAGGTTATCGTGGACAGCTATGGCGGCTACAGCCGTCATGGGGGCGGCGCGTTTTCGGGAAAGGACCCATCAAAGGTGGACCGCTCGGCGTGCTACATGGCGCGCTATATCGCGAAGAACATCGTGTCCGCAGGGCTCGCGCAGCGGGCGGAAGTTCAGTTGGCTTACGCTATCGGGATCGCCGAGCCGGTTTCCGTAATGGTCGAGTCGTTCGGCACTGCAGTCGTGCCGGAAGAGCGCATCACCGAGTTGGTTCGCGAATTCTTCTTGCTGACGCCGAAAGGCATTATTGAAACACTTGATCTTCGCCGGCCGATCTACAAACCCACGGCGGCGTACGGCCATTTCGGGCGGAGCGGTCCGGGGTTCACCTGGGAGCGCACCGATCGCGCGGACGCGTTGCGCAAGTGTGCCGGACTCTCCACGACGGCGAACGCGGAAGTCGCCGCGCATCGCTGACCTCCTGCGAAGCTGACCGGGGAAACTGGGGAAAATAGTGAGGAGCACGAGTGTGGCAACAGCCGAACAACTGAAGGGCGACGTTAAGGACATCTCTCTTGTGGAGGCGGGAAAGCGCAAGATCGAATGGGCGCAACAGCAGATGCCCGTGTTGCAGGTCATCCGCAAACGGTTCAGCAAGGAACAACCGCTCAAGGGCATTCGCATTTCCGCGTGCCTGCACGTGACAAGCGAGACCGCGAATCTTGGAATCACATTGCGCGATGGAGGCGCCGACGTTGTACTGTGCGCGTCGAACCCGCTCTCGACTCAGGACGAGGTCGCCGCGGCTCTTACCCGTGAGTTCGGTATCCCGACGTACGCCATCAAGGGCGAGGACAACACGACGTATTACAACCATTTGAACGCCGCGATCGACCACAAGCCACACATCACGATGGACGACGGAGCGGACCTTGTCACGACACTCCTGACCAAGCGAATGGATCTTGTTTCCAATGTGATTGGGGGAACCGAAGAGACCACGACGGGCGTGATTCGCCTGCGCGCCATGGCGAAAGACGGCACGCTGAAGTATCCCGTTATTGCCGTGAACGACGCCGAGACGAAGCACTTCTTCGACAATCGCTACGGGACGGGGCAGTCCACGATTGACGGCATCATCCGCGCGACGAACCTTCTTCTCGCGGGACTCAGGGTGGTCATTGCCGGCTATGGCTGGTGCGGGCGCGGCGTGGCCATGCGTGCAAAGGGTCTTGGAGCGGACGTGATCGTCACTGAGGTAAACCCAGTGAAGGGAATTGAAGCCGTCATGGACGGCTTCCGCGTGATGCCGATGGCCGATGCGGCCAAGGAAGGCGACATCTTCATCACCGTCACGGGCAACAAGAACGCCATTCGGGCTGAGCATTTCGAAGCGATGAAGAGCGGCGCGGTGGTGGCCAATTCGGGACACTTCAACGTGGAGATCGATATTCCGGCGCTGGAGCGAATGTCCAAGACGAAGCGCGAAGCGCGTCCGCTCGTGGACGAGTACCAACTCAAAGACGGGCGCAAAATTTATCTCCTTGGAGAAGGTCGGCTGGTGAATCTCGCCATGGCCGAAGGGCATCCGGCGGCGGTGATGGACATGAGCTTTGCCAACCAGGCGCTTTCCGCGGAATATCTTGTGGGCCACGCCAAAGAGCTGAAGCCGCAGGTCTATGTCGTGCCGGAGCATATCGACAAGGAAATCGCGCGGCTCAAGCTTGAGTCGATGGGCCACAAACTCGACAAGCTCACCGCCGAGCAGGAGCGTTACTTGTCCTCCTGGCAGGAAGGTACGTAATTTCTCTGCCCAGGGGCGCGATGAATCGTGTCCCTGAGGAGGAAATCCCCTTCAAACCGCAGCCATGTGGGACCTCTGCACACATGCACTAGACGCAGTTCGCCTTCGTCGAGCGACGTACGCAGACGTGCGTGTTATGCACACGCGGCAGCGCGATCTCACGACAAAGAACGGCCAGGTCGGAACGCTTGCCCAATCGGAATCGATAGGCATCGGCATCCGCGTCATCGCAAATGGTGCGTGGGGCTTTGCCTCGACCGACCGGCTCACCCGCGAAGGCGTAGCCGCTTGCGCGACACAGGCCGTGGCCATTGCCAAAGCCTCGGCGCTGGCGAAGCGTGCCGACGTGGTCTTGGCTCCTGAAGAGGCGTACGTGGATAGCTGGCAGAGCCCATTGCGGAAAGATCCGTTCGAGATGCCGCTCGAAAAACAACTGGAACACCTGCTCGCTGTCGACGCGGAAATGCGCCGCGTCGAAGGCGTCACGCTCACCGAAACCGGAATGCAGTTCCGCAAAATCGATCAGTGGTTCGCTTCCTCAATTGGCTCGCGCATTCATCAGCGCAAGGTCCAATCCGGCTGCGGCATCGCGGCCACGTCGTTTCAGAGCGATGAGATCCAGAAGCGGTCCTATCCGAATAGCTTTGGCGGGCAGTACGCGCTGCAAGGATATGAACTCATTGAGTCGCTCGATTTATTGCGGCACGCGCCCCGCGTAGCAGAAGAAGCAGTCGCATTGCATTCCGCCGCACAGTGTCCGGAGCGGACCGGCACGCTGATCCTTGCGGGAGACCAGCTTGGATTGCAAATTCACGAATCCATCGGCCACCCCATCGAGCTCGACCGCGTCCTCGGGCAAGAAGCCAATTTTGCTGGGACGAGCTTCCTTACTCTCGATCAGCTCAATCGCTTGAAGTACGCCTCCGAAATCGTGAACGTCGTTGCGGACGCACGACTCGAGCACGGCCCCGGGCTCGGCACGTTCGCCTACGACGATGAAGGGGTGCCGGCGCAGTGCACGGACATCATCAAGGACGGCCAGTTCCGGGGCTATCTCTCCAACCGCGAAACCGCGCACCTGATCGGCCTTTCGCGCTCCTCCGGCACAATGCGCACGGAGAGTTGGAACCGGCTCCCGATCATTCGCATGACGAACGTCAGCCTGCTTCCCGGCACGTGGCGCCTTGACGACCTCGTCGCGGACACGGACGAGGCCATCCTTATGGAAACGAACCGGTCCTGGTCCATTGATGACCGCCGCTATCAATTTCAGTTTTCAACCGAGATCGGTTGGGAGATCAAAGGCGGGAAGAAAACGAGAATGTTCAAAAACCCCAGTTACAGCGGCATCACGACGGAGTTTTGGAAGTCGTGCGACGCCATCTGTTCGCGCGACCACTGGACGCTTTGGGGTACGCCCAACTGCGGCAAAGGCCAGCCGATGCAGACCATGGGGACTGGACACGGTGCCGCGCCCGCGCGCTTTTGCAACGTCAAGATCGGCTCCGCCTTCGCGAAATCATGAGCTCCCCCGGCCCCTCTCAGTCTCTTCACTCGGTGCGCGACCTTGGCCGCATCGTTGAAAATGTTCTCCGCCTTGCGAAGCTGGCGGGAGCAGGCGAAGCCGAGGTTCACATTGACGAGACTACGGATGCGCTCACCCGCTTTGCCAACAACGAAATACACCAGAACGTCGCCGAGCAGGGCTTGACGATTTCGATCCGCACGGCCACGGATTGGCGGACCGCCAGGGCCACGACGAACCGCACGGACGAAGATTCGCTTCGCGGGGCAATCGAGGCGTCTCTCTCCCTGGCGCACAGCCAGCCCAGAGATCCGCGTTCACTGCCCATGCCAAGCCGTCAGCGCTATCGCAGTGTCAGCCGTTTCGTTGCGAAGACGGCCGCGCTGACGCCGGAGGAGCGCGCCCGCGCCGTCCGCCGTGTCTGTGACCTCGCCGGAAGGCGCGGCCAGGTGGCCGCCGGGATTTTCGCGAGCGGCCAGATGCAAACGGCAATGGGCAACTCCCGCGGCCTTTTTGCTGCTTACCGGCAAACCCGGGCCGAGTTTTCCGTGACTATGCAGGAAGAGGGTGCGACAAGCTGGGCCAAGGCTAACTCGGCGAGCGTTGCAGGCTTCAACTCGCTCGAACTCGCGCAGAGAGCAAGTGATAAAGCTCACCGGTCCACGGGTCCCACGGAGCTCGCGCCGGGCCGGTACACAGTCATCCTCGAGCCCGCGGCCGTCCTCGATCTCGTCGGCTTTCTCTTCTATGATTTCGCCGCGACCGCCCTTGAAGACAAGCGCTCCTGCTTGAACGGCCGCATGGGTAAACGGGTCTTCGGCGAAAACATCACCATCCTCGACGATGTCTACAATCCGCTGCAGCTTGGTGCGCCGTTCGATGGAGAAGGCCTGCCCCGGCAGCGCGTTCTTCTGGTGGACAGCGGCGTTCCGAAAAACCTGGTCTATTCGCGTTATGCGGCAAGGCGGGCGCACAAGAAACCGACGGGGCATGGATTTCCGTTGCCCAACGAATACGGCGAGGCGCCGATGAATTTGGTCTTCTCGGGTGGCAAAGCCGACCTCGATCAGATGATTGGCTCCACCGAACGCGGGCTGCTTGTCACGCGACTTTGGTACATCCGGGAAGTAGACCCGTACGAAAAAGTTCTTACCGGGATGACGCGCGATGGTCTCTTCCTCGTGGAGAAAGGCCGCGTCACCACTGCGGTGCGCAATTTCCGCTTCAACCAGAGCATCCTCGAAATGCTGCGCAAAGTCGAGCTTTTGGGTCCAGCGGTGCGCGCGACGGGCGAGGAAGCGTTCGAGATGGTCGTGCCGGCGATGAAGATCCGCGATTTTCACTTCACGGAAGTCACCAAGTTTTAGCCTGCGAAACATCTTCTCGACACTTCCATAAAAACGATTCGGCCCATCAGAAATCTGCGTTGTACTTTCGCCCGGGGTGCAGGTACTAAACTCGTATGGATCCGTGTGACGAGCGGCCGCAAAGCGGACAGTGGAATCTGGGACCGCGAAGCGGTCGACACCCCAATTGGGGGCACCCGGACCACGACGCTTGCGGGACCGGCTTCGTCACGCGGCTGGGCGCTGCGCCGAGTCACGAAATCGTCGAATTGGCGCTGCAGGCGCTGGAACGGTTGTCCCATCGCGGCGGCGTGGATGCCGATGGCGCGAGCGGGGACGGTGCCGGCCTGCTGACTTCACTCCCTGAGGAGTTTTTCCGCGCGCGAGCATCGGAAGAAGGGATTAACCTGCCGGACGAGTTTGGTCTGGGCATGCTCTTCGTACCCCACGCGCGTGAAAAAGTCTCGCGCGAGGCCGTGGAAGCAGCCGCTGCGGACGTGCGGCTGGATTTTTTGGGGTGGCGGGTCGTTCCCGTGCAGGGGGGCGTCGCCGGCAGTCAAGCGCTGGCGACGATGCCGCGCATCCTGCAGTTCTTCATCGCCCCGCAGGATTCCCTGCAGGCGGAAACGCCATTTGAGTTGCGGCTCGCGCTCCTGCGCAAGCGGGCTGAATCGTTTGTGCCGGATGGGGCGTACTTCTGTTCGCTTTCCTCAAGAACCGTTGTCTATAAGGGTTTGCTCACGCCCGGGCAGTTCCCGCGGTTTTACACTGATTTGCGCGATACCTCCTTCGAGACTAGATTTGCGATTTTTCACCAACGGTATTCCACGAATACGCAGCCGTCGTGGCATCTCGCTCAGCCGTTTCGCTACATCGCGCACAACGGCGAAATCAACACGATCGTGGCGAATCGGCGGTGGCTGCGCGCGCGCGCACGCGGCATTTGTGGGGAACTGGGGGCAGGCGAGTGGTTCCGCGCGCTGGAACCAAACGTCAGTGATTCCGCGAGTTTAGACAATGGGCTTGAACTCGAGATTCTGCGCGGCCGCTCGCTGGAAAATGCGCTGCTCAGGATGGTGCCGCCGGCGTATGAGAACGACCCGACGCTTCCGGCGGCTGTGCGCGAATCGCTTGACGCTCTATGCGGCTCGGAAGCACCGTGGGACGGCCCCGCAGCCCTGATCTTCAGCGACGGTGAGTATGTGGGCGCAAAGCTGGACCGCAATGGCCTGCGCCCGTTGCGCTACCTGCGCACGCGCGACGGCCTGCTAATCGCTGGTTCGGAAGCTGGGCTGCTGGATGTTCCGGAGGCTCATGTCGCCGAGCGCCAGCGGCTCGGGCCGGGAGAGATGCTGCTTGTGCATCCCGCAGCGGGCGACGTCTTCCGCTGGCCGGAAATTCTTCGCCGCCTTGCCGACACAACTCCGAAGGGCAGAACTGCGTGCCGGAGGCGCTTGGAGGCTGGGGAAGCCGCGGCGGCCGTTCCGGTCGAGCCTCAGCGCGCGGCTGCGGCACTCGGCTGGACCGAAGACCAATTCCGAATCTTATTTTCATCCCTGTTGATGGGCAAGGAAGCTAACTGGAGCATGGGAGACGACGCGCCACCGGCGTTTCTTTCTGTGCTGCCGCGGCCGCTCTGGGATTACTGCAAACAGCGCTTCGCGCAAGTCACCAATCCTCCCATCGATCCACTGCGCGAAACGCACGTCATGTCTCTTGACGTTCGTGTGAGCGATTCTGCCGTTTTGAACTCGCCCATCCTGACAGCCGGGCAATTGGCGGAACTCTCCGCCTCGTTTGGTCCTGTTCTTCCCATCGATTTTACGTTTGAAGCTGCAAAGGGTGTCTCGGGCGCGCGCTCGGCCCTCCTTCACCTCGCTGGAACCCCGTTTAGGGCTAGCGCGCGTCCGGGGCTCGTCCTCCTCTCCGACCACGACGTGAGCGAATCGCGCGCCGCGTTGCCGGCGCTGCTGGCCACGGCGGCTGTGTGGAAGGCGATGGTCGCGGAGGGTCTTTGGGACGTGCCCCTGATTGTGGAAACGGGCCAGGCATTCGATACGCACCACATTGCGCTGCTCGTGGCCGCCGGCGCAAGCGCGGTGCACCCATGCCTGGCGATGCATTTCGCGGCGTCGGGCGCGGACGGCGGCGTCGAGGGGTACTGCAAGGCGGTATGCGGCGGTCTTCGGAAGGTCCTCGCGCGAATGGGCATCTCCACGCTCGCGAGCTACCGCAACAGCCATCTATTTGAAGGATGACGTGCTCGCCGATTACCTGCGCATGCATTCCGCCGCGTACGCTGCGGCGGCAGCCGCGCTTCCCGATGCAGGGCTCTACCGGTTTCGCAAAGCCGGCGAGCGCCATGCAACCTCGCCAGAAGTTGTGCGTCGGATGCACGCGTTCGTCAAGTCCCCCGATGCTGCGAATTACGCCGATTATGAAAGTTTGGGCAACCGCAGGGAGCCGGTTTCCGTCCGCGACCTGCTCGAACTCGTGCCTGGGCAGCAGGTTCCACTCGAGGAGGTCGAGTCCGAGCAGTCCATTTTGCGGCGTTTCAGTACGCAGGCGATGTCGCTTGGCTCGTTGGGTCCGGAGGCGCATCGCACGCTCGCGCTGGCGATGAATCGCCTGGGCGCTCGCAGCAATACGGGCGAAGGAGGGGAAGACCCGGCGCTGTATCGAACGGAACCCGCGGCTGCAAATAAGATCAAGCAGGTGGCGTCCGCACGCTTTGGCGTTACGGCGGAGTATCTGGTTCAAGCCGAAGAGATCGAGATCAAGATGGCGCAAGGCTCGAAGCCCGGCGAGGGCGGCCAATTACCGGCCCACAAGGTGAGCGCCTACATTGCGCGCATTCGCCACGCCGTTCCCGGCACGCCGCTCATTTCGCCGCCGCCGCACCACGACATTTACAGCATCGAAGACCTGGCGCAGTTGATCTACGATTTGCGTGCCATCAACCCCCGCGCCCGAGTTGGCGTGAAACTGGTTTCGGGGGCCGGGGTCGGCATCATCGCCGCCGGAGTGGCCAAGGCGGGCGCGAATACGGTCACCATTAGCGGGCACGATGGCGGCACGGGTTCGTCTCCACTTACGTCGATCAAGAATACCGGTGTGCCGTGGGAGTTGGGTCTGCGCAACGCTCATGAGATGTTGACGCGCACGGGCCTGCGCTCGCGCGTCACGTTGCGTGTGGACGGCGGGCTAAAATTTGCACGGGACGTCGTTCTGGCCGCGATTCTCGGGGCGGATGAATTCGGCTTCGGCACGGCTTCGCTTCTTGCGATCGGCTGCGTGATGGCGCGCCAGTGCCATTTGAACACTTGCCCGGTCGGGATCGCCACGCAGGACGAGACGCTTCGCACGCGCTTCGCGGGCAAGCCGGAGATGGTTATCTCCTTCTTCCGCGCCCTGGCGCACGAAGTCCGCGAATGGCTCGCGCGCCTTGGCGTGCGCTCATTGAGTGAGCTCGTCGGTGACGAAAGCAAGCTGCGCTCGCGCTCCCCGGAAGACGCTGGCTGGCTGAAGCCGTTCCTTGATCCTCCGCCGCGCTCGGCCAGCGGGCGCGTCGAATGCGCTCCGCGGCAGGTCCCGGACGGCTACGACATCGTCTGGCGGCCAGGAACGTCTGCCAGTGGGCGTAGCGGCGTTCTAGCGCTCAGGAATTCGCATCGCACGATTGGAGCGCGCTGGACGGGAGAATCCGTCCAACGCCTCGGCGGTATGCCTGTATCCAGAGAAAAACACGAAGCTGCTTTCCGAGGTGTCGCCGGCCAGAGTTTTGGCGCATTTCTG
>WNGP01023411.1_pt1 | contig 11361 bp, 7 predicted proteins | sample 5407671 | NCBI WGS metagenome assembly WNGP01 (sample SAMN13153381, study PRJNA577476) | soil metagenome | isolation source: 40 cm soil or saprolite under Garry oak tree replicate 2 | place: USA:California | collected 2016-06-15 | reverse complement strand
CGTCGAGCTCCTTCAGCCCCGCTTCGAGATCGCCCTTGAGATGCACGCGCAGCGCGCGGCGGCCGCGCTCGGTCAGCACGTCGAAATCGCCGCGCGCCTGCGCCGCCTTGATCACACCGAAACTGGCGCTCTGACCGGGCACCGGAAGATCCTTCGCATCATCAGCAGTGATCTGCAGGAACACGCCGCTGTCGGGGCCGCCCTTGTAGGCCTGTCCCGTGGAATGCAGAAAACGCGGGCCGAATTCGGCGCACGTCGCGACATGGCGGCTGTCACGCACCTTGAGCCGCATCTCCTGCAACGCCGCGATATGATCGGCGTCGCGTTCGATATAGGCGAGCAGGGCAACGTAGTCATCGGCGTGGATGCGGGACAGATGGGCCTTGAGCCAGGAGCCGAGATCGCCATTGGCACCCGCCTTTCGCAAGGCCGCCGCGTTGGATTCATCGGTATAGATGTTGGCCTGCGCGGACGACATCGCGGGCTCTTCGGCCGGCAGCGCGCCGGTCTTCTCGAACGCAGTCGTGAGTTCGCGGGTCTTGATCTTGGCGGATTCGACGTCGGGCTGATTGAATGGATTGATGCCGAGGATCGCGCCGGCCACCGCGGTCGCCATTTCAAAGCGGAAGAACTCCTGGCCGATATGATCGATCGACTTCATCACGATGCGCGCGACGGGATGACCGGCTTGTTCCAGCGCGGTAAGCTTGTCGTCGTGGGCCGGGTCGTCGTCGCCTTCGGTGCGGATGTTGATGAAGAAGCGGTCATTGCCGTAAATCGACAGCTCGGCCAACGGCTCGCCGTCGATTGGAATGAGGCCCTTGCCTTCCTTGCCGGTCGATTCCGCGATCAATTGCTCGGCCCAGGCGCCGAAATCCGCGATCGTCCTGGACGAAAAGATCGTCACCTTGTCGCGGCCTTCGAGGCCGGCAAGCCCCATCGCAAGCCCGAGCCGGACGCCCGGATTTTCGTGCGGGGGCACGTCGGGTCCGCAGGAGCGCACCATCGCAAGCGCGTGGTCTATCAGGGCACGCACGTCGATGCCGGCGGCCGCGGCCGGCACCAGCCCAAACGGCGACAGCACCGAATACCGTCCGCCGATCGAGGGGTCGCCGTGCAAGATGCGCGCAAAGCCCTGTTTGGTCGCAACCTTCTCCAGCGACGAGCCGGGATCTGTCACCGCGATGAAGCGATGGCCGGCCGCTTCAGCGCCGATCGTCTTGGCCACGCGATCGAGGAAATAATCCTTCATCGCGTTCGGCTCGGTAGTGCCGCCGGATTTGCTGGAGACGATGAACAGTGTCTTGCCGATATCGACCGCTTTCTCCATCGCGCGCACCTGCGCGGGATCGGTGGAATCCAGGACGTGCAGCTTCGGGAAGCCGGATTTCTTCGGAAAGGTTTCCGCCAGCACTTCCGGCCCCAAGCTCGATCCGCCCATGCCGAGCACGATCGCGTCGGTGAATTTCTGTCCCTTCACGCGCCGCGCAAAGTCCTCGTAGTCGGCGACGTCGGCTGCTGCTGGGCTGTTCAGCCAGCCCAGCCATTTGTCTTCGTCATCCCCGGTCCAGACCGATTTGTCCTTCTGCCAGAGTTTTCGGATCTTGGCCGAGCGACGCCATTCCTCGGTGCTTTTTTCGACCGCCTTCTCGATGGCTGCTCCGAGCCCCAATTCTTGCGGATCGATGCCGCCGCCGAGCACGGCCGCGCGCTTGTGCGCCACCGCGCCGTAAAGCTTGTCGGCGGCGTCGGCGAATTGCTTCACACCATCCTTGACCAGCTCGGCGGTGATCGCATCGAGCGAGATGCCGGACCGCTCCAGCTCCGCCAGAACGTACTTCGCCTCCTCGATATTCTCCTCGAGGCTGTCGCGGACCTTGCCGTGGTCGCGAAAGGCATCGAGGGTCGCCGGCGGCATGGTGTTGACGGTGTCGGGACCGATCAGTTCCTCGACATAGAGCACATCCCTGTAGTCCTTGTTCTTGGTGCCGGTCGAAGCCCACAACAGCCGCTGCGGCTTGGCGCCTTTGGCGGCGGCGAGTTTGTCCCAGCGCGCACCGGAAAACAGCCGCTTGTAGTCCTGATAAGCGAGCTTGGCGTTGGCGATCGCGACCTTGCCCTTCAACGCGGCCAAGCGCTCCTTCTCGGTCGGGTCGTTGGCTTTTGCGGTCTTCTCGTCAAGCTGCTTGTCGACCATCGTGTCGATGCGGCTGACGAAGAAACTCGCGACGCTTGCAACGCGCGAGGGATCGCCGCCCCTGCTGACAAATTTTTCCAGTCCCGCAAGATAGGCTTCCGCGACCTGCAGGTAGACCTGTTGCGAGAACAACAACGTGATGTTGATGCTGATGCCTTCGCCGATCAGATGCTCGATCGCGGGCAGGCCTTCCGCGGTCGCCGGCACCTTGACCATCAGGTTTTTGCGCTTGACGTGCTTCCAGAGCCGCTTGGCCTCGGCGATCGTGCCCTTGGTGTCCGTCGCGAGATAGGGCGACACCTCGAGGCTGACGAACCCGTCCTTGCCGTCGAGCGCATCGTAGACGGGACGCAAGACATCCGCCGCGTGCTGGATGTCTTCGATGGCGAGCTGCTCGAACAGATCGGCGACCGGGCGGTCGCCAGCCCTGAGCGCCTTGCCGATCGGAGTGTCATATTCGTCCGAGCTTCCGATCGCCTTCTCGAAGATCGATGGATTGGAGGTGACGCCTTTGACGCCGTCGCTGTCGATCAGCTTTTTCAAATCGCCCTTGGCAACGAAGCCGCGAGCCAGGAAGTCCAGCCAGACCGCCTGGCCATGGTTTTCAAGCGCTTTGACGGGATTCATGATGCCTGTTTTCTGTTCACGCGTTTCTTCTTTGGGTTCCAGCATTCGGCAGGGACGCCGAATCTTGTCAATATGTGCCCGCAAAAGCAGCGAGTGGCCGGGATACAACGCCATTCATATCAGATTGATCCCCGCGACGTCTGCCGTCTGGCGGCGATTCTCGCGGGGATTTGTCATGAGTCTGACACGGATGCTGAAAATGGGGCGGCCACCGCTACGGCCTGAGGTAAAGATACCCTTGGGACTGCAGCTCGGTCAGCCGCACCACGCCGCCCTTTTCGGCGCTGATAAAGCCGGGCAGCAAATCCTTCAGCGTAATATTTTGCGATATCATGGTGTTGCCGCAGGCGGAGAGCTCGATTCCGGCCTTCGAGAACTGGCCGACACGGTGGGCGATATCCCAGTTTGCCGATTCCGCGTGAAACGCCCGCAGCGCAGGACCGTGCACCACGAGCGCGATCGTGATGTTGTCGGGGCCGCCGACGCCATCGATATGGTTTTGAATATTGCCGAGAACGAAATGAGGCTTGTCGAGATCGGCCAAGTGATAGACGACCCTGAGCTTGCCCCGCGGCGGGGCGGCTTCGGTCGCGGCCGTCGCTCGCGAAGCGGTGAAGGCCATGCTGAGCGCGGGAAGTGTACCCCACAAGATGTTACGCCGATACATGGTACCCTCTGAGGTTACGCCGGTCACCGCCGGTAAGCCTATCACTTGTACCTGATCGCCGCGAGTTCCTTGCGGTCGGTCATCATCGCCGCGCGGCAGCCGCTGTCCGCGCGATCGAGCCGGAAAACTCGCCGCCCTCGCAATCGACACCGCAATCGAACCGGATCTCCTTGCCGGTATCTTCGGCAACGGCGTGGTTGCAATAGCCGCTGGAGTCGAAGTCGTCCGGGCGATGGCGATACTTGACGCCGAGACGGAACGAATAACCGATCGTCTGCTCTTCCGGCGCCATTTCGGCTGTTACCAGGAGTTGCATCGCACTGACTTTCTGCTTCGGATGCCGCGCAAGATGATCCGCGTCGTAGTGCCGCACGAAGCATGCATAGGCCTTCCTGCCGGGCGTGCCCGCGAATAGCTCTATATCGAAGGCATCGGCCATTGCCTTGTCGACGGCCGCGTCTTGCGGGTGGCCGAGTGAGGCCGATTCCAGCCATCATGACGGGCAGCGAGCATCGTCATGAAGAGGCGCATCATCATTTTACTCGCTCCGAAGTCCGCCGAGCCAAATTCGCCGACCTTAAGAGCGGCGCGCGTTTTGCAAGGACTCAATTCGACACTTGGTCGCGACCGTCTGAGCTCGCGTTCAACATGTCGTGTGTGCTGTTGCTCTGATTCGGAACCAAAGCAAAGCAGGCGATGTTGCCTGTGAAAGGATGCGCGGCGTGACTATATCATCGCCACGAGCAGTCTCTCGAATGGGTGGTTCAGTCGAATGGGTGGTTAAGTTCGTGTGTGAAATCCGCGTGGGTTTTGGTGGTATCATTCGGCCGCAATGCAGGCCGCTAGGTTTCAGAGGCGGGCTATTGGGCTTTCGAAACACTCTGCCGAGTTCCATCGCCGGAACGGCGCGGTACCCCGTTCGGATACGGACCGGTATCGCCCGCGATTTCAAATGCCACAAGGTTGTGGCCTCATGGTTACATCAGGCAAGATTCGGTATCTTGTTGCGCCGTTTCGCTCAAGAATTAGGCAATTGCCTGTTCGTAACTCGTTCGGTACCTCGATTGTGCATTGCGCAAAGGAGCTCGGCGAGTGTCCAATCGACCTAATTTGCTCACGCTGATTCGATATCGGACGCAGCGGCTTACGATATCACGATCCGTTTCGACAGCGGAGCCGACCTGATGCGGAGAGAGAGCATGTATAACGATTCTCTGTTCAACGCGTTCGCCCGGTCCTTCGAAGCGCGAAGCCAGAGCGACGTGTCAATGACAGAATATCTGGAGTCGTGTCGAAGCGACCCGATGCGATATGCCAACGCGGCCGAGCGAATACTGGCTGCGATTGGCGAACCTCAGATGATTGACACGGCCAAGGACTCACGCCTTGGCCGAATTTTTTCCAACCGGACTGTGCGGACCTACCCGGCCTTCGCCGGGTTCCACGGCATGGAGGAAACCATCGAGCGCATCGTCGGGTTCTTCCGCCACGCGGCGCAAGGTCTCGAAGAGCGAAAGCAGATCCTCTATCTGCTGGGCCCGGTCGGCGGCGGCAAGTCCTCGCTCGCCGAGCGGCTCAAATCGCTGATGGAAATCCACCCGATCTATGTGCTCAAGGCGGGCGACGAATTGAGTCCGGTGTTCGAGAGCCCACTCAGCCTGTTTGATCCCGAGCAGCTCGGGCCCATGATCGAGGAGAAGTACGGCATTCCGCGCCGTCGCCTCTCAGGGCTCATGAGCCCCTGGTGCTACAAGCGGCTTGAGGCGTTCGGCGGCGACATCTCGCAGTTCCGCGTCGCCAAGATCCAGCCGTCGCGGCTGCGCCAGATCGCGATCGCAAAGACCGAGCCCGGCGACGAGAACAACCAGGACATCTCCTCGCTGGTCGGCAAGGTCGATATCCGCAAGCTCGAGACGTTCGCGCAGAACGATCCCGACGCCTACAGCTATTCCGGCGGCTTGAACCGCGCCAATCAGGGCATTCTCGAATTCGTCGAGATGTTCAAGGCGCCGATCAAGATGCTGCATCCGCTTCTGACCGCGACGCAGGAAGGCAACTATATCGGCACCGAGAATATCGGCGCGATCCCCTTCACCGGAGTTGTTCTGGCGCATTCCAACGAGGCCGAATGGCAGAGCTTCAAGGCCAACAAGAACAACGAGGCCTTCATCGACCGTATCTGCGTCATCAAGGTGCCCTACTGCCTGCGGGTGACGGAGGAGCAGAAGATCTACGAGAAGCTGATCTCCGGCTCGGAGCTCGCGACAGCGCCTTGCGCGCCATCGACGCTCGAGACACTGGCGCGCTTCTCGGTGATGTCGCGTTTGCGCAAGCACGAAAATTCCACGGTGTTTGCCAAGATGCGGGTTTATGATGGCGAAAGCCTGAAGGAATCCGATCCCAAGGCGCGCAGCGTTCAGGAATACAAGGACGCGGCCGGCGTCGACGAAGGTATGGACGGCATCTCGACGCGCTTTGCATTCAAGGTGTTGGCCGCGACCTTCAACCACGACACAGCCGAGCTTGCTGCCGACGCCGTGCACCTGATGTATGCGCTGGAGCAGGCGATCCGCCGCGAGCAGCTTCCGGACGAGGTCGAAAAACGCTATCTTGAATTCATCAAGGCCGAGCTCGCGCCGCGCTATGCCGAGTTCATCGGCCACGAGATTCAGAAGGCCTATCTGGAATCCTATTCGGACTACGGCCAGAATCTGTTCGACCGCTATGTCGACTATGCGGACGCCTGGATCGAAGACCAGGACTTCAAGGACCCCGACACCGGTCAGATGATGAATCGCGAGCTTCTCAATCAGGAGCTCACCAAGATCGAGAAGCCCGCCGGGATCGCCAACCCGAAGGACTTCCGCAACGAGGTCGTCAAGTTCTCGCTGCGGTCTCGTGCCCAGAATAGCGGCAAGAACCCGAGCTGGACCTCTTACGAAAAAATCCGTGAGGTCATCGAGAAACGCATCTTCTCGCAGGTCGAGGATCTGTTGCCGGTGATCTCGTTCGGTTCGAAGAAGGACGGTGAAACCGAGAAGAAGCACGGCGAGTTCGTCGCGCGCATGGTTGAACGCGGCTACACCGAGCGTCAGGTCCGGCGGCTCGTCGAGTGGTACATGCGCGTAAAGCAGGCCGGTTGAAACGGATGAAAACGTGGCCATTCACATCGTCGACCGGCGCCTGAACCCGGGCAGCAAGAGTCTCGAGAACCGCCAGCGGTTCTTGCGTCGTGCCAAGGCGTTGGTTCAGGGTGCGGTCAAGAAATCCTCGGAGGACCGCGACATCAAGGATGTCCTGGAGGGGGGCGAGGTCTCTATCCCGCTCGATGGGATGCATGAGCCACGCTTTCGCCGCGAAGGCGGCACGCGCGACATGGTGCTGCCCGGCAACAAGAAGTTCGTCGAAGGTGACATGCTGCCGCGCTCGGGCGAGGGCGGCGGGGGACGACAGAGCGCGCCGGGGACCGGCGACAGCGAGGATGCCTTCCGGTTCGTTCTGAGCCGCGACGAATTCGTCGATCTGTTCCTCGACGACCTGGAGCTGCCGGATCTTGCCAAGCGCAAGCTTGCCCAAGCGGAGGGCGAGGGGCTTGAACGGGCCGGCTATACGACCTCGGGATCTCCAGCCAATATTTCGATCAGCCGCACCGTGAGCCGGGCGCTGGCGCGCAGGGTCGCGTTGCGGCGGCCGCGGCTGGAGACGATCGCCGAACTCGAGGCGGAGGTCGAGAACTGCGACGAAGCGCGGCGCGATGAACTGTTGGCCGAGATCGAGGCGCTGAAGGCAAAGGCCCGCCGGATTCCCTTCATCGACCCGATCGACATCCGCTACCGCCGCTTCGAGACCGTGCCGAAGCCGGTCGCGCAGGCCGTGATGTTCTGCCTGATGGACGTGTCCGGCTCTATGTCCGAACACATGAAGGATCTCGCCAAGCGGTTCTACATGCTGCTCTACGTGTTCCTGACGCGGCGCTACCGCCATGTCGAAATCGTCTTTATCCGGCACACGGACCGTGCCGAGGAGGTCGATGAGGAAACTTTCTTCCACGGGCCCGCATCGGGTGGCACGCTGGTGTCGAGCGCGTTGCAGGCAATGCACGACATCGTCCGGGCGCGGTTTCGGCCGGCCGACTGGAACATCTATGCCGCGCAGGCCTCCGACGGCGACAACTCGATCGCCGATGGTGAAGTGGCGGGGCGGATCCTGACCGACATGATTTTGCCGGTCAGCCAGTTCTTTGCCTATCTGGAGGTCGGCGAGACCGGCGGGCACAGCTTCGAGATGCCCGACTCCTCGCTTTGGACGCTGTACGAGCGACTGCGCGCCAACGGTGCGCCGTTGTCGATGCGCAAGGTGAGCGACCGCAGCCAGATTTTCCCGGTCTTTCACGACCTGTTTCAACGCCGCGGAAAGCAGGAGAAGGTAGCGCCATGACCGCGACCGCCGAACGACTGTTCGAAGGAGCGGACTGGGATTTCCGGACGTTGCAGCGCATCCACGATGCCTGCGAGGATATCGCGCTGTCCGAACTCGGGCTCGATGTCTATCCCAACCAGATCGAGGTGATTACCGCCGAGCAGATGCTCGACGCCTACTCCTCGGTCGGGATGCCGCTGTTCTACAAGCACTGGTCGTTCGGCAAGCACTTCGCGTTTCACGAAGCGTCTTACCGCAGGGGTCTGATGGGCCTCGCCTACGAAATCGTCATCAACTCTTCGCCCTGTATTTCGTACCTGATGGAGGAAAACAGCGCGACGATGCAGGCGCTGGTGATCGCGCACGCGGCGTTCGGTCACAACCATTTCTTCAAGAACAACTACTTGTTCAAGCAATGGACCGATGCCGACGGCATCCTTGATTATCTCGAATTTGCCAAGACCTATGTCGCGCAGTGCGAGGAGCGCCATGGCCGGCTTGCGGTCGAGCAGACGCGAAGCTCGATCTGCGTGACGAAGAGAAGCGGGCGGGGCAGCGGCGCCTGCACGAGGAAGCCGCGTTCAACGATCTTTGGCGGACGGTCCCGACCGGACCGGCCAAGAGCGACGCGCTGCTGAATGTCGAACGCCGCCGCAGGCTGCTCGGCCTGCCGCAGGAAAATCTGTTGTATTTCCTGGAAAAGTCGGCGCCGCGTCTGCAGTCCTGGCAGCGCGAGTTGCTGCGCATCGTGCGCCATATCGCGCAGTATTTCTATCCGCAGAGCCAGACTAAGGTCATGAACGAGGGCACCGCGACCTATGTTCATTACCGAATCATGACCCGCCTGCACGGACAGGGCCGGATCTCCGACGGCAATTTCCTCGAATTCCTGCAATCGCATACCAACGTGGTGTTCCAGCCCGACTTCGACGATCCTCGTTTCTCGGGCTTCAACCCCTATGCGCTGGGTTTTGCGATCATGCAGGACATCGAGCGCATCGTGACCAATCCGCAGGACGAGGACCGTGAATGGTTTCCCGACATCGCGGGGAAAAACGACGTGATGGGGATCCTGCGCGACGTCTGGTCCAACTATCGGGATGAAAGCTTCATCAACCAGTTTCTCAGCCCGCGGCTGATGCGGCATCTGCGAATGTTCCATCTGCATGACGATCCGGAGGAGCGTGCCGGCATCAAGGTCGACGCCATCCACGACGAACGCGGTTTCCGCCGCGTCCGCCGTGAACTGGCCAAGCAGCACGACGTCGGCTTCATCGACGCCAATATCGAAGTCGTCGACGTCGATCTGGCGGGCGATCGCCGCTTGATGCTGCGCCATACCGTGGTGAAGGGCGCGCAGCTCAATGAAATCGATGCCAAGCGCGTGCTTCAGCACCTCGCCGACCTCTGGACCTATGACGTGTCGCTGGCCGAGGTCGACGCCACCGACAAGGTCTTGAGAGAATACGTGCTGCATCCGCGCGGGGTAGCCGCGGCGGCCTGACCGAAGCGTCAGGGTGCCGCTCTCAGGTGTCGGGTGGGATATCCGTCGGACCGGAACTTGGCGATCCGGTCTCGCTGAGCTTGTCCGCTTCGAGGTGCGGAACGCCCAAAAGGTTACTGGCTGGCTTCGGGTTGACGGGATAAGCTCGAGGCGATGGTTGTTATTGCGTGGGCGATAGTTGTGTGACTGAAGCACATGGCAAAACGGCCGCGTCCGAGCCGCGAGATCGTTTCATTCCACTGCGGAAGTCGGATATCGTTGGCGGGCTCGCCGCCGACGGCAGCCTCGACGACGCCCAGCAGGCAAGCTTTCGGCAATTTGCCCGCATGATGGGCGCCATATTTCACTACCGGTATTTCGAGGAACTCGACCGGCTGCGTGAGGCGTATTTTTACTTTGACCCGGTAGTCGATCCGAATGTCCATTGTTCTGCGAATGATCTCGATGCAGCCTATCGTACCCTAAGCGAAGAATTTGTCCGCGTCGTTACGGAAGCCAACTTCATCGAAGTCTCGCACGACGAGATCGCCCGGGCGTTTGGTGAGCATGCGCTGGTGCGCGTGAAGATCAAGGCGCCGGTCGGGGACTATCGCGATGTCCGCATGTTCCGGCGCGGTCATCACCAGGAGACCATCGACGTTCCCGTCTGGTTCGGCCTGCGCCGGCGTCCGCTCGAGGTCGAGGTCTATGACGACGTGGTGCTGATGGTCGCGACCAAGCCGGACGGCGTGGCGCCTGCCGAACCCCGCAAGGCGCTGGCGAGCGCCAGGCGAGGCAGACACAAAATCCGCAGTGGCGCGGTGCTGTTCAAATATTTCCGCCATATCGCGCGCGGCGATCTCGAGGCGTTGTTTCCAAACGTGCGGGTGGTGATGAGCCTGTTCGACCGATTCGCGCTCGGCGTGCCGGCGATCGTCGGCGGCGTCCCGATCCTGCTCAAGCTCGCCTCGACCATGACGGTTTTGTTTGTCGTGGCCGGATTCTATCTCGGCCTCAGCGGCACCATACACGACAACGACACCGAGCAGGCGCTTGCCGCGCTCAGCGGGCTGTTCGCGCTCGGCGCCTTTGTATTTCGGCAATGGGGAAATTTCCACCGCCAGTCGCTGATCCATCAGAAGCAGCTCACCGACAACATCTACTATCGCAACGTCAACAACAATTCCGGGATATTCAACTACATCATCGGCGAGGCGGAGGAGCAGGATTGGAAGGAGGCGCTGCTGGCCTATTACGGCCTGCTCACCGCCACAGCGCCTCTCGCCCGCGCGGCGCTCGGCGCGCGCATCGAGGAATTGCTCGCGCGAGCGTTCGGGGCCAGGATCGCATTCGAGGTCGACGGCGCGCTGGCGCGTCTTAAGGACCTTGATCTCCTCTGCGAAACCGGCGGTTGCTTCTCGGCGCCGCCGCTTGACGACGCGCTCGCGCGCCTCGAGATGGACTGGACGAGGCTTTTACGACAGCAGAGCGCGATGACTTCAGAATGAATCGTCATCACGTTCTATTTTATTATTTGAGCGTCACCTTCGCGGAAAACCCGTTTCCCCCCGCAATCCAATGCGGGCAGGCTTTTTCCGGATCCTGCTCTAAGACTAGCGCAGGCTGGCGTTGATCTTGTCGAGCGCGGCGGAGCCTGGGCAGAGATCCTTCGCGGTAAGCCCGTTGAGCGGTACCTCCACCGTGTTGAGGTGGGTGTGCAGGTCGTCGGAGTCCGGATCGACATAGAGCAGGCCGGTGACGATCTGGCCCTTGGCCGCGTGCTTCTGCAGGAACGACATGGCGCCGACGCGGTCGTGAGCGTCATAGTCCGCGTCGATCTTGCGCAGCGCGAGCTTCGTGCCGTCGTGCTGCTCGACCACCTGCACCGTGCCCGGCGCGTAATCGACCGTGATCGGGTCGCGGCCGGTGATGACGTCGAGCCGGTTGACCGCGTCGTTATGTTCGCGG
>WNGP01010414.1_pt1 | contig 11361 bp, 9 predicted proteins | sample 5407671 | NCBI WGS metagenome assembly WNGP01 (sample SAMN13153381, study PRJNA577476) | soil metagenome | isolation source: 40 cm soil or saprolite under Garry oak tree replicate 2 | place: USA:California | collected 2016-06-15 | reverse complement strand
CGCAAGGTATTGTCGGAAGATCAGGCGAACGCGATCGGCCTCGTCTTCGTTGACCACGAGCTTGCGGTCCTTGACGTCGTATCCGAGAACTTCCGCATGGCCATTGGCGGAGAGCACGATGCGCACCGCGATCGGCATCTGCAATGCTTCCCAGATGCCGGTCGCCATGCCCCAGCCAACCAACTCGTTGCCGTCGCGCATCGAGCGCGCCTCGGGGATGCGCTTGTCCCAGCCGAACGCTTCCGCGCCCTGGCGGTAGCAATCGCGCAGGCTCTTGCTGCTGTACGGCCGGGTCTCTCCGCTGGTGCTCGAAATTACATGAGGACGCGCCCACCCGACAGGAGATCACGGCATGATGATCGGCAAGTACAGCCGCTTGGGCTTTTGGCTTCTTCGGTCTAGTATGCTGGGGCTTGTCGGATAAACTCTCCGTGGCCCTTGTGCATTTAAAACTCGGTCTAGACCCGAAAAGGCGGAACCGCAATGCAGCCAATCGCGGAGTGGCTCGCGAAGATTGGCCTGCAACGGTACGCCGCAGCATTCGCTGACAACGACATCGACGTCATGGTGCTCCGGCATTTGACGGATGCTGATCTTGAAAAGATCGGCGTCTCGCTCGGGCATCGACGAAAGCTATTGGCAGCGATTGCGGAGCTTGGCGCCGCCGCACCCGCATCGCCGCAGCCCGCATTGGCGGAGCCAAAGTCCCAAGATGCTGCCGAGCGCCGGCAAGTCACGGTGATGTTCTCGGACCTGGTCGGTTCGACGGCGCTCTCCGCTCGCATGGACCCGGAGGATTTGCGCGAGGTCATTTCGGCCTATCAGAAGTGCGTCGCCGAAACGGTGCGCCGCTTCGGCGGGTTCGTGGCGAAATATCTGGGCGACGGAGTGCTGGTGTATTTCGGCTACCCGCAGGCGCATGAGGACGACGCGGAACGGGCGGTGCGGGCGGGCCTGGAGCTGATCGCGGCGGTGACCGGACTCAAGACGCACGCTTCGCTGCAAAGCCGCGTCGGCATCGCGACCGGGCTGGTCGTGGTCGGCGATATTATCGGATCGGGAGAGGCGCAGGAACGCGGCATCGTCGGTGAGACGCCGAATCTTGCGGCGCGCCTGCAAGGCATCGCCGAACCGAACATGGTGGTCATCGCCGAGGGCACGCGCAAACTTTTCGGCAACCTCTTCGAGCTCAAGGACCTCGGGGCAAAAAACCTCAAGGGCATCGCCGCGCCGACGCAGGCGTGGGCCGCGCTGCGGGCAAGTTCTGTGGAAAGCCGCTTCGAGGCGCTGCACGCGGCCGGCCTGATCGCCCTCGTCGGGCGGGAAGAAGAATCCGAATTGCTGCTGCGGCGCTGGTCGAAGGCAAAGAGCGGTGAAGGCCAGGTGGTGCTGCTTTCCGGCGAGGCAGGGATCGGCAAATCGCGACTCACCGCCGCGATTCTGGAACGCCTCGCCGGCGAGACGCACACGCGCTTGCGCTATTTCTGCTCGCCGCAGCACACCGACAGCGCGCTCTATCCGATCATCGGCCAAATGCAACGTGCCGCGGGACTGGCGCACGACGACACGCCGCAAGCAAAGCTCGACAAGCTCGATGCCGTGCTGGCGAAAAGCTCAACCTCAGCCCAGCATGCGGCACTCTTTGCCGAAATGCTGTCACTTCCCAACGATGGACGCTATCCCGCGCTTGAGCTGACGCCGCAGCAGCGCCGCCAAAGAACGCTGGAAGCCCTTACCGCGCAAATCGAGGCACTCACACGTTTCAGTCCGGTGCTTATGATCTTCGAGGATGCGCATTGGAGCGACCCCACAAGCCTGGAAGCGATCGGTCGGGCGGTGGACCGGATCGCGAGCCTTTGCGTGCTGCTGATCGTGACCTTCCGGCCGGAATTCGAGCCGGCTTGGATCGGACGGCCGCACGTAGCTGTTCTCACCCTCAATCGGCTGGCGATGCGCGACGTCGGCGCCATGATCGACGGCGTCGTCGGCAATAAGTTGCTGGCGGCGGACATCCGGCAGGACATCATCGAGCGCAGCGACGGCATCCCGCTGTTCGTGGAGGAGATGACGAAGGCGGTACTGGAGGCGGAGAGCGAAGGCGACGCGCGACGGACCGCCGCCGCGATTCCGTCGCCGGCCCTGGCGGTCCCCGCGACGTTGCAAGCCTCGTTGATGGCGCGGCTCGATCGGCTTGGTCCGGCCAAGGAGGTGGCGCAAATCGGGGCGGCGATCGGGCGGCAGTTTTCGCATGATCAGCTGGCTGCGGTGATGCGTAAACCGGAGCCGGAGCTGGAATCCACGCTCGAGCGTCTCATTGCCGCCGGTTTGCTATTCCGGCAGGGCGTGCCGCCGCATGCGACTTATTTGTTTAAGCATGCCCTGGTGCAGGACGCGGCTTATGGCACGCTGCTGCGCGAGCCGCGACGCGCGCTTCACGCCCGCATCGCCGAAACGCTCGAAAGTCAATTTGCCGAGATCGCCGAAAGCCAGCCGGAGCTGCTGGCCCGTCACTGCACCAATGCCGGACTGATCGAGAAGGCGGCGCGACTTTGGGGCAAGGCGGGACAGAGGTCGCTGGCGCGTTCGGCACTGGTAGAAGCCGCGGCACAGCTTACCCGCGCACTTGCCCAGATCGCGGCCTTGCCCGCCACGAAGGCGCTGCGCCGCGAAGAGATCAAGCAGCAGATCGGGCTTACAAATGCATTGATGCATACCAAAGGCTATGCGGCGCCCGAGACGAAAGCGTCGCTTGATCGGGCTCGTTCGTTGATTGAGCGGGCGGAGGCGATGGGCGAGCCTGCCGAAGATCCGCTGCTGCTGTTCTCGGTTCTCTATGGCTTCTGGGGTGCTAACTTCATAGCTTTCGACGGCGCCGCGGTGCGCGAGCTTGCGGCGCAGTTCCTCGTCCTCGCCGGCAAGCAAGGGGCGACAGTCCAGCTGATGATCGGGCATCGGCTCATGGGCACGTCCTTGCTTTTTACCGGGGATATTGCCCAAGGCCGAACCCACTGCGATGCGGCGATCGCGCTTTATGATCCCGTGGCTCATCGTCCCCTGGCGACGAGTTTTGGCCAAGACGTCCGCGTGTCGATTTTGTGCTATCGGTCGTGGGCCCTGTGGGTGCTCGGCTACCCCGACGCCGCGCTCGCGGACACCGGGCAGGTGCTCAAAGATGCGCGCGAGATCGACCATGCCCCCACGCTGATGTACGCGCTGCAATTTGCACCGTTCATCAACATGTCATGCGGAAACTACGCGGTAGCAAGCGCGCTCGCCGATGAACTTGTGGCTTTGGCAGACGAAAAAGGCGCCTTGCTCTGGAAGGCTTTCGGAATGATGAACCAAGGTTGCCTTTTCACCCTCGCCGACCGAGCCTCGGACGCGGTCGGCAAGATGACCTCCGGGATCACCGCATTTCGGGCAACAGGAGCAAAAGTGTGGTTGCCCTCGAATTTGTCGTTTCTAGCGAAGGCTTACGCTGATGCCGGCCAACTCGGCGACGCTTGGCGCTGCATCGGCGAAGCGGTGAAGGCGGTGGAAACAACCAAGGAAAAGTGGTTCGAGGCCGAAATCCATCGTATGGCCGGCGAAATCGCGCTATCGGGCGAGCCGGATGCGACGAAAGCGGAAGCGTATTTCGCGCGTGCGCTCGCAATTGCGCGCGGGCAGCAGGCGAAGTCATGGGAGCTGCGCGCGGCGATGAGCTTGGCGCGGCTTTATCGCGATCAGGGCAGGAGGAATGAAGCCCGCGATCTCCTCGCTCCGGTGTACGGCTGGTTCACCGAAGGTCTCGACACGCTCGACCTCAAGGAGGCCAAAACCTTGCTCGACGCGCTGGGATGATGAGGCTATCGAATGACCCGGCGACTTCCGAGTTTGGCATTCTCGGAACTGCTGCATCCCATGGGTAATGGCTGGTTTCGGCTTTAAAGCGGACTTCAGCAGTCCTTGCGGCCGGCGATCTCGCGAAGGCTCCGCTGCGGCTCGTGCCAGCGATCCGAATGACGTGGTGCCGCGCGCGGGCAGATCGGGGCACCGCACGTCGCAGGGGTCGTCGACGTTCCGCGCCCGCTTGCGCGGTATCTTGAGCCGGAGCCCATGGCACCACATCACCCGTGACGTCGTTCGAGGTCGGCGATCCAACGCAGCCCTTCGGCAAGCCCCAGCCATTTTCGTTCCATTCGCAGATAGAAATCTCGATCCACCGCGCGTTTCGCCGACGCTGCTCGCTCGGAATTTTCCACTGCCTTGATGAAACAGTCATCGACCTCCGGTACGTCCGACCACCTATTTGGATCGACAAGTAGGGCGTTTCGCTTGGTCCAAACGTGCTCTTTTCGCCAAAACGGGCATTGGGCGGCTCAGCGCGCCTGTCAGGCTTACCTCTGGGCGCTGCCGATGGTGTCTGCCGGCGAACTGGAGCACGTTTATATGCAAGGTCCGGGCGCGGCGTACGGCGACATCATGTCCTTGGATACTTTCCCGGACCTCTCGCGCTTCCTCACTGCCAATGCCACCACGCCCTACACGCTCGCTTGGTTTAATCTGGCCAAGAGTGGCCCCTACGTGGTCGAACTACCCGCCGGCCCGACTGCCGGCATGGTCGATGATCTCTGGCAGCGGCCCGTTACCGACCTGGGCTTGCCGGGACCGGACAAAGGCCAGGGTGGCAAGGTCCTCGTGCTCGGTCCGGGCCAGACCGCGCCTGGGGGGACGGAGGGATACATCGTCGTGCGGTCGTCCACGTTCAACAATTTCATGTTTCTCCGCCTGCTCGCGACCGATCCGCAGGAACGGCAGGCGATGCTGGGGAAGATCCGCTTGTATCCCGTCAGCCAGCGAGCAAATCCGCCCGCGACCAAGGTGATTCGACTGGACCAAGGTGGACGATCCTTTGCCATCGCCCCGCGCGGCCTGAGTTGCGTGACGCGCCGCTACGGCGGCCGGATTCCGGAATGAAAAGGGCGCTCCGATGAGGGGCGCGTTAGGCCTGCATGATTCCTTACTTCTGCTGTTGCGGAGCTCCGGGCGCGGCCGACTGGTCTTCGTCGGCCATGCATTTCGTGATGAAGGCCTTGCGCGCCTCGCCCGTCAGCTTCTGACTGTTAGCGCCGAAGGTGCACGTCTCGAGTTTCTGCTGTTGAGTGATCGCGAAGGCGGGCATGTTCACCAGTAGGGTGCCCAACGATGCAAGCATGGCGGCAAATCGCAGCATGATCTTGGCTCCCAGTCGGATCGGAACGCCGTCAACCTAGCACGATTTTATCTATTGCAGAGCCGACAAATTCCTGACCAGCCGCCACTCCGGCCCCGATAAGGCGAGAGATCATTGCCCCCAGCGAAGCCCACGCTTGCAGGGGCGCGTCCTCGCTGTCCGACGGTTCACATCCAGGACCCACGGCCTCGTATTTACCTTCCTTAAATCACCTCGCAAGTATGTTCACCAGTCGCGATGCCCGTGCGGAGTTTGCGTTTGCCGTGGCCGACTACTATCCAGTGATGGCTCGCTGCGTAGCGGATGTCGAGCGGAATACCGCTGCCCGGCACGAATTTTACTTACTTGCCCGGACCGAGTTGGAGATCCAACTATGCGGCTTTGATCCAGCCCTTACACCAGCAGATATGATGCGGGAACGCCTCGCATTGGACGAGGCCATTCGAAGAGTCGAAAAAGAGTACTCATCCCCTGCTGCCACGATTGTGCAATCGACACAGGTGCATTTAGAAACTGACAATCGAGGGCAGCAACTTGGCCCTACTCTCGAGCCTGCAAGCATCTGGATCCGGCCGGTGGTCGCACTGCTCCTGGTCATCGGTTTGAGTTCGACGCTGTATTGGCAGCGCGACCAGTTTGCGGCCCTGTTTGCAGGCTCGGTGACATTCCCACACTCGATGAAGTCTTTACCAAAGCTGGACTACTATGTTGGCAAGCTCGGGGAACTGGCCTTAACGGCCCGGAGACAGGTGAAGTAGTCAAAGGGCCGGCTGTGTAGTCGTTGTATTTTATTTCCATCTGGTACATCAAGAGTCCGACCGCTCAGTGCCCCGGGGGTAAACCGCCCCGCCCTTTGGCAGCTGCCGGCCGCCAATCGGCACGCGTGCATCGATTATCGATCACCACACCCGCCCAGCTGACCGTCGTGGCGATACCGTATTCCCGCCTCCCTGACGATCCGCTGAGCGCCGCGTTCGGCCTCGGCCACGTTCGACATCACCGGAGTTCGGCCGTAATGCGTTATAATTACACCTTGGTACCCGCCCGAGACAGAGATCACGGTCCCGATCGAGATGGTGATAATTGAGGGGCCGGCATCAGATTTGTATTTGAAGAGGTTCGAGACGATTTTTGACAATTTAAGCGGCTACAGCTTGGAAGGGGTTAAGTGTCCTAATTGCAACACTTGACGAAATTCGGCCTGAAGCGGCTTCGTAAGCCCAGATCCCCACACAATCGGCTATGATTCGGTCAAAGATCGAGGCGGTTCGGGACTGGGGATCGGACCGAGGAGCGTCACACTCTCATCAGCTTTGGTCAGGTCAGGATTGATGCGCCAGGGGTTAGGGTTAGTTCTACTCTGTTTGGCCGCCTGGGCACTGGGCGGGTGCGTGCAGGGCACGCTCGCGCCGGCTTCGCAGGCAAACTGGACGTCGAGAGACCGGCAATTGCTGGCCAATGTTCCCTATCGGCAGGCGTCGATTCCCGGACAATACCAGCGCCAAATCGTCGATTATGGCCGCAAGGAGGTGCCCGGCACCATCGTGGTCGATACGAATAGCCGGTACCTCTATTATGTCCTGCCACAGGGCAAGGCCATTCGCTACGGCGTCACTGTCGGCGAGGAAGCACTCGCGTGGTCGGGTGTCGCCAGGATCGGGCGCAAGGAAGAATGGCCGGCCTGGGTTCCCACCCCGGAGATCAAGCACCGACTTGCCAATATTCCGGATTACGTAAGCCCGGGCCCCCACAATCCGATGGGCGCGCGAGCGCTGTATCTCTATCAAGGCGACAAGGACACGCTCTATCGGATCCATGGCACCAATCAGCCGGAATATATCGGCCGCGCCATCTCGTCGGGGTGCATCCGAATGACCAACGAGGACGCGATCGATCTCTACAATCAGGCGAAAATCGGCGCGCCCGTTCTGGTATTTCCACCGGGTCAGGGGGTATAGCGCTTACGTTAAGCCACTCAGGACAGGCGTCACAGCTAACGGATCGCGCACCAGCGGCGGCGGAACATGGGGAGCTAAAGAGGGTTGCGGCGCGCCGGAGCACGACGCAGGCGCTCGCGTTGCGGGCGGGGATCGTATCGTGAAAGTCAACGTTCAAACCAAAGCAAAGGTCGAGCGGGTCACCTGCCAGAACGCCGAGAAGGCTTTTGCGTCGTCAGGCGCGATCTCGGCCGGCGAGTGGATTACGGCCTCCGGCAACTGGATCAACGACCGTACCCACGGTCAGCAATTCAAAGCCCAGTTCCTGAGGGCTTCTGCGCCCACCTCGGTCGAGGGCATCGAGAAGTACCTCGCCTCGGGAATGATCCGTGGCATTGGCCCGGTCTATGCCAAGAAGCTCCTGCGCGCCTTCGGCGACAAGGTGTTCGACGTGATCGAGGCGACGCCCGACCGACTGCGCGAGGTCGACGGCATCGGGCCGGTTCGCGCTGCCAGGATTCTTGCCGCCTGGGCCGAGCAGAAGGCGGTGCGGGAAATCATGGTCTTCCTGCACGGCCACGGTGTCGGCACGGCGCGAGCGGTACGGATTTTCAAGACCTATGGTGCCGACGCCATCCAGGTCATGTCGGAGAATCCCTATCGACTGGCCCGCGACATCCGTGGCATCGGGTTCAAGACTGCCGATGCCATCGCGATGAGGCTCGGCATCGACAAGACCGCCATGGTCCGCGTGCGCGCCGGCATTTCCTATGCCCTAACCGAGGCGATGAACGAGGGCCATTGACATGGCCGCCGTGCTCGGCACTGTTTTTTAACAGCGCGACCGGTGCCCGGATGACGTATGGGTCGCACCCGGGCCGGTGCGGGAGGCGGCATGAGAGCGAGCACCACGGGTATAGATGTCACGCCGGCACGGGGTCCAGGCCAATGTGAGGGCCTCCTGCTGACCATCCTGCTGACCATCCTGCTGATCGCCGCGATCCACCGCCGCGACTTCTTCACCGGCGAGCGGCTCGAGCCCCTGCCCAGCCGCCCGTCCCGGTATCACGGGCCACTAGTCGTCAAATCGGTGCTCGTCGCCGCCGGCATGATGGCGCTGTTCTTCGCTGGAGCGCCGGTTCCGATCGCGGCCATCGTCGGCGGCGCGCTGCTGCTCCTCACCCGCAGCATCAAGGCCGTCAAGGTCTACCTGCAGATCGGCTGGTCGCTGTTGCTGATGTTCGTCGGCCTGTTCATCGTCATCGCCGGAGTCGAGCGCGCGGTGTTGTCGCCGCAGGCGATCGCCGCGATGGGGCGGATGCATCTTGCTTCCATGCCGGTGCTCGCAACCGTCACCGCCGCGCTCTCGAACCTGGTCAGCAACGTACCGGCCGTGCTACGCAGCTCGACGATCCACAGCGCGCCTGGCTCGTGGTCGCGATGGCCGCCACGCTCGCCGGCAATTTCACCCTGGTCGGATCGGTCGCGAACCACCGACCTGATTGCATCATCAATGTACCGCGCGCATTCGATCTAGCTCTTCTTGAACCATGCGCAGATGGATCCTGAGCCGCTGCAGATCCACTTCGAACCGGCGTGGAACCTTGAGCAACTGCACTGTCGATTCAATTCGGGCGATCCGTGTCTCATACTCGATCAATTGAGAGCTGGCTGCGCTCTGAGCGAGTTCGCGTTCGAGGGTTCCTAAAAGTCGGTGCAATCGGTCGATACGACGAACGTACAGCCACCTGTAAAGGCGCGGCGCGAAGCCAATGACGGGAATCAATGTCGCGACGACCGGAATGATAAAGAACACGATGCGGTTGAGGAGTGAGGCAAGCCAGAAGGACGTGTATCGCTGCCAGAAAGTCGGGCCGGAGCGGTAAAATGCCTCTGCCGTTGGAGAGAGAGGCAAATCATTGGGTTGCTCAGCGGGAAACTCACCCAGACGATTGAAGGGGCCCGGCGTCGAGTGGACTTTGCGCATCGCTTCCAGCAACAGATACTGCAAGGCGGGGTGAAGATCCTTCCGTACGAGCAATCTGTTGCGGGAGGCAAGCAGGTCAAGGTCCGAATTGGGAATGTCGCGACCCAAGCTGATGAGGCCCCGCCACAGCACCACATGCTTCAGCCCGGGGATCGTTTTGGCGATGGCTTCCGCTTGCGCGACATTCATTAATCGGATTCCAGCGGCACCGAGCGCGCGCTGCAAGAGGCCGCCATCCAACTGACTTGGAAAGACCGCCACATCGATTTCGCCTGCGATCAATGCATCGACTGCCTCGGCGGTACCAAGATCCAGGAGATGCGTAGAAACATCCACTGCATCGGTCGCTTTTAAAACCTGTAAGATAAGCGATCGAAGCGCGGTTCCCGGCATGCCAATGGAAAGGCGCTTGCCACGGAATTGCGCAAACCGCGTGGTCGGTTCGGCATCCCTGTAAAAAATGAATATCGGTGCATCGAATATTCCACCGAGTGAATAGAGGGTATCTGCATCGTTCGGTTGCGCGATCCCGAACGTGGTTAGGGCCGCCTGCACCCCAGAGGCGGCGTCGCGCAGCAGATCCAAATCTTCTACCGCGCCAGCGGAGTTGCGGACCTCTAGCTCGATGCCATCGCGTGTCAGAATCCGTGCATAGTGCCTCGCAAAGTTGTCATATCCGGATCCCGCCGCCCCCGCAGCGATTACGAAGTGACGTGGCGGTAGCGGATCGATCCAGCGATATGCAATGAATAAGACAGCAAGGACAATGGCCGCCGAGGAAAGCACAATAACCAAAGGCTTCCATGACCTACGCCACATGTTGCAACCCCGATGCCGCTGGCAGTCCCCTGAACTCCTTCCGTTGCTTTCCCACTCACGCGTGCTGACGATGCGGCCAGACAGCGGTGATGACGCAGGATCAGCGCGCCCGGGCGAGAACGGCAACGTCCAGCTTTGAATAGTACTTCTTTACGTCGTTGGCCCCGTACTTGGCGCGGAATTTCTCGATGATGGACGACACCTGTTTCGAGTCGGTGATAGGAACAATGTTGAATTCGGCCTCTGCGCCCCGCGCGTTGATCCGAATCGACGGGGTTTTGAGCACGTTTTTGTACCACTGCGTATCCGACCCCTGCACCGGCAGAAGATACAGGTTCTCATGGTCCAATACGAACCAGACCGGGATTGAGATGGCGCGTCCTGAATTTCTACCGGTCACCGTGATCTTAATTCCGCGATACCGGGAAAGGCGGTCTTTCAGAGCATCGTTCCCGGCTGGCATGTGCACTCCTCCGCGTAACTTTTGAGCTTACAGCTCCTGCCTTGCGATGGGTCCCGGGGCGTCGGGTTGTCTCGCTCCTTTCCTTGCCCTATCGCTTCGGCAGCAGCATGATGCGGCCATGCCACGCGGTCACACTCAGCACCCGACACCAGATCTGTTCTTAGAGGCATTCGCTCCAGAGGCTCCCCCAACGCCGGCAAGCCAGGTCTCCTCGCCGCAGGCCGCGGCGGCGGTCGACATGGCCGTTTCGTTGCGCCGGCCCTTCGCGAGGTCAAGGCGCAGATGAGCCCGCTCGAGGACGCGGTTCGTGAGCGTCCGTTCGCAACGCTTGCGATCGCCCTGGGGCTCGGTTTCCTGTTCGGCGCGATCTGGCGCCTCCGCTAGGGGCGGCCCGTAGAGAGGCCGCTGGCTGCCGTTGTCGAGCGCATGCTCCGGTTGGCCGAGGTAATCCTGGAGGACGCTACCGGGTCCCTCCACTGCACACGCCGGCACCCCGTGCCGGCCGCATGCTAAGCCCGCTGCCGCCCGATTCCTGCCATCACCAAGATTCGGCGATAGCTCCTCGATCCACCACGGAGAGCAGAACCGTCTCGACTGGAAGATGGTGCAAACGGGACAAATCTTTGACTCCTGTAATCAACAGGTTGGCGGCTTATCGTGTGCGATTTTAGAGCCTTCCCTGGCGCTTCATCGAGCCCGAACGGCTGACTCCCCGATTCAGCAGGTAACGTGAAACAGCCCGATCTTCTTCGCCTCCGAACCGTTGAACGCACGGATCGCCTCTGGGGTGGGCTGCAACAATACCTCGCAGCCCTTTTTCGCGAAATATGCCTCAGCTTCCGGCGATAGATGCACATTGCCTATCTGGCCCGAGCCGAGAATGAGCTGCTCGCAACCGTGCTCGAAGACGAACTTCGCTTCGTCCTTCGAGAGGACATGC
>WNGP01015418.1_pt1 | contig 11362 bp, 22 predicted proteins | sample 5407671 | NCBI WGS metagenome assembly WNGP01 (sample SAMN13153381, study PRJNA577476) | soil metagenome | isolation source: 40 cm soil or saprolite under Garry oak tree replicate 2 | place: USA:California | collected 2016-06-15 | reverse complement strand
TTCGACAATCTCTGGGCGTCGCCGATTCCACCACTGTTCCGCTGACGTGACCTTTTGCCCGCTCTTCAACGTGAGCGCATCGGGTAGATCACCATATGGATTCGCCTTCGCCTCATCGTAGTTGGCGTGATTGGAGTCCCTTTCATTCCCGCTCGGCCCAGCACGGAGCGCTTTGATCCCCAGCTGATCCATCATGTTTTGATGGTCCTGTTCTGCCGTCCAATTCGTCGGCGGCGATTGCTGTCCCGTGGTCATCTGACAAACGAGGACGGCTAAAGCGGTGAATGCGGCAACCCTCGACAGTGCCTGCTTCGAGTGCGTGGCAAAAATCATGTTTGACGCTCGAACAGAGATGTTATCAGACCACGATCGGGGACGCTGGTCCGTCGCTATAGCCGATCCGACGTATTCAACGAGCGAGACGCAATGAATTTTCTCACCACTTCGATTTAGCGCCTGATTCGTGGCGCTCCGACAAATGGGGGCAACGATCGGAATGTGACTGACGCGCAAGTGGCCGGACGATGATGAATTATGTCACCTGAATGTCGCCTGCCAGTCCGCACGCCCGATCCGGCGCTGATCGCACTCGAATGACGGGGGATGCAGAAGTAACCCAATTACTTCCGGCTTGCGGATAAGGAAGGAGCGTGAGGGGACGACCGGCTAAGTTAGATGGACATCAAGTAGCGCCACCCAGGATTGATTGTTCGTCCGAGCTCGCATCGACAAAAAATATTTTGGCCTGGTGGCCTTCTTTGACCCTCGAATCCGCTCGCGAATTCATCGCAGTGATTCGCACTGACATTACCACGCGAAAGCCTTGACTGAACCTGATCGCTTCAGCATTCCTTGTTCCGCAGGCGACTCCAAGGCCGTTGTCTTTCCGTCTTGCGCCGAAGAAGCCAGTGTGTGGTTTCGGCGCGCACCTTTTTGCTTCAGCGGCAACGCTCCGAAGTTGCCCCCGCTCCTGTGCTCAGAGAAAAATCGGGAGGGAAATATGTTTGTGGTTCGCATTTCCCTCCCGCCGAAGCGCGTTTCGCGACGTGCTCACACCGCGTGAACGCTCTCAAGAAATGCTCCCGGCTTGGCCGTCGCCTGGAACTGCGGGATGGCTTCCAGTTCCTTGAAGGCCGAAGTGAACGCGTTCGACAGGCTCCACATGGTCCGCGGCGCGAATTCCTCATGTTGGGGATTGAAGTAGCGATGATGCACGACGCGGGCCAAGTGTCTGGGTACTTCAAGTTCTCCTGCAATGAAGGCGCGATAGATGATGAGCTTCGCGGCTTCGTCAGAAAGCTGGCTTCTGCGCCAGGCTTCAACCTGCCGGCGCATCGGGTCGAAGTTGCGCTGCATACGGTCGACGCCGATGGAGAGACTGTCCTGAAGCGAGAACTTTTTGCTGTGTTTTGCTAAGACGGGTATGAAAACGCCCCTAAGAGCCATATCCACAGCTCCTAAGGCGCACGGAAAATCCCTTAGCGTTCGAACGTCAATCAGGCTGGATAGATACAACGGTAGACCGTTGCAACTATTTCCAGGGATTCGAACCCTCAAAACGGTTTGGCAAATTGCCCGATTCCACCGCCTGATGTTCGGAATCAGTTAGGTGCATTCGGTTGAGAGGTCCCTTTGGGAAAGCAAGATTGCCCAGTTCGGTAGTAGTTTGTGCAACTATTGTGGAACTCCTGGACCCATGATCGTCGGGCAACAACACTGAACATCTACGCTCACATTCTGGCTGAGCACACGGAGCAATTCGAGCGTCAGCGCGCCAAAATTTTGGGCACTTAACGGGCACTTGGAAAGCGCAGAAGAGCGCCAAGTCGCGCAATATCAACGCGCGGCGTGGAGCAGCTTTAGTAGCTCGTCGGGCAATTATAACGACAGCCCTGCAAACGGGCATTTTCAGAAAAATCTAAGTTGTGTGTTATGATGCTTCTGCGGGGTGGAGCAGCCTGGTAGCTCGTCGGGCTCATAACCCGAAGGTCGTCAGTTCAAATCTGACCCCCGCAACCATTTCAAGAAGTTGAAAACAAAAAGGGTTGCTCGCTCCAGAGCAGCCCTTTTGTTTTTTGTATTTGCACAATAACAGTGCAATTGTCCGAGAGTTTGTCCGTAGAAAAAATACATACCCCCTAAGTTCTCGCCCGGACACAAAAAAGGGCGGGAAGAAAAATCCCGCCCTGCGCTGGGACAATCTGCCGGTTACTTTAGACGATAAGCAAAGCCGCGCTTCGATGGAGTTATCTCAACATGTTGGGCGGTCCATTTTTCCAAGTCGGCATAGAGAACTAGAATTTCCTTTTCCAGTTCATCAAACTGCGCGTCTACCGCGTGGTATCGTTGCGAGATTTCTTCGGGTACTAATCGAAGGGCTTGAAACCGTTTTGTGTTTGCGTGGTAGCGTCCGCTTAGAGTCACGTACCGCAGATAGAGACGCTTCCACCGTCGCGCCAGTTCAATTCCTTCCTTCGTTTCGGATTTGGAAGCAAGCCACGCTTGTCCGTATGAGCCAATCTGTCCATTCTTGATTTCTTGCCCGGAGTATCCGCCGTTGTCCATTTTTATTTTCCCCCAATCGCAACCACGTTCGTCTCTGCTTGCGCTTGTGCCTTCGCCTTTTCCGCCGTCACGTACTTTTCGGTTTGTTCCATCGCGGCCCGCACTTCTTCGTCAATTTCGATTTGATACCGTTTTAGCATGCTCTCCGTGGCCCAACCGCCAGCCCGCATGAGTAGAGAAGCACGGATGCCCGCGCGTGTTCCGTTTTTCACAAAACTTCTGCGCAGATCGTGATAGAGAGTCCCTGGCACGCCAGCTTTCTTGCACGCCGTTTTCCAACTCTTCTTAAAATCGCCGACTGGCTGGCCGCCGCGATGGAAAATAAACTCGCAGAGTTGCGATGTGCCGTTCACTTCCACGCGCCGCGCGGCTTGCCTTCTCTTGATAATCTCCGCCAGTTCAGCCGTGAGTGGCAAGGTTCGCGCTTCGCGGTTTTTGGCAATATCGCCGGGGAGCCGCAGCACGTCGCCGTCAAGCATTGCCCACGTCATCAAACCTGTTTCGCCTTTTCGTTGGCCGGTCTTGTATCCCCACTCGACAAAATCCTTTAGGTTAGCCGGAATATGCGTGAGCAGTTTTTCAAACTGCGCAGGCGCTAGAAAGCCTTTGCGCGCGTTGCCCTTTTCGGAAAGATGCGTGATGCGCGGCACGCGCGTTAGCTGCTCATTCGCAACCGCGTGCTGGAACGCTTGCAGCAACATGCCGGTTGTCCTGTTGATCGTAGCCGGGCGGTCGCCATCATCCAGCCTGCTTTTGATATAGCGGTCAATAACCGCCGCGCTGAGAGCCGTAGCGCGATGCTGGCCAAAATCCTTCTCGGCCCGTGCAAGGTGACAAAGATTCTGCGGGGATGCCTTGCCGTGCAGTTCGTAGTTTGCTTTGACGGCTTGGCACAGTTGAGCGACGGTCAACCGATGCGCTTGCGGAGTAGTGAACTTGCGCGCGCCGATTTGGTCCGCGCCGACTTCCTTCATTTTCTCTCGCAGGAACTTTTCCGCTTCCTTCGGCTCCGATGTCCTTGCCGACTCGCGGTACTCTTTGCCGTTCAAGCAGTAGGCAACCCACTGCATACCGCCGCGTTGATAGACTCTGCCTTGTCCGCGCATTACTTGCCCCCTTTCTTGCCTTTTGATTTGTCCCACCTGGCCCGAATTGCCTTCTGTGCAATCTCTTTGCGCCGCGCGGCTGACAGTTTCTTTTTGCGCGCGTGCCCGCCGAGCGACGCGAGTTCCTTGACGGTCATTTCCTTTTTCTTCATGGAACCCCCCCCTTTCTTGCCAGCAAGTATACATGCCTGCAAGTATGGGTGTCAAGCGGTCATTTTGCCGGGTGTCCCAATGCCTGGCCGGGCTGAGTTCGTGGGCCTGCGGGCTTGCTGGCGCGTGAATTCGGACACGAACTTATTTGCTCTCAAGCGTTTTTTGTAGTTCCTTCCAGCGTTCCATATATTTGAGCCGCGCATCTTCGAGTTCGTCAGCCACGTTTGCTTGCTGGAATGCTGCGCGGTCTACATTTGGAAAGGAAACGCACAGATGCACACCTTGACCACCTTCAGCGTAGGCCAGTCGGCTTTCTGTGAAAGTCTCCAATCCATGAAGCGGGGTTCCGTCGCTAGCGGAAATGATGACTGCGGCTCCCGAGACGTAGCAGTTCAACACATGCATAGTCAATACTTGAATATCCGTTCTTCCCATTTTCGTTTCTCCTTTTTTTACAACATGCATCATTTTCGTTTCTCCTTTTTTCTGCGCGTTTGCCGCGCAAAACTCTACTCTGGCGGCTTTGCCAGGTCGCCGCCTTGCTCAACAAACTCTTCGAGTCTGCGCTTGTTCTCGCCCGACCCGGCGTTCAAGCCAAGAACAACCCACTGCCAATGAACGCCGTATTTCACCGCCGCATCCTTCGCCGTTATGTGGCCTTCCACGACTTCCCCTACCGCGCAGTCCAGCCGCGCCAGTTGTTCTCTTTTCTGTTCGTCAATTTCCATTTTTGTTTCTCCCCTACCGCGATTTTTTCAAATACGAATCCAAGCCCTGAGAACTGAAAAGCAATTTTCTTCCCATACGGCGCGTGAATGGAAAGCGCTTGCTGTTTCGGTATAGATAATTCGGTGAGACGCCAAGACGGTGCGCGACTTCGGGGACTTCCAGCAGTTGATCCTTCGGCGCGGGGATCGCCGGGCTTGTGAGCCGTTGCAGCGCAGTGACGCGAACGGTTTCTAGCTCGCCGAGAAAGTGCGGCAAGTCCGCCGCGTCCAGTTCGCGGGCCAGTTCGAGCACGACTTGTAGCTCAGAGCGCAAGCAACAATTCTAAGGTCGGTCTCAGACGCTGCTATCTACAACTAACCTTCGTTCTGTAGAGCTACATTTTTTATTGAAAGGAAAAGACTTACAGGTCACGGAACGGAAGGAAAATCGTCAAGGTTTTCGTTGACAAGATTTTGCTAGCAAGTGGCGAATCTTTGTGCCTATCATTCTACGATGTAAACTACTTAGGTACAGTAACCTGGGGGGTAAGATACTTAGGAAGGGACAACGACAAATGACGGAAATGCAGGCAGTCCAGAGCAAACCACAGCGGCGGCGCACCAGCACGGCGGCACATATTCGCATGCCGCGCGCGTTGTACTTGCGCATGCGGGCTCGCGCCCACGAAGAAGGTACGAACTTTTCCGCATGGGCCAAAGCGCAGGAAACGGCCCGGCTGATTGGACCGGGCCGCAAGGAGAACTAGAAAACTTGTCCGCAAACGTAGCAGAAAAGACAAGCAAGAGCAAATTGACCGCGCTTTTTACGGTGCGCCGGTGGCTGCGCGAAATTCCGTGCTCGGCCGCCCAAGCGCAAGTGCTCTTCGCGCTCGCTTCGTTCGCGCGACCGGACGGCACAGGTGTCCATCCTGGTCAGAATGGACTCGAAGCAATCACAAAACTAGACCGCAGAACCATTGGACGCGCACTAAAGGACTGGCGAACGGTCGGCGCGGTCACACGCACTCAGGGCGGAAACCGTCGATTGAAGCAGGCGGACGAATACAAAATCAACCTGGATTGGCAACCGTCAAATGCGACAGTAGGTCACTTTTGTAAAAGCGGCCCTGAGTCCCATTTGAAAAACTCATTTGGGACATCCGAAAGTTCATTTGGGACATTGGGCAGTTCAAATGCGACACCAGACCGCCCCATCGAAGAATCTTCTTCATCGAAAAAGCATTTCATCGAGAATGCGCGCGCGCATTGCAGCGCGCGAAAGACTGCCGCGCCACTTCGCGGCTTGGCCACGCAGCCTGAAAACCGGCCGCGTGTGCCTGAAAACAATTCATCTGAACCTGAACCTTTCGACTGTCCGTCAACGACTGGCGAGCAAATTCATCTTCGAAGAGAAGCCGACTCGCACGGCTGGACTCGACAGGAACTTAAAGCCTTCCTAAAAGACGAATTCAACGTCGCGCACGCGAGTCATTTAACGCATCGGCAGTACATTGCCGCCTTGCTGTTCGTTGAAAAAGCCGTGCCGCTTCCGGCAGGGTTGCGCAATCCCAGAGTACAGTGAGAGTCCCGCAAAAGCCCTGCTCTCGCCGCCCGGCGAAAACTTGCGCCGCCGCAAGGAATACTTCCCTGATCCCGACAAGAAAAAAATCGCGCAGCGCGGCCAGTGCGCGCATTCGCAGCCGCGTAGAGCAACGCGAAGAAAAATCAGGCGGTATCGGTGCTGTAAATTGGTGCAGAGCACACGCGCGCGTCAGGTAAGGCACCCGACGTGCGTCAGCAAGCGATTGATTCTAAAGATGATTCACGCGGCTGTCCGAGTCTTGTCCGAAGAAAAAAAACGGTGCATTCGCGAATCAGGACCGCGCGGCTCTCAGCGGGCAAGCAGGGCAGGGCCGAGCCTCATAACTTGGGGGACGTGCCTGCCCGCAAAAGCCGAGCCAGTATCTCGCGTTTTTGCGAGATTCCTTCTGAGAACGCGGCGAGACGGTCTCGGAGCCCAAGCGATGCCGGAAAAATCGCTCTACGGCCGGTTTCCGTTCGATGGCGGGCAATTTTAGAGCGGCGGCGGGTTGCAGATCTAAACGGCGGGTTGCAGACTCTAGAAGCGTCGGCGCGACGCAGAGAAGTCTGCGCGGGAAAGGCCAACCGGTCGCCACTTGGCCGGTTGGAAGCCGCAATGGATGCATCGGCCGCCATCGACGGCGGGCGACATGGCGTGCTGGCACGTTGACTGGATTTGTTCCAAAGTTTTTGGCGGCTCTGCAGGCGCGGCGGCTTGCTCGGGCTTGTCGCCGGTGCCGGTGAGCAATTTGTAAAGTTTGGCGAGTACGCCGTCTGTTTTTTTTTCTTCGGGCATAGTCTCTTCCCCTTCTGGCGGCTCTTGCGGTTTCAACTCAGGTTGATTTTGCGTCGCTTTCTGTCCGCCTTGTTCGAAAGTGACGGTGAGCAAAACATCTCTTTCGCGGCACGGCGCGATCGCGTCCGCATCATCGAAATCACTGCTTGTGATTTTCCCGGCAAGCTCGCCGAACAACACGTGTTCCGGCCACTCCACAAAGATGCGGGTTTCGGTGCGGCTCTCCGATTCACGCTCTTTCAGCCGAGCCGCGCGCTCGCGCAACGTGTAACACTTTTTCGCGTGCCGATGAATGGAACTGCGATGAATGCTCAGGCCGGGCGCGTGCTGAGCGAGTAGCAGATTCACTTTCGCGGCGATATCGTCCAGAAAACATTTTTCATCGAGCGCGCGGTCCACCATTTCTCTGACCGTCGTACCGTCCGGCGCGGCGACGGCGCAAGAGCAAATCGAACACTCAGCCATGATGCGGTGAGCATACCACTCAAAACTTCCACTCAAAACCTGTGGCGCGAATCACTCGGGGCGGTCATGGCGGGCAAAAAAGTTTTTGCGAGACTGATTTTTTCCTTGCAAGTGGTGACTTTCGAAAAGAAACTTGGCGAGATATGTGGCCATTCGCAGAAGAAAAACTCGCCGAACCCGAGCCCGCGCAGATTGATTACGAAGCAGCGTGTATGGAACGAGTGCGCGCCGCGAAAGCCGAACTGGACACAATCGACTCGGCCATGCTGGCGTTTCGGACTCGCTTCAAAGTTCGCACCGACAAATTCGGCAGATTGTTGGCCATCGAATCCGCGACACTCACCGGCCGCGCGAAGATTGAAGCCGAGTGGCAAGGTTTGTTGCGTCGCCGCGACAAAGCCGTTGCCGAGTGGCATAGCGCGTTGCACGAGTGGGTTGGTGCGAAAGACGCGCGAGAGCGCGAGCGAAAGGAAGCCACGCCATGAGCGAACCGGACGCGGCAAACATTTTGTTCAAGTCGTATCTGAACGAGTCTAGCTTTTCCGCCGTTCACGGCGCGCAACAGAATGACGAGCTAGGCGACGCTGTGAAAGACTTCATCGAAGGCAGGCAGTTCGCAATTGAAAGCGGCGTTGACTGCGTGAAACTAGACCGCGAAACCGCCCGCAACGATTCGCGGTTTGAAACTTTTCTGGAAAAGCGGGCACAAATCGCCGCCGGCGGAAAGAAAGAAGCCGTACCTAGCCCGTATCTTTACGCAAAACGAATCGACGTGCCGCTTGGAAAAGGCGAAATCATGTCCAGAATGCTGCGCCTGGTTGACCAGTTGCGGGCGGACTGTAGCGCCACCGAGCTAGAGCTTTTGGAAAAATCCGTGACCGCTTTGGACATTCCTTGTTTCTGTCAAGTTGCTGAGTCCGTGGTCAGCCGCTTGAAGCGGGCGGCCTGACATGAGCGCGACTACACTCACGGTCACGATGACCGACTCGACGGTCATCACGTTGAGCATCCCGGCGATTTTGCAGAGTCTGGACGCCGCCGGGACAGCCAGTGCGCCAGACCAAATCATTCGGGCATTTTTTCGTGCCGGTGTTTTTTTTGATTCGGCGAACAAAAAAGCGTACTCGGTCGCGCAAATAAAAAACATCACTTGGAGCTAAGTCAACCATGAAAACGCACTTGAAAGCTTTTGCCGTGCACCTAGGCGGACGTCTCGTGAAATCCGCGAGCCGAAACCGCACGTTGTCGAAACACTTCGCCGGACTCGCGAAAGTCGCCGAAGCGGACGGCGAGAGCGGCGAAGGCACGCCCGCGCAAATTTTTTCGCAACTAGCCGACGCGCACAACGAAGCGGCGGCGGATGACACAGAGCTTGCGACGCATTGCGCTGAGTTTGTGAAGATCCTGGATTCAACTCGAAAAACGATGGGCGGCTCCGATGACCTTGACGCGCTCATGCCGACAGAAGTTAGCGCCGTTGTGCCGTCGAACTTGCGGCCGATTTTTCGCAGCGGGCAACGCGAATTTTCTCTGCTCGACAAGAACGACCGAGCGAACGAGACGATTGCGAAAATCACATCGCTCGAATGACGGACTAAGGAAAACATGAGCCAGATAGTTCGCAGCGAAACTCAAGGAAATCACCTGCGCGGCACGGGCGACCCAAACACGCGCGCCGATTTGCAGGAAGTGTGCGCGGCAAAAATCGGCGCGACGTGGGCGCGAAGCGATGGCGCGGCCGGAACCGCGCTTTACGTTTGCACGAAGCGCGGCACACCGGCAACCGGGAGCACGCCGGGCGTCGCCGCAACCTGGGTAGCGGTAGCGTAAAATGCCAACAAAGTTGAGCGCGGAAAGCGAAAAAGATGTGTTGCGACTGCTCGACACTGGTCTCCGCATCAACGTTCTCGCCACGCGGTTTGGCGTGGGTGGGTCCACAATTCGTAGGATCAGAAACCGAAACCGGCCAACGTCCGCGCGGGTTTCAAGCCAGAAAGTCCGCTACCATCGAAAAATCGGCCCGTTGCAACGACAATGGCTGTGGCATTTGTGGGATTTGCGCGCCAAGCGGGCAACTAGCTTAGAGAAACTCGCTCGCGAGTTTCGCACTTCCGTGGAAGAAATTCAGGAAGCGATTGCCGCCAGGAAGCAATTGTGTCCTACGCCATACAGCCATTTTCGAAACGAAAGCGAGTCTGAGCCATGATGGGTAAGCCAACAAGTGACGCGCTGCGTCAAGAAATCCTGAAACGAACACGCGCAGGTGAACTCCAAAAACACATCGCGCGCGCGTTGCGGTTGAGCAAAGACACAGTTGGAAAAATTCAACGCGAGCACGGTTTGCAGCCGTATCCGGGCTTCACCTTGACGGCCAAAAAAGAGAAACAGGTTATCGCGCTTTTCAAAGCAGGCTTCGGCCAGCCGTACATCACAAAAACGAGTCACGTCCCCGGACACATCGTTTATGAAATCAGAGACCGGCACGGGCTGCGTCGCGCGCCGGGCACTGCCTACGCCCGCTACAATTTCGCCGCACCGCAACTGCGCGCGATTCGCCGCGCGATTCGGACAGCCGAGCGCCGCATCGCGCACGAATTCGGCGTTACGCATAGCTGGTTGCGCCAGTTCCGGCGCACGATGTGGAGCAACTCAGGGGAGCACTCGCGACGGAAACTCATCGAGCCGCAAGAGACGATGAGTGCGGAAAAATTTGTCGCGACCTATTTTCAGTTTGCCGCGCGGCCCGGCGTCACCATTACAGGCGCAGATGTGAAAACGGCTGCGGAGATGTTGCTCAAGCTGCGGACTGAGTTTTGCGGCAAACCACAGAACGAGTCTGAGTACTATCGCGGGCTGTGCGATGCCGTCGCCGCGCATCTCGGTGTTGCAGCGACCGAAAGCGGATGGGTGCACTAGATGCCGGAGCGCATTGATACGCCAGAGAACGCGCTTCGTCTGCTCGCGGAACAATTTGGGATTCCGCGGCTGCGAAAAGCACTAGAATCACTCGCCGCGAGTACCGCAGAGAGCCGCGCCGCCCACGAGTCCGGCATCCATCGGGCCTTCCACGGTAACCCGATGAACGTGGGCGCGAGCGCGACGCCGTGGAAGGAACAAGCCGATTTTCGCAAGCCAGTGGGACGGGCGGAAGCGCCAATCACCAAATACAATCCGATGGGTTGCTAGAAAGCACTGAGAAGCGCTGCGACTGTAGCGAATCCCGCCGCGAGTGCGCTCCACGTAGCTGCGGTTTTGTTAAGTCTGGAAGATTCACGCAACGCGGCTTCAAGCGCGTCGATATTCACGTGCGCCACAAGGACATGTTCTTCGGGATTGTCACCGATGGGGGCAGTCGGCGGCTCTTTTGCGACTGCCTTTTGACGAGATGAGAGCCACCAATAGTACGCAGCAGCCCCGGAACAAAGAGCGGTCGCAAGGGCCAGCGCTGAAATAATTAGGTGCATAAGCCAAAACCTACGCCCTACGATTGTCCCACGTTCAAGCCGCAAGTTGTCCGAGAACTGTCCGAAAACCGGGTACAAAACCGAACAAAACGGAACAACTCAGACCGGCGCGTTAGCTTGATTTTGTTGGGTTTAGTTGTTTTGGATTGTACCGCGTGTAGGCCGAAATTGCGCTCATAACCCGAAGGTCGTCAGTTCAAATCTGACCCCCGCAACCAAATTTTCGATTCGAGGCCGGACCATGGGTCCGGCCTTTCCTTTTGTCGCATTGGAACTGCCACGATCTTTCCCCACGAAGCCCCCGTGCCGCACAGAAACTCCAAAGATAACGACAGCCCGATTCTTTCGGGCTCGTGACGCCCCATATTCGCCCCGTGCCGATTTCGCTTCCGCGCCTCGGTTCATCCAATCAAGGCAGGTGAACGATTTCTTTAGCAATACTCAACGCTTGAAAACGTGCGTCTCGCATTACAATTGAATCCAATGAGTCGCGGGTGCTCCCCGCATCGGAGGAGAATTGAATCT
>WNGP01007682.1_pt1 | contig 11362 bp, 6 predicted proteins | sample 5407671 | NCBI WGS metagenome assembly WNGP01 (sample SAMN13153381, study PRJNA577476) | soil metagenome | isolation source: 40 cm soil or saprolite under Garry oak tree replicate 2 | place: USA:California | collected 2016-06-15 | reverse complement strand
GATCCCTACGTGCTTTTTCCCGGCGCTGATCTGCACATCGAAACGACAGCAACGGTCGCTGCCGGCGCAACCTTGATCATGGCCGAGGGCTTTGCAGCCCATGATCCGCATGGGCGTGGCGGAACGTTCGCGCGATTTTCGACCCATACCCGCATCATGGCACCAGAGGGGAGGCTGTTGGTTTCTGACCGTGGCAGTGTTCGCGGCGAAGAACTCTCCGCAAACTGCGGCACGCTGGGCGGAATGGCCGCGGCGGGTTCGGTTCTCATGATCACAGCACCCGATCGATTGGCCGATATCGCGGAGATCGAGGCGGCGGCGGACGCCGGCGGATGTCTTGCTGGCGTAACCGCGGCCCCGAACCAGGCGGGGCTCGCCATGCGATTGCTGGCGCCGGATAGCGGCACGCTGATCCGTGGCATCGAAGCGGCATTCCATATCGCTGCACGCGCTGCGCTTGGCGTCGAGCTGGCGCCGCGACGCAAATGAGACGAACGACTGGATGAACTCGGGCTCTAGAGCGGGATGGGATTAGGTTGGGGCCAGGACGACGGCGCATTTTTCTTCTCGCGCCCGGACGCAGCGCAGCAGGAGTGCTGCGAGCCGGGGTTCACTCTACTTTGCATGGGGTTGTTTTCGCGATTTTTTGTCCAAGCCCTGCCGTGCACCGCCGAAGGGACGGTATGCCGGGTCCGGGACACGAGATCGTTAGCGCCTCGCGCTTACGGGACGAATCGATCCAGTTCCAACACATCATGCTCTAGCGCCGCGCGAGCCGGAAATAGAGTTCAGACAGCCGGCTCGGCAAGTCCTCGACCCGCGGCACCAGCATCGTGTTGCCGCGTCCAAAAATGCGTGTCGCTGAATTCATGGCCCCCGATCCCAATACCACGCCAAATCCGTCGATACCGCGCGCCCGCAATCCGACCGCGGCGCGGCGTGCATCTTCGACAAGATCGAGCGGATCGGCAACGTCGATGTCGGACGGCTCGCCGTCGGTCAGGACGATGACAAGCTTGCGGAAGCTGCGGGCATGGCTGATCAGCTCGCCGGCGTGACGAAGCGCGGTGCCGAGCCGTGTCGACAGGCCGGACGACAATGCCGCCAACCTGCCGACGCACGCCCGGTCATAGGGCTCATGGAAGGCCTTGACGGTCGTCATCTCGACATCGTCGCGCCCATTCGAGGCAAACGCGAGCATGCTGAACGGATCGCCAAGCGCGCTCATGGCTTCGGCGAGAACCGCGACCGCCAGGCGCTCGACCTCAAGAATAGACGCGCCGGACGCCAGGCGATCGCGCGTCGATTCGGAGATGTCGAGCAGCAGCAGCACCGCAAGATCGCGGTGCTTCGAGGTCGTGGCGCGAAATATCCGTGGATCGGGCTCCTGATGCATGCGCAACGCGATCCCTGTGTCGAGCATGGCATCGACGTCGAGGTCGTGACCGTCAAGCTGTCGTTTCAACCGGATGGTTCGGCCGACGCGCACGCCGCGGACCAGCCGTCGAATTCGATTGCGCAAGACGTCGGCGCGATCGAGGGCTTCTTCCATGAGGCGTGGATCGCCGGGCCGCGCGGAGACCTCACGTACCGTGGTCCAGTCTGGGCGTTCAACGCCGTGCGCGCGATCCCATTCGGGATATTTCGCAACCACAATGCCGCGCTGGTCCGGCGCGACTGGCCGCGCGCGGCCGACCTTGCTTTTGCCCTCGAGCACATCCGGATCCAGGGAACCCTGATCCGGATCGTCGCGCCGCTCAACACGTACCGCATCGACGGCAAGATCGAGGGGGTCGCCGGAGGAGGGCGTGTCGTCGCCGAAGTCCCACAGGCCCAGGCCGTCGTCGCGATAGACCGGCTCGACCACGTAGGTCTTGGCGTTGAACTGAACGCGCATTTGGCCAAGATCGTTGCCCAGCAGCATGCCGATCTCACGGCTGATCGCCGGGTCTTCCAGGCGTGCAAGTCGGGCCTCGAACATCGAGCGCCCCTTGGCGACAAAACTGTCGTCATCGACGTAGGAGAGCTCAAACAAAGCTCGAGCCAGACGTGCGAGCAGGATCGAGGCCGTGGCGACGCCGGCCGGCACGGCGACATGGTAGGGCGACCAAAGTTTGCGCAATCCCGGCAGTTGGCGCATCGCCAGCGTCTCAATGCGGGCATCCTCGATCAGGGCGGCGAGCGCAATCTGAAGCGGTTTCAAGGTCCCAACAGGGAATCGGGGCCCGCCCAAGATGAGATGCGCCTGGGCGTGCGCTGCCGCTGCCCGGTACAAAGCGTATGCGGCATCACCCTGCACGCCGCGATAGATCTCGGGCATGCGGATCAGCGGCCCCGCGATACCGGCACGGCGTTGTGGCGCCTGGCCGGTGTCGCCCGGAAAACTGCGCAAGAGCGGTGGCTGCCCCCACAACGAGGTGACGAACGCCTTGGTCTGGCGTTCGGTCTCGGCAAATCCGACCCCGGCTGCTGCCCGCTCGACCAGTCGACGTGCAAGCTCATCCTGCAGCGTGAAGAATGCCAGCCGTCTGCGCTTATCGCCGGCCGCCAGTTTCAAACCGGCTGCGACGAAGTTCTCGAAGGAAGAAATGTTGCCCACCGAGAGGATTTCGCCCATCCGCGATGCCGCCGACTCTACCGATTCCGGCGCCCGCAGCGCAAGGTCGTCCATGGTGCGCCACCAGCGCGCCAGGCCCGGACCGGCGCCCAGAATTCGGCGTGCGACTGCGACGGACTTGATCGTGGCGGCCGCTGCCTTGGCGCCGGCGTGGCGACAAACATTCGTGGCCGTGTGCGCGGCCACGATCAGCGGTGCGATACCTTCTTCGGTCGGCTGGTTTCTGCTGATCCCCCAGAACCCGATCAGGCAGGACGGGCCGGCGTTGACGTCGGCCAGTGCCAGCACGCCAGTTGCCCAGCCCTCGAGTTCATCGGTGTCAAAACGAGCGGCGAGATTGTCCCACGCGGAACGGAACAGTGGCCTCAGCGTCTCGCGCTGACGCATCAGCAAATGAACGCGGCGGACGGCTCCGTCGGGTTGAGCCGGAACTATTCGCAGCGATACTGACCGGACGGCGGCACTCACGGGATGCAGGCCTCTATCGCAGCGCTGAGCGCTTCGCGGATATCGTGATTGTCGGTGATCGGCAGAACGATGCTCGATCGGACCGCGGCTTGAAGCGGCAGGCCGGCGCGCACCAGTCGTCCGGCATGGATCAGCATGCGGGTCGACGCGCCTTCGTCGAGACCATGGCCTTGAAGGTTGCGGGACCGCTCCGCGATGGCGACGAGGGTCCCGGCAAGCTCGACATCCGTTCCGGCCTCGCGCGCCACGATGGCCGCTTCGACGGCCGGCGGCGGATAGCCGAAATCGATCGCGAGGAAGCGCTGCTTGGTCGATTCCTTCAGGTCCTTCACCGCGCTCTGATAGCCGGGGTTGTAGGAGATCGTAAGCTGAAAATCAGCGTGGGCCGGCACGATCTCGTTGTGCTTTTCCAGCGGCAAGATCCGCCGCGCATCCGTCAGCGGATGGATGACAACCGTGGTATCTTGCCGGGCTTCGACAATTTCATCGAGATAGCAGATTGCGCCGTGCCTGACCGCCATGGTCAGCGGGCCATCGTGCCAAACGGTTCCGTCTGGCTCCAGCAAATAGCGGCCGGCGAGGTCGGAGGCGGTCATGTCTTCATGCGCGGCGACGGTCACGAGCGGCTTGGCCAGACGCCATGCCATGTGCTCGACAAATCGGGTTTTGCCGCACCCGGTCGGTCCCTTCAACATGACGGGCAGGCGCTCGGCGAAGGCGGCCTCGAACACCGCGATCTCGTCGCCTACCGGCTGATAAAAGGGCTCTGAGGTGATTCGATAGGCATCGAGGTTCATGCGCATCTCCACGGATTGTGCGTGGGGAAGGCTGCCCGCCCGCGCGAAGACCTCCTCCCCACAAAAGTGGGCTCGGCAAGCATCGCCTTATGGGCGCGCCACAGCCTCGGAGCGCGCGAAGCAGGCGTTCGTCAAAACGCCTCGAACATCATTAGACCGCCAATCGCGATTTTGCACAAGTGATCTTGGGTCGGGATTGAACCGTGCTGGCCTGCGCTACCGGAAGGACTGCGTCCCGCGACCGTTTTGAGCGGTTAAGACGTGAGTTCAGGAATTGCGTCGGCTGGTGCTGGTGGCAATGGCAGCGGCGGCGGTGCGGTTCTCGACGCCGAGCTTGGCGTAGATCTGCTCGAGATGCTTATCCACGGTTCTTGGGCTGAGGCCGAGGATCTGCGCGATGTCGCGATTGGTTTTCCCCTTGGACAACCACGACAGCACTTCGCCTTCACGGGTGGTCAGTCCGAGTTCGCTGCTGAATTCTGCGGGCAAATTCGTGCTGGTATCCTTTGCCAGGCGCAAGAGGAACTCGTTCGGGCCAAGTTTACCCATGTATTGCAGCCGCAGCTGCTCGTCGTTTGGAAGGGACGCCATGGCTGTGGTTTTCGATCCGGCTTTGCCTTTTTGAGCCTGTTCAAGCCACTGCAGCATGGGATCCGGCAGCACCAGTTCATCGTCGGTCCCGGCGGCGAGATTATCCGACAATAATTTCTGCGCCTGCGGCGTCGCCCACATGATCTTGCCTTGCCGGCTAACCGCCAGAAGGTACCGCCCAGACACGTCGAGCGCCGCTCGGGCGCTCTGGGTCAGTCTGGCGTTGGCCAGGTGAACTCGAATCCGCGCCAGCATTTCCTCGATGACAATGGGCTTCGTCACGTAATCGACGCCGCCTGCTTCCAGGCCGCGCACAATATGTTCGGTCTCTGCCAAGCCGGTCATGAAGATGACGGGCACATTACTCAGGCCCGCTTCGCGCTTGAGACGCCGGCAGGTTTCAAAGCCATCCATGCCGGGCATGACAGCGTCGAGCAGAACGATGTCCGGCGTGATCTGGTCGACGATCCGCATCGCGGCGGCGCCATCCATGGCGACCATCACCGTCATTCCCGCGCCATCAAGTGCGTCGGTCAGCAGGCGCAGCGTTTCCGGCGAATCATCGACGACGAGCGCAACGTCACGCTTCTTGGGTTCAGTGATCATAGCTGTGCAAGGTCTTCAGGGTTGCCATGTACTGATCGAGGTCGAAGCGGTCGATCAGCATCCGCATTTGCGAGACGAAGTCGGCATGCTCGGGGTGATCGGTTCCTATTTCATCGAGCTTGACCTGGATGGCGCGGATGTAACCCATTTGTCCAAGACCGATGAGCTCTTCTACATGCTTCACAGGCGGCCGCGAACCGCTGCCCGGCTTCCAGTGCGGGACGGCAATTTGATCGGTTTCATATTGCCATTCGATCTTGAGGAGCTGGCGGATCAATTCCAGCAGCCGCGGAATATCGATGGGTTTCATCAGATAGCCATCGTGAAACGGCTGCGCCAGCGGCGTGCCATGTGCCTCCAGCGCGCTCGCCGACACCATCAGGATGCGGGCCTGGCGATGGCCGGTCGAACGCAACGTCTCCGCGACGGTCCAGCCGTCCATGCCCGACATCGAGATGTCGAGCAGGAACAGATCCGGCCGGCAGTGCTGGGCGAGAGCGAGACAGCCAGGTCCGTCCGGCGCGCTCAGCAGGATAAAGCCCAGCGGCGCCAGCACTTCGCGCAGCAGATCGCGGTGGACGGGATCATCGTCGGTGATCAGGATCGTCTTGCGCGGACCGTGATAGCCGAAGAACGGAGCGTCTACTGGCGCAATGCGGGTCGGATGGGTGACCTCCGACAGCAGGATTTTCACCCGAAAGGTGCTGCCGGTCCCGACCGCGCTGGACACCTGGATGTCGCCACCCATCACGCCCGCAAGCAGCCGGCTTATGGTCAGGCCGAGACCGGTTCCCGTTTGCGGCTGTGACACGCCCAATGCGCCGCGCTCGAACGGTGCAAAGATCCGTTCAAGGTCGGTTGCCTGAATTCCGGGCCCGGTATCGATGACTTCAAACTCGGCGACGGGACTACGGTAATGAACCACGAATTGCACGCTGCCGCGTTGCGTGAATTTGATGGCGTTCGACAACAGATTGATCAGGATCTGGCGCAGGCGTTTTTCGTCGGCGAACACCACGAAGGGTAGCACGTTCGGCCGCTTGAAGACGAAATCGATGCCCTTGGCGGCGGCCTGAAGGCGGAACATGCCAACGAGCTGATCGAGAAACTCGCTCAAGCGAACCTCGTCACGCGACAGATACAGCCGGCCTGCCTCGATTTTCGAGATGTCGAGAATACCGTCGATCAGCCCGGACAGATGATCGGCGCTGCGACGAACCACGCGCACCTGATCGCGCGGCTTAGGGAGCAAGCTCGAATCCTGCTCCAGCAACTGAGCGTAGCCGCTGATGGCATTCAGCGGCGACCGCAGTTCATGGCTCAGCCCAACGACATATCGGCTCTTGGCGAGATTGGCGGATTCGGCGACTTCCTTGGCGCGCTGCAACTCGGCGTCGGTGCGCTTGTGCGCGTCGATTTCCTGGATCAGCAGTGCGGTCTGCCGCCTGGTTTCCGCTTCCGCGGCGCGCCGGCTATGCTGAGCGAGCACGAACAGCCAGGCGACGACGCCGATGATAATCGTCAGCGCGAAGAATACCTTCCAGAGCACGTCGGATAGCTGCAGGTTGTCGACGTGAACTGTCGCCGATGTCTGCAGATAGATCAGGCCGAGCGTCAGCCCGACCAGTCCGGCGGAAACCGCGAAGACACCGAGATAGTGTCCGAGTTGCGAATTGATCCGTGTGTAAATGGGCTCCGGCAAGAGCTTGCCGAGGGTTTCGGCGACCTGCGCCTGGATCCGCGCGTGCGGCTTGCAGAGATCGTGGCATCGTGCATCGAGCGAACAGCACAGCGAGCAAATCGGGCCGGCATAGGCGGGACACGACGCCATGTCCTCGGGCTCGAACGAATGTTCGCAAATACAGCACGGGATCGCTTTGAGATTCTGCCAGCTGCGTTTCGGTTTGCGCGCAATGTAGTATTTGCCGTCGGTCGCATATGCGATCAGCGGCGCCGTGACGAAAGCAACGAGCAGCGCCACGAACGGCGACAGCGCTTTCGCGGTCGGTCCGAACAGGCCATAGAACGCGCTGATGGAGACGATAGTGGCGATCGTCATGGCGCCGACGCCGACAGGATTGATGTCGTAGAGATGCGCGCGCTTGAATTCCATGTGGGGCGGGCGCAAGCCGAGTGGTTTGTTGACGACGAGATCGGAGACCAGCGCGCCGACCCAGGCGATGGCGACATTGGAGTAAAGCGCCAGCGTCTGCTCGAGCGCCTTGTAGACGCCGATCTCCATCAGCAGCAGTGCGACGACCACGTTGAAAACCAGCCAGACCACGCGGCCGGGATGGCTGTGGGTGAGGCGGGAAAAGAAGTTCGACCATGCGATCGAGCCGGCATAGGCGTTGGTGACGTTGATCTTCAATTGCGAGAGGATCACGAAGGTGCCGGTCAACGCCAGTGCGAGATCGGGTTGTGACAGCACGTAGCGAAACGCTTCGAGATACATATGCGCGGGTTCGGCGGCATGCTCGAGTGACACGCCATGGCTCAGCGCGAAGTAAGCGAGGAACGATCCGGCCAACAGCTTGAGCGCGCCGAGAATGATCCAGCCCGGCCCCGCGCTGAGCAGCGCAATCCACCAGGACGTCTTCGAGGTTCGCCGGTCGCGCGGAAGAAAGCGCAGGAAGTCGACCTGCTCGCCGATCTGCGCCACCAGCGAGAACACCACCGAGGCGGCGGTCCCGAACAGCAGCAGGTCGAGATGACCTCTGGGGTCGCCGTGCTCACCAGCAAATTTTGTCCACTCCGAGAAGGAGTGCGGATTGGCATAGGCGATCGCGGCAAAGGGGAGAATGTGAAGAATGATCCACAGCGGCTGCGTCCACAACTGGAAGCGACTGATCAGCGTGATGCCATGCGTCACCAGCGGAATGATGACGACGGCGCTGATGAGATAACCGAGGGGGCGCGGGATTCCGAAGCACATCTCCAGCGCGGTTGCGAGAATGACCGCTTCGATCGCAAAGAAGATGAACGTGAAGGATGCGTAGATCAGCGAGGTGATGGTCGAGCCGATGTAGCCGAAGCCGGCGCCGCGGGTTAACAGATCGATGTCGATGCCGCATTTGGCGGCGTGGTAGGCGATCGGCAGACCGCAGCAGAAGATAATAACGCTAACGACAAGAATGGCCGCGGTGGCGTTGGTGACGCCATAATTAAGCGTAATCGTGCCGCCAATCGCCTCCAGGGCCAGGAACGAAATGGCGCCCAGTGCGGTGTTGGCGACCCGGGCGGCGGACCAGCGCCGCGCGCTTTTGGCCGTGAAGCGCAGCGCGTAGTCTTCCAGCGTCTGGTTGGCAACCCATTGATTATATTGGCGCCTGACGCGGTCTATCCGCTGCCGCCCTGCCACTTCGGTACTCCTGACCCCAAAGCTTTACGCTTGCAAAGCCCGTGCAAAATCTACGTCGCTATTTTGCGGTGCAATATACGCGATCTTGCGTATCTGTGCACTGCACAATTTCAGCAATCCTCGCCTGGCCAATAGCGCGTCCTTGCACACAAATGGGGTAACCATGTCAGATGAGATCAAACGGGGCCTGCAGTCTCCGCTTCGGCGCAAACTGCTCATGGGAATGGCAGCATTACCGGCGATATCGATGCTGCCGCGGCCATCATTCGCGGACGTTCCCGCAACTTACAGGTCTTGCCGTTACCGACACCGAAGTGACGGTGGGAATCCTGCATTCCGTCACCGGTACCATGTCGATCAGCGAAACCGGGTCGGTGGAGGCTGAAAAGCTGGCGATCGAACAGATCAACGCGGCGGGCGGCGTGCTCGGCCGCAAGATCAAGTTCATCCAGGAAGACGGCGCCAGCGACTGGCCGACCTTCGCCGAGAAGGCGAAGAAGCTGCTGGTCAACGACAAATGCGCCGCTGTCATGGGCTGCTGGACGTCGGCCTCGCGCAAGGCGGTGCTGCCGGTGTTCGAGCAGTACAACGGGATGCTGTACTACCCGACCTTCTACGAGGGCCTCGAGCAGTCCAAGAACGTCATCTATACCGGTCAGGAAGCGACCCAGCAGATCATCGCCGGCCTCGACTGGGTCAACAAGACCAAGAACGCCAAGTCCTTCTATCTGCTCGGCTCCGACTACATCTGGCCGCGCACGTCGAACAAGATCGCGCGCAAGCACATCGAAGGACATTTGGCGGGTTGCAAGGTTGTCGGCGAGGAATACTTCCCGCTCGGCCACACCCAATTCAACTCGGTCATCAACAAGATCAAGCTGACCAAGCCCGACGTGATCTATGCCATCATCGTCGGCGGATCGAATGTCGCGTTCTATAAGCAGCTCAAGGCAGCCGGCATCGACCTGTCGAAGCAGACGCTGCTGACCATCTCGGTGACCGAAGACGAGATCGACGGCATCGGTGGTGAAAACATCGCGGGCGCCTTTGCCTGCATGAAGTACTTCCAGTCCCTCGACAATGCCAACAACAAGGCCTTCGTGCCGGCGTTCAAGAAGATGTGGGGCGAGAAGACGGTGATCGGCGACGTGACGCAGGCGGCCTATCTCGGCCCGTGGCTGTGGAAGTTAACGGCGGAGAAGGCTGGAAGCTTCGACATCGACAAGATTGCGGCCGCCTCGCCAGGCGTCGAGTTCAAGGGTGCGCCGGAAGGCTACGTCCGCGTTCACGAAAATCATCACCTGTGGTCGAAGACGCGCGTCGGCAAGGCCAAGCTCGATGGCCAGTACGAGCTGGTTTACGAAACCGCCGACCTCGTCGAGCCGGATCCCTTCCCCAAGGGCTATCAGTGAGACTGCCTTAGCGCGCTCGCTCTCAAGCACAGTTTCCGGCGTGGACGCTTAGGTCCACGCCTGTGACAACCGCGCCTTGCGAATCCGTTCGCGGCGCGAGCCTTCCCGACGACGGAGATTGGTTCGATGTTCGGCGACTATTCGATTGGCGATCTCGGCGCAATCTTCGCGATGCAGGGCTTTGCTGGCCTGATCCTGTTTTCCGTCTACGTATTGATGGCGCTCGGCCTTGCCATCATCTTCGGCCAGATGGGCGTCATCAACATGGCGCATGGCGAGTTCATGATCCTCGGTGCCTACGTCACCTATCTGACTGCGACGACATTTGAAACCTATCTCCCGAGCCTGTTCAGCGGGTACTTCTTTCTGGCGATGATATTGGCGTTCATCGCCTCCGGCTCGCTCGGAATGCTGGTCGAATGGGCGCTGATCCGTCATCTCTATAAGCGCCCGCTGGACACGCTGCTCGCGACCTGGGGGCTAAGTCTGATCCTGCAGCAGGCCTATCGCTCGATCTTCGGCGCGCGTGAAGTCGGCGTCGAACTGCCGCAATGGATGCTCGGGTCGAAGCAGGTCACCGACACCATCGAAGTGCCGATCAACGGCATCTTCGTGATGTGTCTCACCGTGCTGATCACGCTTGCGGTGGCGTACATCATGTACAAATCGCGCTGGGGCAGGCAGGTCCGCGCGGTGATGCAGAACCGCATCATGGCCGGCGCCGTCGGCATCAATACCGAAAAGGTCGATCGCTACACCTTCGGCCTCGGCTGCGGCATCGCTGGCATCGCCGGCAGCGCCTTTACCATGATTGGCTCGACCGGTCCGACATCGGGCCAGCTCTACATCGTCGACACCTTCCTCGTCGTCGTGTTCGGCGGCGCCGCCAGCCTGATCGGAACCATCGCGTCGGCCTTCACCATCTCGCAGGCGCAGTCGACCATGGAGTTCTTCATGTCGGGATCGATGGCCAAGGTGCTCACGCTCCTGGCAATCGTCGCGATCCTGATGATGCGGCCGCAAGGGCTGTTCGCGCTCAAGGTTCGCAAATAAGAACGAGAAGGCACGGTCATGATCATCAACTCGCGCTTCTTCAATCGATCCGAGCTTATTGGCTTCGTGACGCTGGCCGTCCTGCTCTTCCTCATCCTGCCGCTGACGCTGGACGTCTTCCGCCTTAATCTCGTCGCCAAATACCTGACCTATGCCTTTGTGGCGATCGGCCTCGTGCTGTGCTGGGGCTATGGCGGCATTCTCAGCCTCGGGCAGGGCGTGTTCTTTGGGCTCGGCGGCTATTGCATGGCGATGTACCTCAAGCTTGAGGCATCGAGCGTCGCGAATACCAAGATCCAGTCGACACCTGGCATTCCCGATTTCATGGACTGGAATCAGATTACGCAGTTGCCGCTGTTCTGGAAGCCGTTCCAAAGTTTCCCGCTCACGATCCTTGCGATCCTCCTGGTGCCGGCAATCTTCGCCTTCATCATCGGCGCCGCGATGTTCAAGCGCC
>WNGP01004707.1_pt1 | contig 11364 bp, 7 predicted proteins | sample 5407671 | NCBI WGS metagenome assembly WNGP01 (sample SAMN13153381, study PRJNA577476) | soil metagenome | isolation source: 40 cm soil or saprolite under Garry oak tree replicate 2 | place: USA:California | collected 2016-06-15 | reverse complement strand
GGTCGGCCTGACCGGGCGGGCATCGGACGGCGTACGCACCTACAGCGGGGGCATGAAACGCCGCCTGGAGATCGCCCGGGCTCTGCTCGGGCGGCCGCGAATCCTGTTCCTGGACGAGCCGACGCTCGGCCTTGACCCGATCGTCCGCAGCGAGCTGTGGGAGATGATCCGGACGCTCCAGGCCGAGCAAGGCGTGACTGTCCTGGTCAGCACGCACTACCTCGAGGAGGCGCAGAGCGTCTGCGATCGCGTCGCGATCATCGACCAAGGCAAGATCATCGCCCTGGACGCCCCCTCTCGCCTGATCGCCGATCTGGGCCAGCATGTGCTCGACCTGGGCGTGGGCGCCGATCCTGGGCCGGTGCTGGCCATTCTCCGGCAGGCCCCGCCCGGCCTCGGCGAACCGATGCGCACCGGATCGGCGGTGTCGGTTCCCAGCTCGCTGCCCGCGCCGGAACTGACCGACCTGGCGAGCCGGCTGGACCTGACCGCTGCGGGCGCCACAACGATCTCGATCCGCCCGGCCACCCTCAACGATGTCTTCCTGCACCTGACCAGCGCCGCCCGGGCCCGGACGGAGGCAGCAGCATGACCGCCGCCACCGGGTTCACCGCGCTGTACCGGCGGCGCCTGTCGGTGTCGCTGAGCCAGCCGGCCGCGCTGGCCGGGCAAGTACTTACCCCGGTGCTGTGGGTACTGGTCGTCGGCCCCGCGCTCACCCGAGCGTTCGGCGGGTTCACGCACCAGGTGAACTACACCTCCTACGTGTCGCTTGGCCAGGTCGTGTTCATCTTGCCGTTCTCGGCTATGTTCGCCGGGCTCACCACGATGTTCGACCGTGACTGGGGCATCATGCGCGAGTTGCTCGTCGCCCCGATCCACCGGGCCGTGATCCCGCTCGCCAGCACAGCCGTCGTGCTCACCGTCGCGTCCGGGCAGTTCGCCATCATCGTCGGCCTCGCGCTGGCCCGCGGCGCGCACTTCACCACCACCCCGGCCCGGCTGCTGACCGCCCTCGCGGCGGCCGCCCTGCTGAGCGCCGGCGTGTACGGGCTAGCCGAGTTCCTCGTCTACACAATCAAGAAGCCCCAGGCGTTCGGCACGCTCATCCCCGCCATCGGCGCCACCCCGTATGTCCTGTGCGGCGCCATCTACCCGATCGCAGTTCTCCCCGCCGGCGTCAAGTGGCTCACCTGGGTCCTTCCCTGGACACACAGCGTCTCGCTGCTGCGGTACGGCCTGATGGGCGACACCGCGGCCGGCCTGCACCAGATCTGGCCAGATGAACTTTCCCCGACCAGCGCGGCCCTGCTCAGCCTCGCCGTCGTCGCCGCCTTCGCGGCACTCACCCAGACCGCCGCGTACCGCGCCTTCACCCGAAGCACGCTCAAGTGAAGGCCGAGAACCCAGCCGACGCCGTCCGCGGGCACGGCGACGGTCAGGTGCAGCCTGGGCCGGCACGCACCGGCGGGTCCCCCCGCGCCGCCAGCCCGTACCCTCACCCGCCGCGCCTGCGACCGCCGGGCCGGCGGTACGGACCGTCCCGGCAGCCGCATCCGACTCATAACCGCAAAGGATCACCTCATGACCAGTCCGATCACCCGCCAGCGTGACATCGAATCCCTCAAGGTGGCAGCAGGATGGCCCGGCGCCGACCAGGCCACGCTAGTCGTCCTCGCCGCCCGGCTTGCCGCCGCCAGCGCAGACGCAGACGGGTACCGCTTCTTCCAGCAGCAGGCAGACGCCCAGCCGGGCCAGGCGCTGCCGCTGGCCTTCGCCGGCTACTTCCAGGCCCGGCTGGGCAAGGACAGCAGCCCGGCGCTGGCCAAGCTGGACCAGGCCGCCAAGGCCGGGCTGGGCCTGCCCCAGTACCTGCGCGGGCTCGCCCTGGCCGGCCTGGCGCCCGACCGGCAGCGGGCCCAGCAGGCGGTCACCGACCTGGAGTTCGTGCTGGCGGTGCGCGATCAGTTCCCGCTGGGCATGATCCGCGCTGCGTACTGCGGGCTCGCCGCTGCGTACGCCGCGCTAGGCAAGGACGATCAGGCGGCGGACGCCGCCAGCAGGTCAGGGCTGGGCTCGCTGTCCTGGGACTCCCGGCTGCTGGTGAGCAGCTGGTGGATGACCGGCGACGACGGCTTCCGCTTCACCACGCCGAAGATCTTCAGCCCCGAGGCCAACGTCCACGTGGCCCAGGGATACGACTTCGCCGATTTTTCATTCATAACGACAAGCGACGGGGTAATCGCGATCGACGCCGGCACCAGCGAGCATCGGGTCAGCAATGCCCTCGCCGATCTCGGCCTGCCGCCCGGCACGCCGGTCAGCCACCTGATCATCACCCACGCGCACCTCGACCATGTCGGCGGGACCGCCGCCCTGCGCGGCCCCGGCACCCGGGTCATCGCCCAGGCCGGCTTCCCCGCCGAGCAAAGCCGGCAGCAGCACCGCAGCGCACTGCCGTTCCGCTACTACTTCGGCAACGTGCCGTCAACACCGCCGGACATTACCCCGGATCAGCTCATCGACGAACCCACATCGCTGACCATCGGCGGCACCGAACTCGTGCTGTATCCCGCCCGCGGCGGCGAAACACCCGACGCACTGATGATCTACCTGCCAGCCAGCGGGCTGCTGTTCACCGGCGATGTGATGATGCCCTACATCGGCAACCCGTTCCTCGCCGAGGGATCCCCCGAGGGACTGCTGGAGACCCTGCGGTTCATCCGCGACCTCAGCCCCCGCGCCCTTATCCAGGGCCACACCCCGCTCACCGAGACCTTCACCATCGAGGTCATCCCGGGCCTGGAAGCCGCCCTGACCGAGTTGCACGGCCGGACGCTAAACGACATCCTGGCCGGCCGCAGCCTGCCAGACACCCTGGACCGCTGCTACCTGCCCGAAACGCTCCGCGACCACCCCCGCGCGGTCGTTCCCTACCTGGTCATCCGGGACCGATTCGCCGCACGCCTGCACCACCAGCGCACCGGCTACTGGCACCAGGACGGACACGGCCTGCAGATCTTCACCATCGCCGAGCAAGCCGCAGCGCTCGGCCTGCTCGCCGACGGCAAGGAACAACCGTTCACCACCGCCGCCACCACTCTGATCGGCCAAGGCGATCACGCGCTCGCGCTGCACATCATCCAGGCCGGCCTGGCGTGCCATCCCGCCAGCACAGCCCTGGCCCAGTTGCGCCAGAGCGTGCTTCACCGGCTCATGGACGCCGACCAGCAACTCGTCCCGTTCCGGTTCGCCATCTACGCCGAACTCGCCGGCACCGAAATAGGGCCCATCACGTAACGGCACCCGCCAGGCCACTCACGAAGATCGCTAACGCAGCCACGCAGCCCGCCGCGCTGGCCCAGCCGATGGCACGGGAGACAGCGCGGTGGATGGGACGGCATTCGGGTCAACGCTGTCTCGCCGGGTTTCACCCAGACCCCGGTGCACCCGCCGAACAGCTACCAGGGATTCGGCGGTCGGCTTCCCCGCTCGGCCGGGTCGGCCAGGTCAGCGACATGGTGGACGGCATCTCGTTCCTGGAGTCCTCCCCGTACATCACCGGCGAGATCCCGCACATTGACGGCGCCCCGAATGGCCAGACCGCCGGCCACTGAGACCCCTCGGCTAGGCCGGCTGGCTGTCCTGCCCGAGCTGGGCCAGCGCGGCGTCCAGCTCCCGGCGGGAGCCGATGCCGAGCTTGGTGAATATCTTGCGCAGGTGCCATTCGACCGTGCGCGCGGACAGGAACAGCCGGGCGCCGATCTCCGGATTGGTCAGGCCGTCCCGCGCCAGCCGGGCGATATACGCCTCCTGCGCTGTCAGCGTGGTGACGATCTCGACGCTGCGCTTACGCACCGTCTCGCCCGTGGCGATCAGCTCGCGGCGTGCGCGTTCGGCGAACGCCTCCATGCCGATCGCGTCCAGCATGTCGTGGGCCGTCCGCAGCTGATCCCGCGCGTCGAGGCGCCGGCCCTCGCGGCGCAGCCACTCCCCGTACAGCAGGTGCGCGCGGGCAAGCTCCGGACGGAGCCGTGTCCGGCTCAGCCGGTCGATCGCCTCGCGGTACAGCTCGTCGGCGGCCGCTCCGTCGCTCAGCAGCGCCCGGCAGCGGGCCTCAATGCCGAGCGCGACGTCGGTGCCGCAGGGCTGCGTCGTCTCCGCCAGCCGCTTGAGCGCATCGCGTGCGAGTTCGGCGTCGCCGCCGCGCGCGGCCGCCTCGACGAGCTCGGGCAGCGCCCAGATGGAGGTCCACGGCTCAAAGGTGTTAGAAGTAGCTTGCCGGGCCGCCGACACCGCCTCTTCATAGCGGCCAAGGCCGTTGTACAGGACCGCGGCCGCCCAATGCGCCTGGATCGCCGCCAACCCTTGCCCTCCGGCCGCGGCTTGCCTGATCGCGTGCGCTATCAGTGCGGAGGCCTCGGCTTCCCTCCCTTGCAGTGCCCGCAGCCTCAGCTCGGTGAAGGGGGCGATGGGACTCCCGATCGCCGCCACGCTGTCGGCCTCCGCGATGAGCGAGGCGGTACTCGCGAAGTCGCCGATCCACGCGGTTGCTATGCCCAACGCGGAGAGGTAGATCGGCAGCTATCACGACGCCGGTCTTGGCACCCCAGAGCTGGCTGTCGGGCACGTCTGCCGGGTTGCCGGTCAGATGGCGGACCTTGATCTGCGGGAACAGCCGGTGGGCGGGGTTACCTTCGATAACCATGCCGAACGGGTGGGCGAAGTCCGTGGTCGAGCCGTTGACGATCGGGAAGTAGGCGGGCGCCGTCGCGGGCGAGTCGGCGGTGTCGATGATCCACACGGTCGTGCCAGGGACGGTGCACGGCTGCAGGCTGAGCCCTTCGTTCTGGTACGCCGTGGTGGCCAGGGCCGCGCACAGGCCGGTGGGCTTGCCGTACGGGGCGTACTCGATCTGCGCCGCATGCTCGGTGCCGTAGTGAGCGTTCACCGCGGCGGACACCATGCCGGCCGCGTAGAGCTGAGACACCAGGGCCCCGTGGGAGATGAGGTCCTCGGCCGGGTCGGAGCTGCTGGTGCGGTGCAGGATCGTCGGTACGCCGGCCGCCGGGATCCCCAGAACACGGTCTCGATGAAGCCGGGGTTGGCGTATGTGCCGAACCTGGCGCTGAAAATCTGGATGCAGGTCGGGCTGACCTGGCTGCATTGCGGGGTGGCCGCGCTCGCGGACAGCGTCCCCGCCGCGCTGAGGCCGCCGGCCATGGTCAGCGCCGCCGCGGCGGCGAGCACCTTGCTCTTGATGGACATGACACAGTTCCTTTCTTGAACCACGGCCGTACCCTGCGCACGGCCCTGGTGCGCTGGCCACTGGATGGGCGCGGCCCGGATCAGGACAGGAACGGCCGTTCCTGTGACCGCCCCGACGTGCAGGGATAGGGCCCGCGTGAGGTCAGTGCTTCGGCGCTGGCCTGGCTCCCGCCCCGGGAGTACGGCTAGACCCCGGCAGCATGCTGTCTGGGGTGGTGCGCTGCGCCGGTGACATCCCCTGGGCGTTGACCCTGGCCGTTTACCCTGGCCGTACCCTGGTCCGCGACAGGGGCACAGCGCGGCCGTCTGTGACATGAGAGGGAAGACAGTGACTACACCGCTCACGTCCGCGGCGAGCCCGTCGGCGTTGTCGTCCTGGTTAAGCGCAACGCCGACGGGGAGGCCCAGCACATCGTGGTGAACCACCGGCCACGCAGCTCGCTGCTGCTCTTCTCCCGCTTGATTGGCTGGATCGGCCGCTGCCGAGGACTCCCGCCGGTCCTTACAGCGCCAAGATACGCACCGTCGCCTCTAATACGAAAGCGCAAGCACGGAACCGTCCGGCTTGCGCGCCTTCGCCGCGAACCAGGTATAACGGGGCTGGCTGCGAACCTGCGTGCGCCCCGTACGACATCCACACGTAGCAGCGTGCGGTCCGGGCGGAACCGTGGTCGGCCGCGCACCGTCCAAGGGGGAGGAAAGGAGGCTCGCTATGGCCGTTCGGGGAGTACAGGGCCTGATCGCCGTCATCGCCCTGATGGGACTAGCGGCGTGCGGCAGCGTCTCGGCCAGCAGCGCCGGGCACCCGGCCTCGGCCAGCGCGAACTCAGCCAAGGCGCCGGTGGCCGCCGCGGGAACGCCGGCGGGCGGGTCGCTCTGCGCGGACGGCCAGAGCGCGGACCGGGTCGTGGTCAGCCGGACCGCATCGGCGCGCGCGGTCACGCTCAGGGGCGCGACCCAAGTGCAGGCCATGGTCGCCGCGCTGTGCGCGCTTCCGCCCATGCCGGCCGGGCAGCACTGCGCGGCCGCGGCCGCGGGATCGGTCCGGCTGGTGTTCGCGGCCGGAGAGCAGAGCTTCCCGCCGGTCACCGTGCAGGAGTCGGGCTGCCGCAGCGTGACCGGAATGGGGGCGACCCGGTGGTGGTCCGGGTCTTCGCAGTTCGGCGTGCTGCTCGACGAGGCGGTGGGCGGCTTGGGCCGGCTGGTGCCGGGCACCCACCCGAGCAGCGTGCCGTTCGGGTCGTGACCGGGCTGGAATAGCACGTGCTCCCAGGCGGCGCGGGGCGGCGCCTGGGAGCACGCATCGGGGTTACCGCACGCCCCAGGACGGGCGGCTCAGTCTTACTCGGCCCGGCAGGGGTTCCTCATGTCCCCGCTGTTGAAGTTGCGGATCAGCTCCGCCGTGGTGAATCCCGGCTCCGGGAAGAGGCTCGGCAGCAGCTGCCCGAACTCAGTCACGGAACTGCCGCCGAATTTATTCACGGTGCCCGGGATGAACGGGCCGCCCTCCTGCCAGGTGCATTCCCCTTGCCGGAACGTGGTGGAGAAGAACGGGTAGAACTGCGCGCCGGGCGGCGGATTGACGCAGTTAGCGCCGGTAACCGGGTCGCAGAACGGCGGGTTGGCCTGCGCGCCCTGGACTTCGATCCCCGGCAGGTCGGTCTCGAATGCGATGGTGGAGTAGTTCCTTCCGTGCGTCAGCGGGCTGGTGAACAGCACCGGCGTGGGGTGAAGGGCCCGGTCCACAGACGGGTTCGGGTTGGTGCCGGGCCAGTCGTTGCGGTACGTCTGCCCGTCGAAATCCTCGTCCGCGGTGAAGCAGCCGTCGATCTTCACCAGCGTCGAGTCGGTGCCTGGGACGCAGCCGGTGTCGTCCGCGTCCAGGGTTGCGTCCTGGGCGCCCGGAGAGGTGCAGTTGCCGTTCGCGTCGATCGCGAGGCAGTTCTCGAAGTGGCCGACCTCATCGGACATGGCCACGTTGTAGGTGTGGAACGCCCAGCTGGTTCCCCGCGGGTTCGCGGTCGAGTACTCGGGGTGGAACGCGTAGGGGGCTACCTGGCAGGTGCTGGAGTTGGGGGTGTACAGGACGTGGCCGAACCCGTTGCCGGTCGAGGCGGTCATCGAGCCGTGCTTGCCCGTGGTGAGGTCGGTCAGGTCGACTCGGAACCCGGCCGACGTGTCGTGCAGGTGGACCCGGATGCGGTCGCCGGGGTTCATGAGCAGGTCCTCGTTCAGGTTCGGGTTCACCGCGCTGAAGTTCGGGTTGGTGAAGGTCCCGGTGAACAGCGGGTTCGCCGGCGCCTGGGAAACCCCGTTCCTGGTGACGTAGGCCCAGTTGATCGGCTCGATCCCGCCGAGGATGAAGTTGTTGCACGCATTGGTGTTATTGACGCCGGTGTTCTGGTTCCGCACGAGGCTGTCGATGGTCATCGCCGCGCAATACTGCGTCGCGGTGCAGCCGAATCCCTCGAACTGGGGAACGTAACCCGGGCCGTAGAACTGAAGCTCCATGAAGGCGGTCCCGGGATGCTTCCCGATATAGTCCGGCGCGTTCGGATTGCTGCCGACCAGGTTATTGCGGTCGGAGTCGGGCGTGCACTTTGTGGTGAACTCGGGCGCGGACTGGCTGTCACACATCGTGAGCCCGAACCAGAATGTCGGCCGCAGCTGGAAGTTCCACGTGGTGCCCCCGGCGCCCGTCGCGTTCGGCTGGGTCTTCGGATCCTTCGGCAGCGTCATCACGTAGGTCATGTCGTTGCCCGAACCGGGGATGCCGGACTTGAACTCCAGGGACGGCTCATCGTGACCGACGTACTTGCCGCCGGGGTTGACGCCGGCATCGGCGCAGGTCGACTTGTTACTTTGGCAGAGGGGCTCGTCGATGGTCCCGGTGCTGTCCTTGAGGACCTTGACCTGTGAGGCGGCATGGCTCGCGGCGCTCGCAGGAAGCGCGCCGGCCGCCAGCAGGGGGATGCTCAGGAGGCTGAGCGCAGCCAGTCTGGATCGCTTCAATCTGGTGTCCTTTCGCCCATCAGCGAAGCCGGGGCGCGGGTAATGGCTGCTGACGGATGGTCGTATGGGCTGCCCGAGTCGTACGGCATGCCCGATCGGCCTCAACGCACAGCCGGGCGAACCCTGGCTGCTCCTCCGTCCAGGGAGCAGCGCGGAGCCTGCGACACCACGACCCGCCGAGGCTGCGGGCAAACCTGAACAAGATGAACATACAGCCGCCACGAATCGTAGCGAAACCCCCAAAAACTAAAAAATCTCTACATGACGCTTTCGTTATCTGGATCCGCTGTCAAGAAGGGCGATTCCGCGCGATGCGAATTAGCCGCGATTTAGTCGGCAGCCGGCCACGTCCGGGTATGTAACGCGCGAAATGCCATCTCATTACCATTTTCGCCAGACATCAGATACCTCTGCTGTCACAATCCCAGACGTTCAGCCGGGTGCCGGCTGCTGGCGGGCGTTGGTGGTTTCTTAGGAATATGACCGGTTATGCCGGAAATGGGCCGTCGGCACCCGGTCCCGATCTTAGGCGGCCGGCGAGCTGCGTCCGCGACGTCACGTGGAGCTTGCGGAACACCTTGCGGAGGTGATAGTCGACGGTGCTCGGGCTGATGAACAGCTGCGCGGCGATTTCGCTGTCCGACGCTCCGGCCGCGGCGAGGTCCGCTACCCGCGTTTCCTGAGGCGTGAGGTCGACGGCGGTCTCCGGGGTGCGGGCGCGGGCGCGTTCGCCGGTCGCGCGCAGCTCTGCGGCGGCCCGCTCGGCGAACCGGTCCGCACCCATCGCGGCGAACATGTCATGCGCGATGCGCAGCTCCTGCCGCGCGTCTCGCCGCCGCTTGGCCCGGCGCAGCCACTGGCCGTAGAGCAGGTGAGTGCGCGCAAGGTCGACGGCCATCCGAGATCGCTTGAGCTGGCTGATGGATTCCAGGTAGCAGCCCTCCGCGTCCGCGCCCTCAGCCAGCAGCGCCTCGCAGCGGGCGCGCAGCCCGAGCGCCCACGGCGTGCCGGCGGCGAGCGCGCGTTCGGACAGCGTTTTGTGGGCGGTGGCCGCGGCTTCGTGATCGCCGGCCCGGACGGCGGCCTCGATCAGCTCCGGCAGGGTCCCCTCGGCCGTATAGGCGGGGTCGTTCTCGATCACGGTCTGCGCGTAGGACATCGCCGCCGCGTAGTCTCCGCCGAACGAGCCGGCCATGGCGACGATGTACCGGCCGATGTCCGCCGGGCCGCCCTGGCCTCGTTCGGCGGACTCGCGGACCTGGGCCAGGCCGGTCGCGCGGGCCTCGGTGAGGTGGCCGCGGTAGGCGAGCAGCAGCCCGCTGCTGCGGCTGTTGACGCCGAGCACGCCGGGACCGCTGCTCATGGTCAGCACCTCTAGCATCAGCGCCCACCTCGTGTCGGCCTCGCGGAAGTGGCCGGCCATGGATTCCGAAACCGCGTGGAAGGCCAGCGCGACCGGCAGAGTCGTGAGCGCGCCCGCGGCACGCGCCATCTTTTCCCAGCGGTCGGACAGGTCGAAGGTGGCCTGGTCATCCCACAGGCTGCCGGCGGCCGCGGTACCGAGCGCGAACCACCGAAGGCCTACCGCGGGATCGAGGTCGTCGGCGAGCAGCGCGGTCACGGCGGCGCGGAACGGCGGTATGGAGGCCTCGTAGCCGAGGGTAAACCGGGCGCTGTATCCCTCGAGCAGGAGGTCGCTGACTGACGCGGAAGCTTCGGGGACACGCGGGAAGACCCGCGCCGCGGCCGCGATTTCCCGGGTCTGCGCCGGGCCGGCCCAGATGGCCGCCTGCAGCGCCAGGAGCATGGTGTCGCGGGCCATCCTGTCGTCGTCCACGAGTGCCTGTGACGCGCTGGCCAGGATGCGGGCCGCCTCGGCGGCGTGGCCCTGGGCGAAGCGGATCGCGCCCTCCAGTCGTTGCGCCTGGCAACGTGCCGTCACACTGGTAAGCCGGGGCAGGGCGCCGTCGAGTATCTTCTGGGCCCCGACTGGGTCGCCGGCCCCGAGCCTGGCCTCAGCCCGGGCGACTTCCCGTTCGGCGCGGCGGGCGTCGTCTGGCGTCAGGTCGGCCGAGCGCCGCAGCAGCGCGGCTCTGGCCGCGTAGCCGCCCCGGGTGCCCGCACGTTCGGCCGTGTGCTGGAGCTCGGCCGCGAGCTTCTCGTCGGGGACGACCGCCGCCGCGGCCAGGTGCCACACGCGCAGCTCCGGGTGGCTCTCTTCGGCCAGCGCACGGTGTGCCTGCCGGCGGTCAACGGCGCTCGCGCCGTGATACACCGCGGACCGCAGCAGCGGGTGTCGGAACCGCACCGAGTTGCCGGGGAACTCCAGCACGCCGGCTCCGGCCGTTTCGGCTGAGGCCGCATCCGGGTCGATGCCGGCCTGTGCCGCCGCGCGCCACAGCCGGGCCCGGTCACCGCCCGGGTCCGCCGCGGCCAGTAGCGCGAACGCCTGGGCGTCGGGCGGCAGGCTGCGTACCTGGCGCAGGAAGTGCTCCTGGAGCCGCTGGCCCAGCGGAAGCGGTTCGGGCTGTACGGCGCGGCCGGAGAGCTGGTCGGCCGTGTACTGGGTACCGAGTTCCACCAGCGCGAGCGGGTTATTGCGGGTGTCGGCCAGGATGCGGTCGACGGCTTGCGCGTTGAGGGCTCCGCCAGCCACCGAGCTGAGCAGCTTACGCGCCTCGGCGTCGGGCAGGCCGTCCACTGTGATCGTCGGAAGCTGCTCGAACACCTGCTGTGAGGCCGGTTCGCCTATGCCGGCGATGAAGCCGACGCGGTCCGCGTACAGGCGCCGGGCGACGAAACCGAGCACCTGCGCCGATTCGGGATCGAGCCAGTGCGCGTCATCGATGATGCACAGCAGCGGCTGTTCTTCAGCCGCCTGGGAAAGCAGCGTGAGCGTCGCTAGTCCCACCAGGAACCGCTCCGGCGGCGGCCCTGCGTCCTGGCCGAAAGCGACCCGCAGCGCGCCTCGCTGCGGAGGCGGCAAGTCGTCCAGGTGCGGCAGGAACGGGACCAGCAACTGGTGCAGGGCACCGAACTCCATGCTGATCTCCGACTCGACACCGGCGATGCCGGAAGCCCGCA
>WNGP01005557.1_pt1 | contig 11366 bp, 10 predicted proteins | sample 5407671 | NCBI WGS metagenome assembly WNGP01 (sample SAMN13153381, study PRJNA577476) | soil metagenome | isolation source: 40 cm soil or saprolite under Garry oak tree replicate 2 | place: USA:California | collected 2016-06-15 | reverse complement strand
TCGCCTCGGGCGAGGGGCCGATGAAGGTGATGCCACAGGCGCGGCAGATCTCGGCGAAGGCGGCGTTCTCCGACAGCAGGCCATAGCCGGGATGGATGGCTTCGCTGTCCGTGATGGAGGCGGCCGAGATGATGCTTGGGATATTGAGATAGCTCCCCCGCGCCTCGGCGGGGCCGATGCAGATGGACTCGTCAGCCAGGCGAACGGGCAGGGAGTCCGTGTCGGCCTGGGAGTGGGCGACGACGGTGCGAATGCCCATCTCCCGGCAGGTGCGGAGGATGCGGAGCGCGATCTCGCCCCGGTTGGCGATGAGGATCTTGTGGAACATGGGCGCGGCCCGCCGCTACTTGAGAGGCTCCAGCAGGAACAGAGGCTGGCCGAACTGGACGGGCTGGGCGTTGTCGACGAGGACCTTGACGATGCGCCCGCCGAGCTTCGCGTCGATCTCGTTCATGAGCTTCATGGCCTCGATGACGCAGAGGGTCTGCCCCTCCTTGATGGTGTCGCCCTCGCTGACGAAGGGAGGAGCCTCGGGGCTCGGCGATCGATAGAAGGTCCCGACCATGGGCGCCTCGATCGTGATCGTGCCCGCCGCCGCCTCCGCGGCCACGGCGGGGGAGGGCTGAGCCAGCGCGGTGGGCGGCGACGCCGCGGAGGCTCGCGCGGCAGCCTCGGCGTGGCGGCGCACCACCCGCACGCGCATGCCTCCCGCCTCGACCTCGAGCTCCGCAAGGTCGTGGGCGACGGCGAGCTCGACGATCTCCGCGGGCGTCCACCGTCGCGGCGCCAGGATCCCTGCCATGGTCACGCGCTCCTTGGCCATGCTCTATCTCATGCCCTAGCCGGCCGTAGCCACGCGGCTCAGGTACTCGGCCGTCCGCGTGTCCACTTTGACGACGTCGCCCTGGTTGAGAAAGAGCGGCACCTGGATCACGGCGCCCGACTCGAGCTGGGCGGGCTTCGATCCGCCCGAGGCGGTGTCGCCGCGGATGCCCGGATCGGTCTTGACGATGGCCAGCTCCATGAAGTTGGGAAGCTCCACGGTGACCGGGCTGCCATCGATGAACAGGATGTCGACCTCGGTATTCTCCTTGAGGAAGTCGCGCGCGTCGCCCACCTCGTCGGGCGAGAGCGAGATCTGATCGTACGTCTCCGTGTCCATGAAATGGTAGCGGTCGTCCTTGTACATGTACTGCATGTGCTTCTCGTCGAAGTCGACCAGCTCCACCTTCTCGCCCGCGCGGAAGGTGTTGTCGATGACCCGCCCCTGCCGCATGTGCTTGAGCTTGGTGCGCACGAAGGCGCCGCCCTTGCCCGGCTTGACGTGCTGGAAGTCGACGATGGTGTACGGCTGCCCGTCGTGCTGGATCTTGAGTCCCTTCTTGAATTCGGCGGTGGACACCTGCATGCGCTCAACCTTTCCGTTTCTGGGTCTTGGCCCGGAGCGCCTCGTCCAGGCGCTCGCGGACCCGGGCATCGCCCGGGTTCTTCTTCACGAGGCGCAGGAAGATCTGCGCCGCCTCGTCGGGCAGGCCCTGCTCGAGGCAGAGGGCGCCGAAGCTCATCGTCGCGAACGTGTCGTCCTCGAGGACGCGACCGAGGGGTGAGCCCTCGCCGGCGCGGCCGCCCGCCTGGAGGGCCTCCAGAGTGAGCCGCGCCTCGCGGTCGCTCGGCTCGAGCTTGACCACGCGCTCGAGATGCTCCCGGGCCTCGTTCCACCGACCGGCCTTGCGATGGATGTCCGCGGCGAGACGATGCGCCTGCGTGTCCTTCGGGCTCGCCTCCAGGATGCGCACGAGCTCTCCGAGCGCCTCTTCCCCGTTGCCTTCGTCGAGATATGCCCTGGCCAGGATGAGGCGCGCCGTCGTGTACTGAGGAAAGCGGACGAGGCCCTGCTGACAGAGCCGGATGGCCTCACGCGCCCGGCCGACCTTGCGATACGCGTCGGCCAGCGGGGCAAAGGCGAGTCCAGCCGGGTCTTTGGCGAGGCGTTCTTCGTAGCGACGGATTGCGCCGGCCGCCACGGGGTCGGGGGCGGCAACGGCCCCTCCGACCTGGGGGATCGGGTTCGCCATGGCTCATCCTTTATATGCGCCAAAGGCGCGAGAGTCAATGCTTTTCCCCGCTTGCCCGCTTCGGCGCGGCGTGACAGACTCGCTCGGATGCAAGGTGACGCCGACTCAGGTTCCGCGCGTCCCCACGTGTCTGACCAGGGGTGCTTTCTGCTCCCCCTGGCAGCGGTCGTCCTGACCTTTCTTTGCTACCTTCCCGCTCTCTCCAATGGGTTCATCGACTGGGACGACAGTCCTCTGCTCCTGCGCAATCCTCATTACCGTGGGCTCGGGCCCGACCAGCTCCGGTGGATGTTCACGAGCCGCCTCATGGGTCACTGGATGCCGCTCAACTGGATCTCCTTCGGCCTCGACCACGCCGTCTGGGGCATGACGCCGTTCGGCTATCACCTGACGAACCTGCTGCTCCACGCGACCAATGCCGCCGTGGTCTATGCCCTCGCCTCGAAGCTCCTTCTCCTGTCACTGCCCGAGCGGCTCACCTCCGACCGCATGCGGGTCAGGGTGGGCGCGCTCGTCGCCGCCCTCACGTTCTCGCTGCACCCGCTGCGGGTCGAGTCGGTAGCGTGGGTGACCGAGCGCCGGGACGTGCTCTCCGGGCTCTTCTTCCTCCTCGCCATCTGGGCCTATCTGAAGTATTGCGAGGGTCGAGCCTCCGCGGACGGGGGTGGGCGGTGGCCATACTGGGCGGCCGTGGCCCTGTGCGGACTGGCGCTCATGTCGAAGGTCATGGCCGTGAGTCTGCCCGTCATCCTGCTCTTGCTCGATGTGTATCCGTTGCGTCGTCTGGGCCGTGGGCCTCGCGGCTGGCTGGGTCCCGCGGCCAGAGCCGTCTTGGTGGAGAAGCTTCCCTTCGTCGCTCTCTGCGCCGGCGCCTCCGCGCTTGCCCTCTGGGCGCAGCTGGCCGGGGGGAGCCCGGTTCCCCTCGAGGCCTTGCCGTGGTCGGGGCGCCTGGCCATTCTGGGCTACCAGCTCGCCTTTTACCTCGGGAAGACCCTCGTCCCCACGAACCTCGCCATCCTCTACGAGCTCAGGCTGCCTCTCGCGCTGGAGACTTGGCGGATCATCCTGAGCGTGGCGACGGTGGCGGCGGTCACGGCATGCGCGCTCGCTCTCCGCCGCCGCGTGCCCGCGGCGCTGATCGCGTGGGCCGCCTACGTCGTCATCCTGCTTCCCCCCAGCGGCATCGTGCAGTCGGGCTACCAGATCGCCGCGGATCGGTACAGCTATCTCGCCTGCCTCGGCTGGTCGATGCTGGCGGGCGCCGGCGTGGCCGCTCTCGGCCGCGTGGCGGCGCTGCCCGCCTTTCTCGTCATCGCGACGCTGGGTGGGCTGACCTGGACGCAGGCGAAAATCTGGCACGACAACGAGACGGTGTGGCGGCGCGCCGTCGACGTCGATCCGCGCTCAGGGATCGCGCGCGCGAACCTCGGCGCGGCCCTCAGCGCCCACGGCCGGACCGAGGAGGCGATGGCGGAATTGCGAGAGGCCATCCGTCTCCGGCCTGGCTATCCAGATGCCCATCTGAGCCTCGGCCTCATGCTGGCGCAGGGGGGCGATCCCGCGGGGGCGGTGCCGCACTTCAGCGAAGCGCTCAGGCTGTGGCCGCGCTTCGCCGAAGCGCACAACAATCTCGGGGCGGCCCTGGCCGTGCAGGGGCGGCGGGACGAGGCGCTCTCGCACTTCCGGGAGGCGCTCCGCCTGAACCCGGATTACGCGGAGGCGCGGAACAATCTCGGTCTTGCCCTGGCCCAGGACGGCAAGCTACGGGAGGCGGCCGAGCAGTTCGCGCGCGCGGTCGCGCTGAATCCCGAATGGATCGACGCGCGGAGGAACCTGGAGCAGGCGCAGCGGCTGCTGGGTCGCTAGATAGCGAAGCGGAACAGTCTTGCTCGCGAGGAGACGGGAATTGCTGGGACGGGTCGCTAGAGGGCGGGCGCGACGGCCGCGGAGGGCGCGATGGGCGTGCGATCGGCAGGCCGCGCCGCGAATCGCGATTTCAGGCGAAGGGCCGGCGCCTCGATCCAGCGGTAGGAGGCCGCGGCCATGGCAAACGTGATCACCCACGCCGGCACGATTCGCGACGGAAGGTATTCGAGGATACCCGAGGCCCACAGGGCTCCCGCGAGGAAGAACACGGGAAGGTGCCACAGGTAGAGGGCGTAGGAGCGCTTCCCGATCCACACGAGCGGTGACCAGGCGAGAAGGGGAGCCAAGCGCGATCCGGGCCGCAGCACGTCCACGATGAGGATACCCGCGGCCACCGCCACGATGGTGCTCGCCCCCCGCCGCGCATAGTCGTCGGGCAGGCGCGCCATCACGAGAACTGCCACCAGCACGGCGGCAGCGGCCAGCGCGGCGGCCTGCCATCGCCACCTCGTCGAGGCCGACGGGTTGCTCCCGCCGCGGATGTACCCCCACGACACGAGGCAGGCCGTGGCGCACCCGATGAGGATGGGATCGGCGTGCGCGTCAGTGCCGAGGTAGAAGCGCCGGCCCGTCGCTCCGCTCACCGCCAGGTGATAACGGAGGAGGATCGATCCCAGGGCGGCGAGGAGAAGGCCGGCCACGAGCAGCCATCGCGCGCGCACGCGGCGGAGGAGCAGCGCGAGGACGGGTGGCCACACGAGATAGAACTGCTCCTCGATCGACAGCGACCAGGCGTGCCCGAGCATGCCCTGGGGAAGCCCTGCGATGGCCGCCCAGTTCGCCACGTAGAAGATCACGGCGAGGACGAAGAGCGACATGCCGCCGACGCGGGCGGGGCCCGCGGTGGCGATCATGGCCACGCCGGAGACGATGACCACGGGCACGAGGGCGGGGAGAAGCCGAAGGGCCCGGCGGAAGTAGAAGTCACGCAGCGAGATGCTTCCTATATTCGCGCGCTCCTCGAGCAGGAGCGTGGTGATGAGGAAGCCGCTCAGGGTGAAGAAGACGTCCACACCGAGGAAGCCGCCGTGGATCAGCCCCGAGTGGTAGAGCATGACGGCGAGGATGGAGATGGCGCGGATGCCGTCGAGCGCAGGGTGGTAGCCGAGCCGTGTCGTCATGCGCGGCTGTTCGACGGAACTATCGTGGACGGCGGGTGGCAGGACAATGATCTACATCTAGCACGGCCGTCGGGAGCCGCCCGAGAGAATTGGGCGACTCAGCCGAGCTCGGCCAAAGCCTCCAAGATCACGGGCTTGGGGACGTCGAAGACGATGCGGAAGCGTCCGATCTCCGGGGCGAGCACGAATGGCACGCGCCCCTCCTTGCCCTTCTTGTCGCGCGCCATGGCCTCGATCACGCGCTCGGGCGCCTCCCCGACCTCGCGCACGGGCAGACCCATCGTCTCGAGCAGGTGCACTTGCCGGGCCCGCGTCTCCGTGGCGGCCAGGCCCAGACGCTCGGCCACGCCCGCCTCCGCCACCATACCGAGCGACACCGCCTCGCCGTGGGCGAAGCGCGCATAGCCGGTGACCGCCTCGATGGCGTGTCCGATGGTGTGCCCGTAGTTGAGCACGTGACGTAGCTCCGCCTCTTGCTCGTCGCGCTCGATCACGGAGGCCTTGAGGCGGCACGAGCCGGCCACGATCCGCTCGAGGGTCTCGGGCTCGCGCTTGGCGAGGGCGGCCGCGCTCCGCTCGACCTCGTCGAAGTACGCGGCGTCGAGCACGATGCCGTGCTTGATCACCTCGGCCAGTCCCGAGCGGTACTCGCGCTCGGGCAGGGTCTGGAGCGCGCCCGTGTCGGCGAGCACGAGGCGCGGCTGGTGAAAGGCGCCGATCAAGTTCTTGGCGCGCGGATGGTCGATGGCCGTCTTGCCGCCGATGGAGGCGTCCACCTGGGCGAGGAGGGTGGTGGGGAGCTGAACGAAGTGCACGCCGCGCATGTAGGTCGCGGCCACGAAGCCCGCGAGGTCTCCCACCGCGCCGCCTCCGAGGGCGACCACGGCCGAGCCTCGATCGAGCCCTGCTTCGAGCAGCCGATCCCACGTCTGCGCGGCGACCTCGAGCGTCTTCGCGCGCTCGCCCTCCGGCAGGAGCACCGTGGTGACCTCGAAGCCCGCTCCGGCCAGGCTTCGGGCGACGATTTCGCCGTAGAGAGCCTTGATGGCAGGATCGGTGAGGAGGGCGAGCTTGCGCCCCACCCCGAGCCGGGAGATTTCCGGGCCGACCTGGGCGAGCAGCCCCGCGCCCACCGCGACGCGATAGGAGCGGGGGCCGAGCTTGACGGGGACGTCGATCATCGGATGTCCAGGCTACTACCAGGTCTTGAGGTAGTCGAGATAGCCCTGGTAGTTGCGGCGGACCTCGTCGATGCTGTCCCCCGCGAACTTCTCGAGGAAGGCCTCGGCGAGCACGAGGGCCATCATGGCCTCGCCGACCACGCCGGCCGCGGGCACGGCGCAGACATCGCTGCGCTCCACCACTGCCTCCACCGCCTCCTTGGTCGCCATGTCCACAGAGCGGAGCGGCTTGCGGAGGGTCGAGATGGGCTTCATGGCGGCACGCACGATCACGGGCTGACCGTTGGTGACGCCGCCCTCGAGACCGCCCGCGCTGTTCGACTCGCGGTGAAAGCCGCTGTCGCCGTCGAAGAGGATCTCGTCGTGGACTTGCGAGCCGGGACGGCGCGCCGCCTCGAAGCCGAGGCCAATCTCGGCGCCCTTGATGGCGTGGATGGAGCAGAAGGCGCGGGCCAGGCGGCCGTCGAGCTTGCGGTCCCACTGTACATACGAGCCCAGGCCCACGGGGCAGCCGAGGGCGACCACCTCGAAGACCCCGCCCAGGGTATCGCCGGCAGCCTTGGCCTGGTCGATCGCCTCGATCATGCGCCGTTCCGCTTCGGGGTCCGCGCAGCGGACTTCGGAGGCCTCGGCGCGGCGCCGTAGCTCTTCCCACGGGACTTCCGGGGCCCCGATGCGCACCCCGCCGATCTCCGTCACGTGGCTCAGGATGGTGATGCCGAACTCCGAGAGGAGGCGCGTGGCCACTCCAGCCACGGCCACGCGGGCCGTCGTCTCACGGGCGCTGGACCGCTCGAGCACGTTGCGGATGTCGTGGTGGCCGTACTTCATGGCGCCCGCGAGGTCGGCGTGCCCGGGGCGCGGTCGGGTCACGGCCTTGGCGGCGGCGCCCTCGGGTGGCTCGCCCACGGCCATGGTCTGCTTCCAGTTCTCCCAGTCGCGGTTCTGGATGGTCAGCGTGATGGGACTGCCGAGGGTGCGGCCCCCGCGGACTCCCGAGGAGATGTGGGCCTGGTCCTGCTCGATCTTCATCCGACCGCCGCGTCCGTAGCCGCGCTGGCGACGCGCGAGATCCGCGTTGAGGTCGGCCTCGGACAGCTGAAGCCCGGCGGGGACGCCGTCGATGAGGGCGGTGAGCGCTTCCCCGTGGGACTCGCCGGCCGTGAGGAAGCGGAACTCCCCGCCCAAGAGCCCTCGCTACCGCGGAGCGACCGGCGTCAGAGCCAGGCCGGCCCCGCCCTGGCCCAGCAGGATCGACGGTGTGATGAATACCACGAGCTCCCGACCGACGTCGTTATTCTCCTTCTGCTTGAAGAGCCAGCCGAAGATCGGAATATCGCCAAAAAGCGGTACCTTGCGCACCGTGGTCGAGGCCACGCCCGTTGTGACGCCGCCGATGACCAAGCGGTCGCCTTCCTTGATGAGCACCTGGGTCTCCGCCTTGCGCCGGTTGATGGCCGGTACCCCCGCCGTGACGATGTCGCCTCGGGAGTTGTTCTCCACGATGACGAGCATCTTGATCTTGGTGAGGACGGTCTGGTCGCCGACCTTCTCCCTGATCACGGTCGGCGTCACTTCGAGCTTGAGCACCGCCTCCTTGAACTGGACCTGCGTGCCAGCCGAGCTGACCGTAGCATAAGGTATCTCTTCGCCGAGTGAAATAGCGGCCTTGGCATTTTCCACCGTGACGATCTCGGGCCGCGCCAGGGTGCGGGTCTTACCCTGAGTGGCGAGGGCCTGAAGGGCGAGATTGATGTTGAAGCGGTTCGACACCAGGCCGAAGGAGAGTCCACCGGCCGGCACGCCCGCGTTGGCGGCGTTCGGCAGGGCTGTGAAGGGAAGGTTGACGAGATTGCCGCCCAGCGGCAGCCCCGTCGCGGCCGAGATCGGGAAAAGCTGTGAGAGGTTCAGGCCCGGGTTATTCGGCGTGAGATTTTTCACGCCGACCGGATCGAACGGGGCGAAGGAGCCACCCGGCAGCAGCACGCCGGTGAAGGCGGGTGTCTGAGGGGTCGAGCCCGCTGTCTGGAAACCCTGGCCGATCACCGTCGAAGAGCCGGTGACATTGGTGGCCGCGGCACCTCCCCACTGCACGCCGATGCCCTCGAAGGCATTGCGATCGAGGATCTCCATCCGCGCCTCGATCTTGACCTGGGGCAGCGGTACGTCGAGCTGTTCCTTGATCAGCTTCTTAATCCGCTCGAGGTCGGCCTGGTAGTGGCGGATAAAGATGCTATTGGTCGGCTTGTGGGCCTGAATAGTGATGCCCTTGGCCAGCACGTCCTGGCTCACGGAGACCACTTGCGGCTGCTGGCCCGGGAGGAATGGCGGGTAGGGCACGTTGGGCTGCGGTAGCTGACCCAGGGCCGGATTGGGCGGGCCACCGCCTGACGGCACCACGGTGGGCTGCTGCGGGACACTCTGGATGATGGGCACCGATGAGATGGGCACCGAGCCCGTGGGCGGGATGCCGAGGATGCCTTGGAGCGTCTTGGCGACGTCCTCCGGATCGGCATACGAGAGCCGGATCAATTCCTCGCGCAGCGGTCCGCGGGCCTTAGCCTCGGTGATGGCCGCTTCGGACTGCAGCTTCTTGGTGGCCGCCTCTGCCTCTTTCACCTCGGCCTCGGCGCGCCTGGTGCGGATCTCGGTCTCGGACTTGACCTGGGCCTCTTGCACGCGCGCAGACGCCTCGCGCTCCTTGGTCAGCTGTTCGGTCGAGACGATGCGGATGACGCTCCCTCGCTCGAGCTTCTGGAGCCCACGCGTTTCGAGAATGGTGTCCAGGGCCTGCTCCCAGGTGACGTTGCGCAGCGACACCGAGACCTTGCCCTTGACGTCGTCGCCCGCCACGATATTGCGACCGCTCTCGGCGGCGAGGATGCGGAGCAGGTTGACGACGTCGGCGTCCTTGAAGTCGAGCGAGATGAGCCGCTGGCCGTTTCCCGTCGGCGGGGGGGGCGAGGGAGGAGAAGCGGGCGGAGGCGTGGGGGTCGCCTGGGCGGGCACGGGCACCAGCGCGATCGGCGCCAGAGTCACCGGCTTGACCAGCGCGTCTTTTGCCCGCACTTCCGGGGCCCGCACTTCTGGAGCGCGCGCCTCAGCCGTGCGCGCTTCCGGCGTTCGCGCTTGTGACGTCCGCACTTCCGGCATCCGCGTTTCGACCGGCTTCGGCTGCGCGATGTTGAGAGGCGCCTCGGCGACAACCCGCTCGACCTTCGGGGTCGCGGGCTTGATGTCGACCTTCAGGGCCTCGAAGGCCTCGGCGACGCGCTGAGCGTCCACCCTCTGAGGAGCGATCTTGGCCGCGGCGGGAATCGTCGCCGGCACCTTGGTCGTCTCCTTTGCCCTGGGCGCCGGCTTGTCCGCCTGCGCGGTCGCCCCCGGCTCGAGCACGAGGGCGAGCCCCTCGGGGCGCTCGTCGATCCGGTAGCCGACCTTGCGGGAGAGCTCCACGACGACGCGAGCCGTGCCGACGCGGAACTGGCTGCCGCGAACCTCGCGCACGGGGTCGCCGTCGGACTTCATCGCCGTCCGGTTCCAGGCAAACGTCGTCCCCTGCATGTCGACCACCAGCCGGTTCGGGGAGTCGATGAAGCTCGCCGCGTACTTGGCAGGTCCGCTCATGCTCACCAGGACGGTGACGCCGTCTCCCTGGCGCTCAACGCTGATGGACTTGAGCTGGACCGGCGCATCCGGCGTCTGCGCGGTCCCGATGCCCGCTCCGAGGAGCCCCAGGACCAGCAATCCACCCAGCCAGCGCAGCGATCTCGATGTCGGCGTCTGAGCCTTCATGCGACAGTCACCCCTCTTCCTGCGTGCTGTGCCCATCATTAGTCCAGCGGCAAGCGTAGGGTCACCGTGGTCGGACCCTGGCCGGGCTGGGCCGAGACCGCGAAGGTCACGGACGCAGCTGTGATGGCGGTCACTCGGCCATTGCCGAGGGCATCGCCGGGCTTGAGGATGTAGCCGATGCCATCGGGGCCCTCGACGAGAGCCATGAGCCCCGGGCGACCCTGCACGATTCCGACGAGCTTGGCCGCCGTGAGGGGGCGCTCCCGCCTCAGGGTCCTTCGGCTTGACGGCGCTCGCGCCCGGAAAGGCGGAGGCGCCGGGAGCGGGAGGAGCAGCGGCCGGGGGCGGCGCGGGCGTCGGCGGAGGGGCGGCGGGAGGCGCCTCGCCCCCGCCACAGGAGGCGAGGAGAGCCGAGGCGATGAACAGCAGCGCGGAGCGGTGATGCCGCCTCATCGGGGCGTGCCCGGTTGGCCCGCGGCCGGCGGGGGCGCGGGAGCGGGAACGGGAGCCGGCGCGCCGGGCTTGGGCGGCGGCGGAGCGCCCTCGGGCCGGAACACATAGGTCGCCAGCGTCATCTCGGCGCGCACGGTGCCCGTGGGCCGGTCGATGCCCGAGAACTTGAACTCGTTCAGCGAGACGATACGCGGCAGCTGTCCCAGCTTCTCGAAGAATGCCCCCAGCTGGTTGTAGCTGCACTCGACGGTGACGGCGATCGGTACCTCGGTCAGCACGTCCCTGTCCTCGGGATTCTTGGGTTGGAACAAGGCGACCCCCAGCCCCGCCTGCGAGGCCAGATCCGAGACCTGTCGATAGAGGCGCGGGATCTCACGCTCCGAGGGCAGACGCTCCTTGGCCGTCTCCAGGCGCTTGCGGAGCGCTTCCGCCTGGGCCCGGAACGGGCGGAGGTTGGCCTCGTCCGCCCTTGCCTTGAGGACCTCGGCCCGCAGCACCTCGTTCTGCTGCTGCAGCCCGTCGCGGTCCGTGGCGGCCGGGGAGATGAGCAGGAAGTAGGACAGGGCTCCCACGATGACGAGCAGCATCACGCCGAAGATGACCTTCTGCTGCCGGGGCGCGTTGACGATGGAGTCGAGAGCGCCCATGGTCAGGGCTCGAACCGGGTGACCACTTCGAAGGTGATCAGCCGCGGCGATTTGGTCAGGTCCTGCTTGGCGTCCACGATGTCGACGTCCTTGAACTTGCCGGTCGCCTTGAGGTTGGCCATGAAGTCGGACAGGGCGGTGGCGCTGTAGGAGGTGCCGCCGAACCTG
>WNGP01004705.1_pt1 | contig 11366 bp, 8 predicted proteins | sample 5407671 | NCBI WGS metagenome assembly WNGP01 (sample SAMN13153381, study PRJNA577476) | soil metagenome | isolation source: 40 cm soil or saprolite under Garry oak tree replicate 2 | place: USA:California | collected 2016-06-15 | reverse complement strand
CTCGCGAGCCGTATCGCCGATCCTTACTATATTGGGTACGGAAGTGCGGCTGCGCACTACGGCCTGACGACTCAGCATCGCAGAGCAGTCATTCTTGTGACGACCGCGCACGTGCGAGGCAGACAGGTGGGGGAGGGACGAGTGACCATTGTCAATCCCAAGCCGCGCAAGTTCTTCGGTTTTGGTCCGGTGGAGGTATTGGGTTTCAAAGTCATGATGTCCGATCGCGAGAAGACAGCCATCGACTGCGTCGACCGCCCGGCGCTCGCCGGCGGCGTGGGAGAAGCCGCCGAGATTCTTGCGGCAGCGAGCCGCCGTCTGGACTGGCCGAAGACCGCGGAGTATCTCGAACGGATTGATTCGACGGCACTGGTCCGCAGGTTCGGCTGGGTGATGGATCACGTCAAGGCGGACATACTCGCCGACATCCGTGAACGGCTGCTACGGCTCGCAGTCTGCGGTTCCCAGACATGGATGGGGCCCAACCCGACGACCAAGGTGCGCGGGGCCATCGGCTATGACAAGACGTGGCGTCTATTCGTCAATGTGCCGCGCGAAGAACTGCGCGAGAGCGCCGGGCTCGGCCGGCGAAAAACGCTGAAGAAGGACGCGTAAGGATGCTTACGCAAACCCAGGTGCGGCGCTACTCAGCCCAATGCGGCCTTCGCGACATGATGATTGCCGAGAAAGAGGTCGTGCTGACCTTCCTGCTTCAGCTTCTCTCGCAGCACGGCATCCTTGACCGGCTGGCCTTCAAGGGCGGCACCTGCCTGCGGAAAATGTTCATCGGAAGCCAAGGGCGGTTTTCAACCGATCTGGATTTCACGGGCCTTGAGGAGCATGACCACCAGGATGTCATTCTCACAATGATGGGGGCGTTCGAACAAGAATTCCACGGGATCAGGTTCCGCATTCCTGACAACTACTACGAGACCATGGACGGCCTGTCATGGGGCGTGAATCCGACTTATGCGCATGAATGGAACGGTGCGGGCGAGAGCGAAATCAAACTACAGATCAGCCGCCGCGAGACGCCGACGCTGGCGCCGGAGCGCAAAACTCAATGCCAACAGAGTTATTTCGAATTACTGCCTTTCGCTCCGGCTGAAATCAACTGTCTTGCCTTGCCGGAAATTCTCGCCGAGAAGATTCGCGCGTGCTATCAGCGCAACAAGGCACGTGACATTTATGATCTGGGAATATACGCAACGCGGCCGCTGGATCAGCCGCTCATCCGCCGCCTGGTTGTCCTGAAGCTCTGGCAGGCGCGCGATACGTTCGATCCCAGGCGCCTCATAAACAAATTCGAGCAGGGCGCGGAATTCGATTGGGATGACCTACGCGACCTTGTACGGCGTGATGCTAGGATCGACCCCGAGAGAACCTGTGCCGAGTGCGTCAGAGGCTTGCGCTTTCTCGCGGACCTGACGCCCGAAGAGCGGACGCTCGCCAATGACCCTCATCAGAGGGAGCAGGCGCTGTGGGTGAGGCTGAGCGCAAGGCCGGGCTGACGGAAAAGCTGGTGGAGCCGATGGGATTCGAACCCACGACCTCCTCGATGCCATCGAGGCGCGCTCCCAACTGCGCCACGGCCCCACCGGGATGAACGACTTAAGAGATTTTACCTCAGCGGAATGGCTGCGTCCATCTCCCACTGATCCTCTGGCCAAGACCGCAAGAAACGCCGCGCCCTAGGAGGGTATGCCCGGAGAAGAGGCGCGAAGGTGAGCGAGAAAAGCGTTGTGTGCACGGGTGAGAGAACGGCCACGAAGGATAACGGCGCCGATGGTGCGAACAGCCTGGTCATCGGCGATGCGGATGTAGCGGCATGGAGATTTTTTCTCGATGGCCATTTCGGGAACGATGGAAACGCCCATGCCGGCTCCGACCATGCTGAGAAGACTGCTGAACTGTCCGCTTTCGAAAACAATCTGCGGATGGAGGCGCGCGCGGTCGCAGGCGGCAACGGCGGTATCGCGGAAACAGTGGCCGTCGCGCAGAAGCAGGAAAGGTTCGGCGCGAAGGTCTTTGAGAGAAAGAGAATGGCGTGAAGTGAGTTTGTGTTTTTTGGGGAGCGCAGCGAAGAGACGCTCGGTCAAGAGAGGAATAGCATCGAATTCGTGGCCACGGGTGGGGAGCGCCAGGATGGCGACGTCGATGGTGCCGGATCGCAGACGGTCGAGAAGGACGGGCGTAATCTCCTCGACGATGGTGAGCCGAACCTGGGGAAATTTGGGCGAGAAGGTAGTAAGGCGAGGAGGGAGAAAGTAGGGGGCGACGGTGGGAATAACACCGACGATGATGGGACCGCCGATGAACTCTTTGCCTTCGACGACGTCGCCTCTGGCGGCTTCCAGTTCGCGAAGGACGGCGCGGGCGCGCGGGAGAAACGTTTTGCCAAGCTCGGTAAGCCGAACGGAACGGCCGAGACGGTCGAAGAGGCGCGCGCCGAGTTCGTCTTCCAACTTGAGGATCTGCTGGGAAAGGGAAGGCTGGGAAACGTGCGAATGTTCCGCGGCGCGGCTGAACGAGCCGGTTTCGGCTACCGCGCAGAAGTAACGAAGCTGGTGAAGTTCCATAGGCTATGCCTATCCATCGTATCCGAACTATATATTGGAAGTATAGCTCGCACCTCTCTAGGATTCGAGATGCGATGCCTGGGAGCCCGCTTCCTGGGGCCACTGACGTCGAACTGAGGAGGATCCATGGCGGAAGAAAAAAAGAAAATCATGACGACGGACGCAGGCCGTCCCGTTGGCGACAATCAGAATTCGCTGACGGTAGGGCCGCGCGGGCCGGTGGTCTTCGAAGACTTTCTGCTCTTCGAAAAGATGGCGCACTTCAACCGAGAAAGAATTCCGGAGCGCGTGGTGCACGCCAAAGGCTCGGGCGCTTACGGTCATTTCGTGTGCACCAGCGCCGACATCACCAAGTACACGACCGCGAAACTGTTCAGTACTGTTGGCAAGAAGACGCCGACTTTTATTCGGTTTTCGACCGTAGGCGGTGAAAAGGGTTCGGCGGACACGGCGCGCGACCCGCGCGGGTTTGCGCTGAAGTTTTACACCGAAGAAGGCAACTGGGATATGGTTGGAAATAACACGCCCGTCTTCTTCATTCGCGATCCGCTGAAGTTCGGCGATTTCATCCACACGCAGAAGCGCGATCCGGAGACCAACCTGAAATCACCGACGATGATGTGGGACTTCTGGTCACTCTCGCCGGAATCGCTGCACCAAGTGACGATTCTCTTCTCCGACCGCGGGACTCCGGACGGCTACCGGCACATGAACGGATACAGCAGCCACACGTTCAGCCTGATCAATGCGAAGAACGAGCTCTTCTACGTGAAATGGCACTTCAAGACCAAGCAAGGGATCAAGAATTTCTTCCGCGAGCAGGCGGGCGCGTTGGAAGGAAGCGATCCGGACTATTCGCAGCGCGACCTTTTCCACGCCATCAAAGAAGGCAAGTTCCCGAAGTGGCGCGTGTGCGTGCAGATCATGCCGGAAAAGGACGCGGAGACGTATCATATTAACCCGTTCGACCTCACGAAGGTGTGGCCGCACAAGGACTATCCTCTCGTCGAAGTCGGCCAGCTGGAATTGAACCGCAATCCGGAAAATTATTTTGCGGAAGTGGAGCAGGCGGCGTTCGAACCGCGCAACGTTGTGCCGGGCATGGGGTTTTCGCCTGACAAAATGTTGCAGGGACGCTTGATCTCCTATCCCGACGCGCACCGCTACCGGCTGGGGGCCAACTACGATTCCCTGCCGGTAAACAAACCGCAGTGCCCGTATCACACTTACAACAAGGACGGCGCGATGCGCTTCGACGGAAACGGAGGTTCGACGGTGAACTATGAGCCGAACAGCTTCGGCGGCCCGACGCAGGACCGTTCCTACGTCGAATGGCCGCGTGCCGTCAGCGGAACCGTCGCACGCCACGATCACCGCACCGACGGCGACTACTACACCCAGCCGGGGAACTTGTTCAAGTTGCTGTCCGCGGACGCGAAGCAGCGGCTGATCGATAACATTGTCGCCAGCTTGGGCAATGGCGTGCCAAAGCGCATTCAAGAACTGCAAATCCAGCACTTCTACAAAGCTGATCCAGCATATGGGACCGGCGTGGCGAAGGGGCTGGGGCTGAACACCGAATCGATTGTCGCGAAGAAGCAAGCCAACGCGGCGGATTGAATCAAGTTTTCAGTTCCAAATTGTAAGTCATAAGTCAGATCAGGAAGCGGGGCGAGTCTACCGATGCGCCCCGTTTTCTTTGTGGGAGCACCCAGGCGCTGAGGTGTCTCTCTGGCGTGAATTCGGTAGAATGGCAGGCCTATGGCAAAATTGACATTTCTTGGCGCGGCAGGATGCGTTACGGGTTCGAGGTATCTGGTCGAAGCGGCGGGCAAGCGGCTGCTGGTGGACTGCGGGATTTTCCAAGGCTCACAGGAACTGCAGGACCGGAATTATAAGCCGCTGCAGGTCGATCCGAAGACGATTGACTATCTCGTGCTCACACACGCGCACCTGGACCACACCGGCTGGCTGCCGGTGCTGGCGAAATCGGGCTATCGCGGCCCGATCTTTGCAAATCCTGCCACGATCGAACTCACGACTATCCTACTGAAGGACTCCGCTCATTTGCAGCAAGAAGACACGCTGCACGCGCAGATTCATAAGGACAGCCATCACGCCAACCCGCAGCCGCTCTACACGCCGGAAGATGTTGATCCGGCCTTGAAGTTGTTCAAGAGCATGCCACGCAGCGGCGGCTTCGATATCAGTCCGGAGTTTCACGTGGTGTCCTATGATGCGGGGCACATTCTCGGCTCTTCCAGCCTGGAGTTAACGATTGCCGAAGGCGGCAAAAAGACGATCATCGTGTTTTCCGGCGATATCGGGAGATACGACCAACCCATATTGAATGACCCCAGCACACCGTCGTCGAAAGCGGATGTCCTGGTGTGTGAATCAACATATGGCGACCGTGAGCATCCAGAAGGCGATGCTGCCGAACTGCTGGCGGGAATCGTGAATCGCGTGGTGAAGCGCGGCGGGTCCATCGTGATTCCGGCGTTTGCGATCGGTCGGACGCAAACCTTCATGTATTACCTGCGGCAACTGGAGGACCAGCAGCGCATTCCGCGCTTGCCCGTCTACGTGGACAGCCCGATGGCACTGAGCGCGACGGATTTGTATTTGAAGCATAAAGAGGATCACGACCTGGAATATGCGCGGGAAGAAGGCAGCAGCGGAAAAGGCGATCCTTTGAGCGTGCATGAATTTCATCTGACCCGGTCGGTCGAAGAATCGAAGGCTATCAATAACGTCAAGACACCCTGCATCATCATTTCGGCGAGCGGGATGGTGAGCGGCGGACGCGTGTTGCATCACCTCGTGCAGCGGCTGCCGGATGCGCGCAATGCGGTAATTCTGGCGGGATTCCAGGCCGAGGGCACGCGCGGGAGGGCCCTGCAGGAGGGCGCGAAATCGCTGAAGCTCTACGGCCAGGATGTGCCGGTGTGCGCGGAGATTGTGGAGATGGGGCAGTTTTCCGCCCACGCGGGGAAGAGCGAATTGCTGCGCTGGCTGACGGCGCTGCCAGCGCCCCCGAAGCAAACGTACTTGACCCATGGCGAACCGGCCGCGGCACAAACGCTGCAGGCAGCAATCTCGGAAAAGTTTCACTGGAAGGCGGCGGTGGCGCGGTATCTGGATACCGTGCCCGTGGGTGAATAGGACCTGGAAGGGCCACAAATTAGACGAATTATTTTGATGGAGTCAGGAAACTATTTGGGGGCTCACCTCGTCTATACAGGCAAGACCACTCGCGGGGTAGGAGGCTAACCACCACAGGGCAACCGACCGTCAGTCTCCTACCCCTAAAAAGCCCTGGAACGCTTGAAACTGCGTAATTTATATAAAATTTAGAGGCGAAAAATCAATCCTGAATATGGCCGGGGCGGACGTCTCCGTACATATCCAGGGTCCCCCCATTGCGAAATTACTTGGCTGCAAGCGCCCTTCGGGTTGTCGGGGTCTCGCGGGACATTGGCGGGATTTCCGCGAGTTCCAAGCTGGCGACAAACATGGGTGTCGGCGCTACTCTGCCCCAGCGGTTCAGTTCCCAGCGAGCGCGAATGAATTTGGTCTCCGGGCGCAGAGAGAGGTCGAGGATCATCTTAGTCGTGCCGCGGTAGAACTGCTGCGGCAGCTTGAGGAGCGGCTTCTTCTTCCAGGTCTCTCCGTCGGAGGAACCCCAGATCGACACATCGAGAGATTCCTGCTCAATCTGATCAGTGAGGGTGAGGCGGCAGAGAAACGTGCGCGTGGCGCTTGCAGAGATGTCGAACGCGGCGCCGTCGCCGGTGGCCTCCAATCGTGTGCCGACGGGAATGAGATCCAATTTCCCTGGTAGAGTGCTCATCGCGGGTGGATTCTAACACAGAGTTTCCGCGTTCCGCTGAAACGATGTCCTCGGCAATCCTGATGCGAGAAGAGCCAGCCTAGGCAGCCTAGGCGTGGAGCTTGGCCAAGCGCTCTTCGGCGGCGGCGAGGGTCTCTTCTTTCTTGCAGAACGTGAACCGGACCTGCGAGGCACCGTCACGGGCGTCGTTGTAGAAACTGGAGCCGGGTACGACGGCGACGCCGATGTTTTCGACGAGAAACTTGGCGAAACGAACGTCTTTTGTGCCGACCTTGAAATGAACAGGGTCGGGATCGGCAAAGCGCGCGATATCCGTCATGATGTAGTACGCCCCGCGAGGCTTGAACACGGTAAAGCCGACGCTGGTGAGAATCTTCAGCAGACGTTCGCGCTTGGCCGCGTAAGTTGCGGCGAGTTTGTCGTAGTAACTCTGCGGAAAGTGCAGGGCACTCGCGCCGGCTTCCTGGAGCGGCGCGGCAGCGCCAACGGTCAGGAAATCGTGGACCTTGCGAATCGGTTGCGTCGGTTCCGGCGGAGCCAGCACCCATCCCACGCGCCAACCCGTTACGCTGTACGTCTTCGACAGGCCATTGATAACGATGGTGCGGTCGCGCATGCCATCGATGCGCGCCATGGAGATGTGTTCTGCACGGTCGTAGAGGATGTGCTCGTAAATTTCGTCGGTGATGCAATAGGCATTCCATCTGACGCAGAGGTCGCGAATGAACTCGAGCTCGGCTCGCGTGAAAACTTTGCCGGTGGGATTATTCGGCGTGTTCAGAATGATCGCTTTGGTGTGCGAGCCGAAGGCGGCCGCGAGTTCCTTTTCGTCGAAGGACCAATCGGGAGTGCGCAGCTTGACGAAGCGCGGCGTGGCGCCGCTCAGGATCGCATCAGGTCCGTAATTTTCATAGAACGGCTCGAAGACGACGATCTCATCACCCGGATTAATGATGGCCATCATGGCGGACATCATCGCTTCGGTCGAGCCACAGCAGATGGTGATCTCGCGCTCGGGATCGTACTTGACGCCCTGGGTGCGCTCAAATTTTTCGCCAATGGCGTCGCGCAGTGGCTTCGCGCCCCAGGTGATGGCGTACTGATTGATGTCATCGGAGATGGCTTTGCGCGCGGCTTCCTTGATTTCCTCGGGCGCGGCAAAGTCGGGAAACCCCTGGGACAGATTGACGGCGCCATGCTTCAAGGCCAGGCGAGTCATTTCTCGGATAACGGATTCGGTGAATTGCTCAGCCTTTGCCGAAAGCATGCGGCGGGAGATTTGTGCCATGGAGAGGTCAGGAGCGGTCATTGCACCTTCTCAGAACGATGAAATCGTATCCTTGCGGGCGCGCATGCCGCGCCCTTGCAAGGAACGACCACGGTATACGGACAATGTGTCAACGGGCGTGGCCAGTGGCGGTCTGCGTGGCCACGCTCGGTTGCCCATAAATCATCCGGTAGACTTCGGTGTTGCGCAAGACGACTTGCACATATTCGCGGGTTTCCGTGAACGGAATGGACTCGACGAGCTCCGGGATCTCATCGTAGTTGCGCTCGGCCTTCCAGGCGGCAATGCGGTCTTCGCCGGCGTTATAGGCAGCGGCCGCGTATTCCAGCGCACCCGTCTGGCGCACCAGGCTCGCAATGTAAACCATGCCAAGTTCAATGTTGTAGTCTGGCTCGAAAAGTTTGTTCTTCGTGTAGCGGACTTTGAGTTGCTTGGCAAGGAGCTTTCCCGTCTTCGGAAGAACCTGCATCAAGCCGATCGCGTTGGCGTGCGAGACGGCGTCCGCCTGAAACGTGGATTCCTGGCGGATGAGGCCGGCGGCAAACATGGGATCGAAATCGTTTTTGGCGGCTTCGCGGCGCAACGCCGCCTCGTAGGGGAGCGGATAGAGCGCCTTCCATGTAGCGACGGGCAGATCGCTGATCTTCCGAGAATCGAAATTCGGCACGATGATGCGGGCATAGGCCATGCCGGCGCCGTAGTGACCTTGATCGAAAGCCGCCTGCGCGGCTTCTAGCAGGAAGCGCGGCGAAGAGGTCGCGAAGTATGCGTTCTTCAGCTCTTGCTCGGCGGAGGCATCGAAAGCGATGGCGCGGAGCGCCTGCGCGCGCGCCCAGCGGTCCGCGGCGGCAACCGGGACCGGCTCATCAAAAGGACGCAGCGAAGGCGGCGGCGGGATTTTTTCCAGAAGCTCCGCGGGATTTTCTTCGCCGGGACCAAGCTTTGCGAGGCGGGCAGCCGCGGCATTGCCGAAGTACGTTTGCGGGAAACGCTCGACAGCTTTGCCGTAATAGCCGCGCGCGCGCGCAGGGTTTCCACCGCGCTCCGCGTTGCGGCCAAGCCAATAGAGGGCGTCAACGGAATTGGCCGACACGGGATACTTCAGGAGAAATGTGGTGAGCCGGTCATCGGCATCGGGCTGGCGATTTAGATAGGCAAGCCAGGCGATACGCCATTCGCAGTTGAAGGCGTATTTTCCGTTCGGAAAGGTATCCAGGACGCGCTGGTAGTTGATGACCGCTTTCGTGCGCTCGAGTTCCACCCAATGGTAATTCCCTGCCGCCATCAGGCCTTCTTCGGTCCATTTACTCACCGGATAGTTCTGCGCCAGCGTGTTCAGCGCCAAAAACATCTCCGCTTCCTTTTTCTCAGAGCGGTAAGCCTGAGACAAGGCGTAAAGCCGCTCGGCATCCACCTCGAGGTCCGGGGGCTTCACCGCGGCGATCAAGGAAGGTGAACCCTTCAACTGAACGCGGCACTCCGCAACGCGAAGCTGCGCTCGCTGGCGCGCGGGGTTCGCGGGATCCTTGAGCATGCTGAGCAGCTTTTCGAATTCAGCGCGTGCTTCCTTCCATTTGTGCGCATCGTAAAAAGCCTGGGCACGCTGCTCCTGCAGTTCCACCCCGGGATAAACATATTCTTTTCCCAAGGCGTGCATCAGCTGCGACAAAGCGGAACCAGCAGGTTTGGCTTCATCGGCTAGAGGGAATTTGTAGAACACTGTTTGATAATCCTTAGCGGCGCGAGGAAGCTGATGCGCGGCCTGATAGGCGTGGGCACGTTCGTAAAGAAGCGTGGGCTTTGATGCCGTGGCGGAATAGGCGTCGAGCGCGTCGATGGCTTCCTGAGCGTGTCCGAGCTGGACCGCGGTGGGCGCGAAGGCCTCTAGCAGTTGCTCGCGCATCGCGGTATTGGGGTAATCGTGCTGGATGGTTTGCAGCACTTTGTAGGCCTCCGCGCCGCGTCCCAGCGCACGCTGCGCCTGCGCGGTCCAGTACAGGGCATACTCGCGGAGCAGCGTGTCGTTCTGCGCCTTGATTAGCCACCCGAGACCCCGCGCTGCGCGATTCTTTGAAAAGTCTTCATAGCCAAGAGCGAGTGCGGCGCGCGAGCCCCAAATGTTCGTAGTGTTCTTGACGGCGAAGGCTGAGAGTCTGTCGTACCCACCCGGCGTGGCGTTGTGGAGCGCGCGGGCAAGATCAGCAAGTTCTTTTTGCGCGACCTCGTCTTCCGGCGTATCGGCGGCGACTTGGGGGGCCGACGTGTCCGGCTTGCAGCCGGTCCGGCAAGGCTGCGACTTGGGCTTTTTCGATTTGCGATGGTGCTTGGACGATTGCGCAAAGGCGTCGAACACGCCGCCAAATGACAACCCGGCAATGAGTATCAAGGCGACGAGAGATCGTGACATAGAAACACAGAATAATACGGCATCTTGCGAAGCGCTACAAAAGCAAGCAGCCAGCGTGCGATTAATGATGGCGCGCGGGCGTGGCGTACGGATATTCGCCGAGGGCGTGTGCGTCCCCTTCGGCCAGGATTTCCACCATCCAGCGATAAAAGTAGTCGATCGGATGGTCCATGATGGGTTTGAAACGGCGGTCGTATTCTCGATGAGCTTTTTCAATGTCGTCTTTCAATCGGATGCAGAGGTCTTTGTTTTGGCGGCCTAGGCGCACCTGCTCCGGCCGGAGCATCTTGATATCCTGCATCGAAACTTTGGCGACCCGATTTGCGCGGCGGTGCAATTCCTGCTCCTCGGGGGAAAGGCGATTGACGTCAAACTCCCCTTCGAATTCGGGTTCGGAAGCCAGAGCCGCAGCGGTGGGCTCCATCAGCTCGAGCGGCTCCGGCTCGGCATGCAACTCAATTTCGGCAACGGCCGGCCCCTCAGCGACAGGAGCCTGGGCCGCCTTCGGCACGGGCTGCGAAGGCATGGGGCGCTGTGGTGCAGGAGGCCGCTCGGGAGCAATTTTGCCGACCAAGTCCGCGATTTGAACTTCGAGCGCCGACCGTGCGCCGGTCTGCATCGATACAGTTACGAATCTGGAAAGTACCTCCAGTGTAGCGGCAAGAGAGGCCGCGGAAGTTTGCGCACGGAGCAACGATGGAAGCGCGTTGGTAGGCTTGTTGCTGGCGCACGCGGAAACCACGTCACTGACAGAGTGATGAAGCTCATCCGCGGTACGCTGGATGCGCTCGAGATTATCGCGAAGCGCTCGCACGATAGCTTGTTCCACCCCGCTAGGTTCTTGTGCCATACCGGTTTTCGGAGGTGTTTCGACCGAAATCCCCCGTATTGGCATTTTGCGAGGTAGGTGCTTTGGAGTCAACGACTCAGGGGTACCGGTGTGCCTAATTGTTGCTTAACGAGCAGGAGCGGTGGGCTGCAATCATCTCTCAGTCGAAAAGCGCCAAGGCGTGTAGAGGGGTAGTTCTTCCTGAAGACTGGCTATTGAGAACAGACAACTCTCCCCCGGCTTGGCGCGGGTGGTAGAATAGAGGGGTCAATGGGGGCGACACGGTTTCGACGGAAGCTGTCGCGGCCCGAAGGCATGCCGGGACCCACCTGCCCGTAACTTGGTGGAAACTAGAAATGCCAACAACAACTTGGCACTTGCTGCTTAATTAATTAAGCGCACGCTTCCCC
>WNGP01015275.1_pt1 | contig 11367 bp, 10 predicted proteins | sample 5407671 | NCBI WGS metagenome assembly WNGP01 (sample SAMN13153381, study PRJNA577476) | soil metagenome | isolation source: 40 cm soil or saprolite under Garry oak tree replicate 2 | place: USA:California | collected 2016-06-15 | reverse complement strand
GTGGTGGGCGGGCTCTTCACCTTCATCGGTGGCCAGACACGCAACCGCATTGCGCGGCTTAATCCCGACGGCTCGCTCGACACCAGCTTTAACCCCAACGCGAACAATTTTGTGTTTGGCCTTGGAGTGCAGGCCGACGGCAAGATTCTTGTGGGCGGGACCTTCACCAGTATCGGCGTTCAGACGCGCAACCACATCGCGCGACTTAATCCCGACGGGTCGCTGGACACCAGCTTTGACCCCAACGCGAACGGTATTGTCCGTGTCCTTGGAGTGCAGGCCGACGGCAAGATTGTGGTGGGCGGGATCTTCACCGGCATCGGCGGCCAGACGCGCAACGGCATCGCGCGGCTTAATCCCGACGGCTCGCTTGACACCATCTTTGACCCCAACGCGAACGATGATGTCTATGCCCTTGGAGTGCAGGCCGACGGCAAGATTTTGGTGGGTGGGTTCTTCACCAGCATCGGTGGCGGGACGCGCAACCGCATCGCGCGGCTCAATCCCGACGGCTCTCTGGACACCAACTTTGACCCAACGCGAACAGTAATGTCCGTGCCATTGGAGTGCAGGCTGACGGCAAGATTCTGGTGGGCGGGGCCTTCACCAGCATAGGCGGTCAGCCGCGCAACTTCATCGCGCGGCTCTCAAACAATATAGCCGCTCTGCAAAACCTCTCCGTAAGCCAAACCACTCTGACCTGGACGCGCTCTGGTGCTGCTCCCCAGTTGTGGCGTGTCACCTTCGAAAAATCCACCGACGGCATCACCTACAGCTTCGTGGGCAACGGCACCCGCGTGGGTGCCACCAGCAACTTCACCGTCAGCGGGCTGAACTTGCCAATTCTTCAGAATATCTTCGTGCGCGCCCGCGGTTTTTATCGCGGAGGTACTTACGCCGGCTCGGAATCGATCACCGAGTCGGTGCGCAATGCCTATCTCACTCCGGTGTGGACGTTGCCGGCGGTGGGCGATTTTAACGGTGATTCCAAGCCAGACTATGTGCTGTACAAGGCGAGCACCCGCCAAACGGCCCTGTGGTACATGAACAATAACGCTTTTGTCGGCGGCGCTTATGGCCCGACTCTTTCAGCTGGCTGGAGCCTGGTAGGCGTGGCGGATTTCAATGGGAATGCGAAACGTGATTATTTGCTCTTTAACGCGAGCACGCGCCAGAGTGCGATTTGGTACATGAACAATAACGTTTTTGCCGGCGGCGCCTACGGCCCGACCTTGTCCATCGGCTGGACATTGGTGGCGGTGGGCGATTTTAACGGGGATTCCAAGCCGGACTATGTGCTGTACAACGCGGGCACGCGCCAGACGGCGATTTGGTACATGAACAACAACGTTTTTGTCAGCGGCGCTTACGGTCCGACTCTTGCAGCTGGCTGGAGCTTAGCCGGCGTGGCAGATTTCAATGGCGATGGAAAACGTGATTACTTACTCTTCAATGCCAGCACGCGCCAGTCAGCCATCTGGTATTTGTCTGGAGCGACATTTCTCAGCGGCGCCTTTGGCCCAACCCTCCCCAGCGGCTGGACATTGGTGGCGACGGGCGATTTTAACGGGAACGGCAAGCCGGACTATGTGCTTTACAACGCGAACACGCGCCAGACAGCGATTTGGTACATGAACAACGCCGTCTTTGTCAGCGGCGCTTTCGGCCCGACTCTTCCGGGAAGCTGAGCCAGGTCGCGATGGCGCAATCGCAGTCGAGGCGGCCAAACAATGCGGCCAGAACTGGCTGCCGCACGTACATGCGCCAAGAAAACTTTCAGAATTGTTTTCCGTGGTAGCAGACGAATCGTTCGATCTACAACTAATCGGATCGCTCCAACCAGCGGCCCGGCACTTAAAGAAGGTTCTCGCAGACTACTCGAGTGAAACATCAACATCGTCCTCGCAGTGTCTTGATGCTTGTTGGGCCCGAAGGCGATTTTACGCCTGCGGAACTTGCGCTTGCGCGCCGTCATGGGTGCCAGCCAATTACACTTGGCCCAATCATCCTTCGAGTGGAAACCGCGGCGATCTATTGCCTGAGTGTTCTCTCCTACGAATTACTGGTCGAAGCAGGCGATTGAAGCTGAGCAGGACCTGAAAACTCGCGGCTACTTTCGGCGGCTTGCCGACAAGCTGTCGCAGTCCGAAGCTTTCCACATTGTCGGCACTGCCGGCGAAGTCTTGACATGCGTCCATCTATTTAATTTAAATGGCGGCCCAATCAAAATTCTCAACCCTCAATCCACATCCACATCCTCAACCATGAAAAAGAAATCCACTTCTCAATCCGCACCTGCCCGCCGTCCCGTCCTCCGCAGTAGCGCTGCTACGGAAGGTGGAAGCCTTGGCGAAGGCGGAGTCGTTAATCTGCGCGTTTTGTTTGGTCTGTTTGTTATGCTGGCCGGCGTCTTTCTGGCGTTGGTTAGCTTTGGTCCCGCGACAACAGGATTCGCCCAGGGAACAACTCGCGAGGAGATGACGCTCGCTCTGGCCCAAGCCCTGAATATTTCCCAGCCTCCCGCCTGTGTACCGGGTCAGGAGATGTTCCACGACGTGCCGGCCTCAAGCCCGTTCTGCCCGTTCATCGAGGAGCTGGCCCGTCGCGGCATCACCGGCGGCTGTGGAGGTGGCAACTACTGTCCCTCGGCTACGGTGAACCGGGAACAGATGGCGGTCTTCATCGTCAAGGCGATGGCTGGAGTGGGGGTGGTTATTACGGATCCTCGAAACACCGCAGTCGGTGACAGCGCGCTCTTTAACAACACCACTGGCGCCGACAACACGGCCACCGGTTATCAGGCCCTCTTTAGCAACACCACTATTGGTGGCAACTCCGGCAGCTTTAACACGGCCACCGGCGTTCAAGCACTCTTTAAGAACACTATCGGCAGCCAAAACACGGCCACCGGTCGCTTCGCGCTCTTTAGCAACACCACCGGCGGCGAAAACACGGCCAACGGTGTTCGGGCGCTCCAAAACAACACAGATGGCGTCGATAACACGGCCACTGGCTTTCAAGCGCTTATGAGCAACACCAGTGTCGACAATACTGCAAACGGGGCTGCTGCGCTCCAAAGCAACACCATCGGCAGCGACAACACGGCAGTCGGTTCGCAAGCGCTTCTTAGCAACACGGAGGGCAGCGGCAATACGGCCACCGGTGTTTCTGCGCTTTTTGCCAACGACAAGGGCAACTTCAACACGGCCACTGGTGACGAGGCGCTCAATGCCAATACGACCGGGGTTGACAACACGGCCGTCGGTGCTGGTGCACTCTTTGTTAACAACGGCGACGCCAACACTGCCATCGGTTTTCAAGCGCTCCTGAACCTGCATGCCGCTAACAAAAACACGGCCATTGGTTTTAGCGCGCTCGCGAACAACGACACCGGAGCATTCAACACAGCCATTGGTGCTAACGCGCTGGATAGCCATACTATGGGCAACTCTAACATCGCCTTGGGCTACAACGCTGGCAGCAGCGTCGGAACGGGCAGTAACAATATTGATATCGGCAACGATGGTGCTTTTCCGGATTCTGCCACTATTCGCATCGGTGGCGGACAGACGGCAACCTTTATCGCGGGTATCAGTGGCGTGAACGAGGGCGGGACGATTTCGGCAGTCTATATAAATACCGGCGGCCAGCTCGGTACGCAACCGCCACCCTCCTCGCGCCGGTTCAAGAAGGAGATTATGCCGATGGACCAATCCAGCGAAGCGATCCTGGCGCTCAAGCCCGTGACTTTCCACTACAGGAGCGACACAAAAGGCACGCCGCAATTTGGCTTAATTGCCGAGGAAGTGGCCGAGATAAATCCGGATCTGGTCGTGCACGACGAGAACGGCGAGATCTACACCGTGCGCTACGACGCGGTGAACGCGATGCTACTTAACGAGTTCCTTAAAGAACATCGCAGGGTCGAGGAACAAGGTTGCAAGATTAAACAGCAGGAGGCGACGATGGCGCAGTTAAGATCAACGGTTGCCAAACAGGACGCCACGATTGCGCGTCAACAGCAGGGAATGGAAGCGGTCACAGCTCGTTTGAACGAGCAAGCGGCGCAAATCCAGAAGGTCAGCGCGCAGATTGAAGCCAATAAGCCTGAGGCGAAACTTGCGGACGGCAGTCAGTAATACGAAAATCTTGGCAGACTGCTGAAGTAATCCAAGCGTAATCGGCGCAGCTTGGGTAGCGCGCGCGTCTCGCGTGTTGGTTTCGGCGTCGCGCCGAAACAGGCTTTCCTTTGAATTTCGTTGCTCCAAGAAGGTACGAACTCACAAGAAAAGTTCGCGATCGCGAAGACGCGCTCGCCAGCACGCTAGACGCGTGCGCTACCCAGTTATAGCGGTTTCGACAGTAGATTCGTTAGACAGAGTCGGCGCAGACGCGGCGTGGTCTGGCGGCGCGGGCTGGATTGAAACAATCGTAAATTGAGCGGTGCTGTGCTCGGTGTTTAGCGAGACAGTCTCGCCGATTTTGTGACCGAGCAGTGCCTGCGCAATTGCGGTTTGATAGGAAATTATGTGGCGATCAGGATCGCCGTCCCACGCACCTAGAACGGTGTAAGTTTCTTCCTTGTTTGTCTCCGCGTTGCGCAGCGTGACGATTGTGCCGATGGACACCCGCGACGTATCGGCATTCTCAAATGAAGTCCCACGTGCGTTATGCAGCATCTGCTCAAGCTCGGCTTTACGTCGCATCAGGACGCTCTGCATTTGTTTGGCCGCCTTAAATTCAAAATTTTCGCTTAGATCGCCGTACGACCTGGCAAGCGCGATTTCTTTGGTGTTCTCTGGAATCTTCGTCCTGACGAGCTCTTCGTATTCGGCCCTTCGTTTTTCGAGGCTGCTCCAGGAAACAATTAGGGGCGCGGCTTTCTCCTGGGTTTGCGCGCCAGCGATCATGCTTTCCAGTTCTGGATAAACTTTGACGATCCGGGCAAGAAGCGAGCGTTTCGTCAACTCGTCGAACAGCGGGCTAAGTTGCAGCCGCCGCATCGCATCACGCGCAACAGCGACATCGCATTTCTTGAAGATGTCGCCAAGTAATTGCCGATCGTCCATCAGGGCACGGAGCAACTTGCTGGCGCGCCCGGGAGTTTGGTGTTGCTCGCGTTCCAGCGCCGCCAAGATCGCGCCAAGCAAATCCGGGGTGACCAATTCGTTCCAGTGCTTCCGCTCGTTACATAACCAGGCGAGCATCTCGCTGGTGGCTGATTGTTATAAGGCGCGATCTGTCCACGCGGGACCGAACGCGGAGGGCAACGCTTGCAGAATCTTTTTCTCTTTTGCGGCCGGTAATTTCGGCAGGATCAATATGAGGCGGTTCTCTTCTTCGAGAACCAATTTCGAAAGGGTCAAACCGACATGGGTCGAATGCAGTGATGGAAGGCGCCCGAGCAAATCATCCCGCGCGATGATGAGCTCAAACGCAAACTCGGGGTGCATTTTTTGGTTGCGCACCGTCATGTTCTCGATCGTCGCGACGATTGGTTGAAGTTGGTGTTCGTTTAATTGCTGGGGCGATTTGATGATCTGCTCGAGCGCCGCGATTTGCTCTTTGGGTTGTCGCGCCTTGTTGAAGGCGTCGAGCAGTTCGTCAGCGTGCGACACCCCTTCGCCGCGAATTTGAATGGGATCGGTCTTTTTCGCAGGGACAGAAAAAACGCCGCTTGCCTTGAGCGCCTTCTTGGTTGACTCCCACCAACGTTTCCATTCCGTCTCGGTGAAAACATCACCCACAAGCCATTCACCGATCTGCTGCACCGTGGCTTTACCGTCCAAACTTTCAAGAATACTGCGTACCAGGGCAGCGGGATTTTCTCTTGCCAAATTCTTGATCGACGCCAGATCAGTCGCTTTACGTGCGAGGAAGTGTTCCGGCGCCAGCGAGGTGACGTTCTCTGCCGCATACTGGGCCTGCATCGGATGCGACTTTTTGCCCGCAAAATCAATTACGATCTGGTTGAGCAGCAGATTCCACTCGCTCACGCGACCGAATCCCCAGCTTTTATGCAGGCAAAATGTGCCGGGTTTTAGTTCTTCGAGTTGTTGCGCGGCGCGCGCAGTGAGTTTGCCGGCTTCGACCAGTTTTTCTAATTCGGTATCCATCAATGAGGCTAATGAGTCCAGTGTGACCTATAAGTCGCATGGGTCACGCGCGCAATTTACGTTTGCTGTGCGCCCCGGTGCATGAAAGTCTCCCCGCCGTGACGACGAGTATCTGGTTTTGGATCGCCTTTCACATTGGCGTGTTCATTGCGATTGGCATCGACCTCTTCACGTTCCACCGGCGCAATCGGGAACTAAGCATGACTGCGGCGGCCCGACGCAGCGCGTTGTGGGTGCTCGTGTCACTTGGATTTAACGCTCTGGTGTGGCGCTTTAAAGGACCCCATCACGGGCTGGATTTTCTGACTGCTTATCTGGTTGAGTACTCCCTGAGCGCCGACAACATTTTCGTGTTTGTATTGATTTTTGCGCATTTCCGCGTTCCGCCGCGGGCGCAACATCGCGTTCTGGTCTGGGGAGTGCTCGGCGCGCTAATCATGCGTGGCACCATGATTATCTGCGGCATCGCACTGGTGCACCGGTTTCATTTCGTCCTTTATCTGTTTGGCCTGTTCCTTCTGCTCACTGCAATACGAATGTTGTTTCGAAAACCTCAGCCCGACGATTTTGCAGAGAGTTGGGTGATCCACGTGTGTCGCAGGATATTTCCCATTACCCGCGATTTTCATGACGAACACTTTAAGGTGCACCTGGACAGTCGGTGGATGTTGACCCCGCTTGCCTTGACGATGATCGTGATCGAGCTGACGGACCTGCTCTTCGCCGTCGATTCGATCCCGGCGGTCTTCGCTATTACGCAGGATCCATTCATCGCTTATACATCCAATATTTGCGCGATTCTCGGCTTACGATCGCTGTACTTCCTGCTCGCCGGTTTGATGGACCGTTTCGTTTATCTGCGAACGGGGCTTGCCCTTGTGCTCGGCTTTATCGGTCTTAAAATGATTGTCGCCGATTACGTGCCGCTGCCGAGGAGCCTCTCCCTGGGGGTCATCGTGCTCATTCTCGCCGTTACGATTATAGTTTCTATGATCAGGACAAAGAACGGCCGTGCAGCCGAAGACCGAAAATAAGTATTGCCTTCGTCATCGACAATTTGGTTAACTGAGGCTGCAACCAACATGAAAAAGCTTATTGTCATTTCCTTAATGCTCGGACTAGTGGGAACGGCTTTGGGCGACATCCAGGATCCCCCGGCAAACGACTACGGGCCGACCCGCAAGCTCGGTCGCGGTTTATCGAATTTCTTCATCGCTCCTGCGGAGGTTTTCGTGACCGTAACCACTATCAACACTTACGACGGAAACTCCGCGGCGGCCGGCTATGGCGTGGTACGTGGCGTAGGCCGCTCTGGCGCGCGGCATATCGCCGGTTTGATTGAGATGCTGACGTTTCCTTTTCCGATCTGGCGTGACAGCTACTACCCCATGCTACCCCCGGACATTCCGTACATTCACGCTGGCTATTCGGAGTTTCCGCCCGAGCTCGGCAACGAATCAAAATATCCTTACGTGCGGGATTACTGAGGCAGCGCAAGGCCATCCCATTGCCAGAGTCACCCGCGAAAGCGAAACGGTCGCTACTTTAGGGCTCGCCCTCCGATCAGCGCGATCGCAGCTCCTTGATTAATTCCAACACGTCTTCGCGGATGGCAAAAAGCTCACTCCGATAGTGCGCAAACCGCTCCGCAGGGAGAAAGTCCTTCCCCCTCGTGGCGTCCGCGGCTGCAATCGTCTTGTTCAAAATCTCCAGAATCCGTTTGAGCCATGCGATCACCATGCCCGGTTCAAAAAGATCGTCGCCGCGTGCAACTCCGCCCAAAGCGCCGGCAAGCTTGGCGCTAAGGGTCATAAAACCACTGACGAAATCGGCAACCTGCTCATCTTCTTCCTCCGGAAAACGTTCTGCCGCCTTTAACTCATCGAGTAGGCCATGCAACGTATCATGGGCGTGTTTCTCGATGGGGTGTAAAATGTGGCCGCGCTCGTCGCGCACCCAATCAATTCCTTCACGCATCGGATTGGGTGGCGGCAATTCATAATCCTCAATGTCGTCCTCGGACTCATCTTTCTTTTCACGGTCCGCTTTCACTTCCAAACCCCCGGCTTCGTTCTCCTGCTTGCTTTCGTTTTCTTCGTCCTGCTGATCAAGCGCCTCCTCGAGCCACGACCAACCCATCTCACGGGCAATGATCCGCTCGCTGTCGGGATGGTCCGCGTATTTCTCCAGCAACCGCCCGTATTTTTCTGTTAACGCGTCGCTTTCGCGTAGAAATTGCTCATAGCGGACTTCGTCCCATTCTTGCGTCTCGCCGTCCTCAGTGATCGCAATAGCAAACGGGGTTTCCTCTTCAGCGATGCGGCGGTCGCGCTCGGCAATTTCTTCTTTTGAATAACGCCACGCTGGCTCGGAGATTTGCAGACGATAATCGGCGCTTTCAATCACCACCCGCCCGCTGCGTTCGCTGAACCATTCCAGATAGACCGCGTTTGCCATGTGTTCGGGCGGTGTCTCGCCGCGTCGGGACATTGCGATTGCTTCGTCAATTGGAACGTCGAACACGCGCACTTTTCGGGCGGCCGTGATATCGCCGGCCGGGCCGCGCTGCTGAGGGGCCGGCGGTTTTGTTGCCATTGGGATGGGGTCGGGATTTTCAAATCTCAACTCGCAGCCCGCGAGGTCAGGCGCACAATCGCCGGTTAGGTCCAGTATCAATGGCTGATCGATGCCTGACAGCCAAACCTCGCCGATCACCCGTCCGCGCGTGCGGTTGTCGATCTTGCCACGTAAAACATGTTCGTGAAGACGCCAGGCCATGATGAGAATGACGAAGCACGAATGACGAATCACGAAGGAATGTCAAAATCAGATTCAATTGGCATTTCCGATTCGCTCGGTTGAAATCTTTGAAATGTGCGTCGTCGATCTGAAAATTGAAGACATCGCTTTTGGCGGGAAAGGTGTCGGACGCGACCAAGGGAAGGTTATCTTCGTTCCATATACGATTGAGGGCGAACTGGTTTCCGCTGAGATCGTGCGCGAGAAAAAGCAGTTTGCCGAGGCGGAATTGGTGGAAGTTAGGGAAAGCTCGCCACATCGTGTTGCACCAGAATGCCCCTATTTCGGCCGTTGCGGCGGATGTGCGTACCAGCACATCGCCAACGAACATCAGCTGGCCATTAAATGGCGCCAGGTGCGCGATGTTCTCCAGCGGATCGGCAAGCTCAAAGATATTCCCATGCGACCGATCATCCCGTCGCCGAAACCGTACGGATATCGCAACCGCATCACGGTTCATGCGCAGGATGGCGTGATTGGATTTTTTCGGCGCGATTCACATCGCTTGATCGACGTCGAGCGGTGCCCGATTTCGTGCGACGACGTAAATCGCGAGTTGATGGACCTGCGGAGAGGAAATCCGCGTGATGGACATTACACCTTGCGCTCGTCCTCGAGCCGGCGCGTCTTCTCTCAAACCAATGATGAGGTTGCAGATACACTGCGCGATTTAATTGTCGATCTTGTTCCGCCGAATCAGGATCTCCTCATCGATGCTTACTGCGGTGCAGGATTCTTCGCTAAGGCATTGCTCAACAAGTTTGAGCGTGTTGTCGGAATCGATTGGGACAGATTCGCCATCGCCGCCGCAAAAGAAGATGCCAGCGAGAAGGAAACCTATATCGCCGGCGACGTGGAAGAAGAATTGCAACAGGTAGGAGCGGTTCACCCCAACCGCCCGCGCGTGTATGACATCGATCGCGGGCGATTGAGGTCAATCTCCCCTACCACCATCATTGTCGATCCTCCCGCCACCGGCCTTTCGGCAAACGTGCGCCGCTCAATTCTCGATATTACGCCAACGACGCTGCTTTACGTGTCCTGCAATCCGGCCACGCTGGCCCGCGACTTAAAAGAGCTGCACGGGAAATTCGCCATCAATTCGGTTACGCCGCTCGACATGTTTCCGCAGACCGCAGAAATCGAAGCCGTGGCATATCTTCAGCCATAGGCGAAAAGATCGTTCTTCCACGCGTTAATGATTTTTTAACGCATTTAGCCTGCAGTTTAATTAACGCTGCCGCTCAAGTTTGCACCATCGTCAGGTGATTTATGAGCGACCTCATCTTTGCGGGAATCATTGTTGCGTTTTTTGTCGCGAGCGCTCTCTACGTGCGCTTTTGCGAGAAGCTCTAGGAGGGCAAAATGGAAACGGCCATCATCGGGATTATTGCATTGCTACTCTTTGTTTATCTGCTCGCGGCCATGATCCGGCCGGAAAAATTCTAAGATCGACATGGAAACATTCGGGTGGATTCAACTTGCGATCTTTCTAATTGCGCTTGCGCTGATTACGAAGCCCCTGGGGCTTTATTTGGTTCAAGTGCTCGATCCGAACGGTAGAACGTGGCTCGATCCGGTGCTGCGTCCCGTCGAGCGCACAACGTATCGCTTGATGGGGATTGGGCCTAACGAAGAGCAGGATTGGAAACAGTATACGTTCGCGATGTTATTCTTCAGTTTAGTCGGCTGCGTTTTCACGTACGCGATCCTGAGACTGCAAAATCTTCTCCCGCTCAATCCACAAGGATTCGCCGCGGTAAATCCCGATCTCGCATTTAACACCGCAGCCAGTTTCACGACCAACACCAACTGGCAGAATTACGGAGGCGAATCGGCGCTCTCGTATTTCTCGCAGATGGTCGGCCTGACGTTTCACAATTTTGTCTCGGCAGCCACAGGCATCGCCATTGCCGCTGCGCTGGTTAGGGCAATTGCGCGGCACTCCGCGAAAACAATCGGCAATTTCTGGGTCGACCTGGTTCGCATCACTTACTACCTGCTGCTGCCGATTTGTCTGATCTTCGCAGTATTTTTGGTGTCGCAGGGCATGATTCAAAATTTCAAGCCTTACACCAAAGCCACGCTGGTCGAGCCGATGAAGATCCAGGTCGAAAAGAAGAGCGACCAAGGCGAGACGATCAAAGGACCCAACGACAAGGCCGTCACGGAAGAGCAGACCGTGACCGAGCAGAACATCGTTCAAGGTCCAATGGCGTCGCAGGTCGCAATCAAAATGCTTGGAACCAATGGCGGCGGTTACGTCAATGCCAATGCCGCACATCCGTTCGAGAATCCCACGCCACTCTCAAATTTCCTGCAGATGCTTTCGATTTTCGCAATCGGTAGCGGGCTGACTTACTACCTGGGCCGGATGGTGAAGAACCAGAAACACGGTTGGACCATCTGGGCAGCGATGGTCACCCTATTTCTCGGCGGCGTGCTGTTGTGT
>WNGP01006022.1_pt1 | contig 11368 bp, 11 predicted proteins | sample 5407671 | NCBI WGS metagenome assembly WNGP01 (sample SAMN13153381, study PRJNA577476) | soil metagenome | isolation source: 40 cm soil or saprolite under Garry oak tree replicate 2 | place: USA:California | collected 2016-06-15 | reverse complement strand
CACCGGTTGCTCTGAGAAAGATCCGAGGCGAACAAGATAGTCCCGAGCAGCAACACGCCTCGGATTATCCACGCCGAGCTGATCGCGTAATCAACGGACCCTGGCAACGGCGGCGCAATGTTGCGTAGCGGCACGAAAAGAAGAAAATCCGAGTCGTAGATCGACTTCGCGTTAAAGACCATCCAGCCACCGATGCAGATCAAAGCCGCTGCTAAAAAAAAGGGAATCCGCGGGAATCGCGGGGTTCGCCTACTAACAAACAACTCAACGGCCCAAAGACCGAGCGCAGCCAGTAACAGCCAGTTGGTTATTTGGATGCTGGCCGATGTTGTGGCGCCGTACGCCCACGGAGCATAAATAAGGGCAGCAAAAAAAATCCACCGAGATGCCGTGCGAAAGAAATGCGAAATCACGCTCAAAACGGCGAACTGGTTTGGCGCTGAAAGCTATGAGGTAATCACTCGGCAGGCTAAATTCGCGCGTTTTGAATAATTCACATATCGAGCAGAGACCTCGATATTCAACGTCCTTTGCCAAACAGCATGGTGTACAACGTTTTCAATACGATCATCGCATCCAGCTTCAGTGAGTAATGCCGGATATAATACAGGTCGTATTTCAGTTTCTCGACCGCGTCCTCGTCGCTCTCGCCGTAGGGATAATTTACCTGCGCCCACCCGGTGATCCCCGGTTTGACCAGGTGCCGAAAATGATAAAACGGGATGGTTTGCTCATAACGTTCGGCGCACTTGCTCCACTCCGGACGCGGACCAATCAGGCTGATGTCGCCTTTGAGGGCATTCCAAAGTTGCGGCAGCTCATCAAGCCGAAGTTTCCGCAGCCAACGCCCCACGGACGTTACACGACGATCGCCTTCTCGCGTGTAGATGTCTTCGCTCGCCTGATCAGATCGCTGACGCATCGTGCGGAACTTAAAAAGAATAAAACGTCTTCCGTCGCGCCCGACTCGTTCCTGCCGAAAAAAAACAGGACTGCCGTCTTCGCTCCAGATAAGCAGAGGGATAACTACGAACAGCGGAGCACAAATGATTAGTGCTGTCGCCGAAGCAACAATATCGAAGAGCCGCTTGAGGTAATGATAGGGAGATGTGCGAGCCAGTTGAAAACCAGTCTGTAACGGCCAAAATGGATCGACAATACCCAGTGGCAAGTAACGCCACTGAGTTTCGTAAAACGATTCCAAAGTGTACACGCGGGTCTCCTGAAATTGCGCGTGCACCAGTCGCTCGAGCAGTTCCGTGCTGAGCGAGTTCGCCCTTTCAGCGAGAATAATGGCACTGTAACGTTTGCCGAGATTATTTAACTTGCCCGCGAGGTTGCCTTGCACGATCGGCGATCCTTCCCCGGCGATTGGCTGGCCCACACGCTCCTCGTTCACATCCACAAACTCGAGCTGTTGTTGTCCATTTGGCGAGTTCTTGTAAGCCTCGTAGAAGTGCGCCGCCGCTGCGCCCCCGCCAATGACCAGAAACGACCGGCTGGCGCTGCTGGCAACCACATATTGCCGAATCCACCGCCGGTAAGCCAATGACACTGGCAAAAAAATTGCAAAGCTCAAAAGGAGCACGCCACGGCTCGGCTTCATGGTCTGATCGAATGTCGCCGCAGAATAGATCAGCATCGCACTGACCACGGCCGCTGCGGTGATGGCAAGAATGTGTTCAGCCGCATAACCGAGAGTGAGTTTTTCCACAGTGCGATCGTAGCCGCCGATAAAGTAAAGCGCCGTCACAATGACGCCGAGCTGAATCAGATTAATGATGAAGAACTGAAATGGCGTGGCATAAAATGCATCGTACCTGAACCAGCCTGCCACTCGGTAGATTACGACCCAGCACACCACATCCAGAAAAAGATACAGCACGGCAGACGACCATTCGTGGCTAAAAAAATGCAACCACAAACCAGGCCTGACCGGGGCGGCCGCGCCATCGGGCTCGCTCAGCGCCGTCGAACGCCTCTCTTGAAACTCAAGGATTTCCCGAGAGATCGCCTGAGACTGGTCACTGTTTGCCATTGAGCCGGCAATTATATGCTTAATCACAGCCAAGTGAAAGATTACTTTGCCCTGCTCAGGCCCCTAGGAGAGTTCGCTGGATTCTGGGAAGCACAGGCTGCCATCCGGTGATCGTGCCCACAGCTTGACGCTCCCTGCACCGTCCATAATCTGAGACGCGCGGTTCGCTTGCTCGCTGCAGCAACGGCGAAGGCGGTCACACCGCGCAAATCTAGCGTGAATATTTTAGCGGCTTTTTATCACTCGTCGGTTGGAAAAAAAATGATCGTCGCGATCACCGGCATCATTTTGATTCTTTTTGTGATCGGACATCTGCTCGGGAATTTGCAGATTTTTATCGGACCGGATTGGATCAACGGTTACTCGCAGCATCTGCGCGATCTCGGTCCGCTGCTTTGGGCAGTTCGTCTGTTCCTGCTTGCTGCGGTTATTATTCATATCTGGGTGACGATCCAATTGGCAATTGAGAATCGGCGTGCTCGGCCAGAGGCCTACATGGACAAGCAATACGTAAAAGCCACGTTCGCATCGCGGCATATGGTCATGAGCGGGTTAATCGTGCTCGTGTTCATCATTTATCACCTCGCCCATTTTACTGTTCGCGTAACGGACAACCGCTTCACTCTGCTTAGAGCCGATCCGCTCGGCCATTATGATGTTTATTCGATGATGGTTTACGGCTTCCAAAACTATCTCGTTTCGGGGTTCTACGTGCTCGGCTTGTTTCTGCTCGCGCTTCATTTAAGCCACGGATCATCCAGTTTTTTTCAATCGCTCGGCCTGAATGATAAGAAACTGACGCCGCGTTTGGCGTTGGGTGGTCGAATTTTCACGTGGCTTCTCTTTGCTGGCTACACCTCGATTCCGGTCGCTATCCTGCTTGGACTCATCAAGCCAGCGCAACAGTTATGATCGGGACGTTTGATGCCAAAATTCCACCCGGTCCTCTCGCCCAAAAGTGGCGAAGTCACCTTGATCATTCGCGATTAGTTAGTCCAAACAACCGGCGAAAGTTTGAGATCATCGTGGTGGGCAGCGGTTTGGCCGGTGGATCGGCGGCGGCCACTCTGGGTGAGCTCGGCTATCGGGTGAGATGCTTTTGTTTCCAAGATTCGGCGCGCCGCGCGCACTCAATTGCAGCCCAGGGCGGGATCAACGCGGCAAAAAATTATCAGAACGATGGCGACAGCATTTACCGGTTGTTCTACGACACGATCAAGGGCGGCGATTTTCGTTCCCGCGAAGCGAACGTTTATCGGCTCGCTGAAATCGCCAACAACATTATCGATCAATGCGTGGCGCAAGGCGTCCCGTTTGCGCGTGAATACAGCGGCTATCTGGCGAATCGTTCCTTCGGTGGCGCGCAGGTCTCACGGACCTTTTACGCGCGCGGTCAAACAGGCCAGCAGCTTCTGTTGGGTTGTTACCAGGCGCTCTGCCGTCAAATCGCCGCAGGCACAGTGCAGATGTTCCCGCAGACAGAGATGCTCGACTTGGTGATCGTCGATGGACAGGCAAAAGGAATCGTTACCCGAAACCTGCGCTCAGGAAAAATCGATAGGCACGCGGCCGACACCGTTGTACTCGCCACCGGCGGATACGGCAACGTGTTTTATTTATCGACCAATGCGCGCGGCTGCAATGTCACAGCCACTTATCGTGCGTACAAAAGGGGCGCGCTTTTTGCCAATCCATCCTTCACGCAAATTCATCCTACGTGCATCCCGGTCAGTGGTGAACATCAGTCCAAGCTCACGCTGATGTCCGAGTCGTTGCGGAACGACGGACGCGTCTGGGTACCGAAACGGAAGGAAGATCGCGAAAAAGCGCCAGGCGAAATTCCTGAGACAGACCGCGATTATTATCTCGAGCGAAAATATCCCAGCTACGGCAACCTTGCGCCGCGCGATATTTCATCGCGCGCAGCGAAGGAAGTTTGCGATGAAGGTCGTGGCGTTGGCCCAGGCGGACGCGGCGTCTATCTCGATTTTGCGGATGCAATTAAGCGCCTGGGCGAAGATAGGATTCGGGAACGCTACGGAAATTTGTTTGAAGTCTATGAAAAGATCACCGGTGAAGACGCCTACAAAGTGCCCATGCGAATTTATCCGGCGGTGCATTATACGATGGGTGGTCTCTGGGTCGATTACGACCTGATGAACAATGTGCCCGGTTTGTTTGTGATCGGGGAAGCAAATTTTTCCGATCACGGCGCCAACCGGCTTGGAGCCAGCGCGCTTATGCAAGGTCTGGCTGACGGGTATTTTGTTTTGCCTAACACGCTGCCGAATTATCTCGCCGGCCAGATGGGAAAACGGCCCTCGCCGGGTGCTCCGGAGTTTCAAGAAGCAGAGGAAAATGTCCAAGCCAGGGTCGAAAAGCTCCTCAGAGTAAATGGCACGCGCTCGCTCGATTCGTTCCACCGAGAGCTCGGCCTTCTTCTCTGGGAGAAATGTGGAATGTCGCGCCACGAAAAGGGCCTGCGCGAAGCGCTCCAAAAAATTCCCGAGCTGCGAGAACAATTCTGGCGCGATGTGCGCGTCCCCGGAAACGAGGAAGATTTTAATCAATCGTTGGAGCGCGCCGGGCGTGTCGCCGATTTCCTCGAATTCGCCGAGCTGATGTGCATGGACGCGCTTGAGCGCGACGAATCAGCCGGCGCGCATTTTCGCGAGGAACATCAAACACCCGATGGCGAAGCGCTCCGCGACGACGAACGTCATGCGGCAGTGTTCGCGTGGGAATTTCAAGGTGATGGGCAACTCCCAAAACTGCAACGCGAACCGCTACATTTCGAGACCGTGCATTTAACGCAAAGAAGCTACAAATGAACCGAGCAATTGTAGGGCGGGCGCTCCGCCAGCCGACTCAACGCCGGGTAACCGATGCGGTTGCCCTACAATTCGTGTTACTATGAACTTTCAGTTGCGCATCTGGCGGCAACCCAACAGGAAATCGCCCGGCAAACTGGTCGATTATGAAGTGCGCGACATTTCGCCCAACACTTCATTTCTCGAAATGCTCGACATTCTGAACGAAAATTTGCTCCGGGCCGGCGAGGAACCGATCGCGTTCGACTCCGATTGTCGCGAAGGAATTTGCGGCACCTGCTCGCTCACGGTCAATGGCGAAGCCCACGGACCCGATCACCCCGGCGCGGTGTGCGAGCTCTACATGCGGAAGTTTCGTGACGGCGCGACGATTACAGTCGAACCATTCCGCGTAGGATCGTTCCCGATCGTAAAGGATTTGGTGATCGATCGGAGCGCGCTGGATCGCATCGTGCAAGCCGGTGGTTTCATTTCCGCGCGCGCGGGTTCGGCGCCCGAGGCGAATTCAGTTACCGTTCCGAAGCACCACGCCGACTTGGCGATGGAAGCGGCAGCCTGCATCGGCTGCGGCGCGTGCGCCGCGGCGTGTCCCAACGGGTCAGCCATGCTCTTCACTTCTGCAAAAGTCTCGCACCTTGCGCTCTTGCCACAGGGACATCCGGAACGAGAGAGTCGCGTTCTGAAAATGGTGCAGGTCATGGACGCGGAAGGCTTTGGCAATTGTACCAACACTTACGAATGCGAAGCGGTCTGCCCCGCCGAGATCAGCGCCAGTTTCATTGCGAAGCTGAATCGTGAATACGCGCGGGCAAGATTCCGCCGATCCATGGGCGAATAAGGTAGGGGCGATTGACCTCAATCGCCCCGCGCGGTTCGGTGAACCGCCCCTACCTAAGGATCAGAGTGTCCTGCACGCGCACGTCCAAAGCTCGGGATCGAGCTCGGTTCTTGCACGCTTCGCCACAAGGTCGGCGTCTGCGTTGGCGCGCAAGGCCACGAAGATGGTCGAGCCAGAACCGGACATCAGCGCCGCGCCGACTTCGGGTTGCTTAAGCAGCCACATCTTCAATTGCGCAAGAAAAATAAATTTTTCGAACACGGGGCGCTCCAGATCGTTGACAAAAGTCAGGCCGGCGAATTCCTGAGCTCCGTAAGCGACGCTTGGAATTTCTGCCGCGCCACGCCAGCGCGCATATGCCCATGCAGTTGAGACGGCAAACGCCGGTTTCAGCAGCAATAGGGACAACCGTTTGCGCAATTTGATTGGGCTCACCAGCTCGCCGCGTCCCTTGCAGAGCGCGGCCGATTGAAAGATGAAAAATGGAATGTCCGATCCAATCACTTCTGCTATTTCGGCCAGGGCTTCACGCGACAATTTTGTGTCGAACAGTTGGTTAAGCGCGAGTAGAGTCGAAGCCGCGTCGCTGCTTCCCCCACCCAGGCCCGCTCCGTGTGGAATCTTCTTTTTGAGCTCAATGGAGACCGCAGGCTTCAACTTTGTGGCGGCAAAAAAACTTTTCGTCGCTCGAACGATCAAATTGTCGCCACCTGGCGGCACTGATGGATCGTCGCAGTGGAATTCAATCTCCTTACTGTTGTCGCTCTTGCCGATTTCGATCTCGTCGCAAAGCGTGATCGGCGCGATCATCGTTTCGATTTCATGAAAGCCGTCGTCACGCAGCCCTAAAATTTTCAGCGAAAGATTGATTTTCGCAGGTGCGAGGACTTGCATATCGTCATGTCGAGCGTAGTCGAGACATCCCGTGTTGCCAGTCAAAGGTAACGCCGCGGGATCCCTCGACTTCACTCGGAATGACAAACGCTGCTGACAAAATCATCGTCGCGCTGGACGTCGCGACAAAAGAAAAAGCGCTCGACCTCGTGAGGCAGTTGCGCGACCAGATTTCGTTTTTCAAGATTGGTCTGCAACTTTACACCGCCGAAGGCCCTGAAATCGTGCGCGCCGTTTTGTCCGCCGGCGCGAAAGTGTGGCTCGATTTGAAGCTCTACGATATTCCAAACACTGTCGCCAGAGCAGTTGAATCCGCGGGTCATCTCGGTGTGCACATGCTCACCATTCATTTGAGCGGGGGCAGCGAAATGGTACAGGCTGCAACCGCGGCTCGGCCAAACAACATGTTGCTCCTGGGTGTGACTGTTTTAACAAGCGCGACGGAACAAACGCTGCGTGAAATCGGAGTCCCCGGCAAAGTGGACGACCAAGTCTTGCGCCTCGCCAGATTGGGTGTCGAAGCAGGAATCGATGGAGTTGTGGCCAGTCCGCATGAAATTAAAAAGTTGCGCGCGGAATTTGCGAGCAGAATCAAAATCGTGGTTCAAGGGATTCGTCCGACTTGGGCGGAGCCGGGCGATCAGAAACGATTCATGACGCCGCGCGAGGCGCTTGAAGCAGGTGCAGATTACATCGGCATTGGCCGTCCGATCACTGCGCACCGAAATCCGCAGGAAGCCCTCGGAAAGATTCTAGACGAGCTTCCGACCTGATTGTCATGTCGAGCGAAGTCGAGACATCTCGCGATATTTCCGAATTCGCTGGGAATGACAGACGTGGGGATACAACGCTGTGCCTGTTCTCTTCGCTACATGTCTATCACGATAATTCCGCACATTCGGCAGCGCTGAACATGGCCATCGACGAAGCGCTGCTAGAGCATGCCACAGTTCCATCGATTCGCTTTTATCGATGGCACTCCCCTGCTCTGTCGTTCGGATATTTTGGGAGGTTCGCCGATGTGAAGAGTTACACGCGCGAAAGCGATTTAGTTCGCCGCTGGACCGGCGGCGGGATAGTTTTTCACGGAGATGACCTGACCTATTCGATTGTAATTCCCGTGAACGACGCAGCCTTTGGCGAATCGTCGATGTCGATCTACGAAGGGATTCATCGCGCTCTGTGCAGAGCTTTGAATGGAATCGGTGAACGCGCGGTTGTAGCCGGGGGCGTTCACCCCGGCGGCATTGCGATTGCGGTGCGAGCCGCTGTCGACGCCAGCGCCTACAACTGTTTCGCGCATCCGGTCTGCGCTGACGTACTGATTGATGGTCGCAAGGTCGCTGGCGCGGCCCAACGCCGGACGCGATCCGGATTGCTGCAACAAGGCAGCATTCAAGGCGTCGATCTTGGCAACGGTTTGGCCGACCGATTTGCAAAAGCGTTGTCAAACAATTGCAGCGAGCGCAAGATCAATGAAGAAGTTTTGAATCGGGCGCGAGAATTAGCTTACTGCAAATACGGGACCGCTGCCTGGTTGCGTAAGCGCTGATTGCGTCGCCGGGATGCCAAAGCCTGCACACGGGGCGCGACCGCTCTCCAGAAAATTTGCGGCGCGAAGCTTTGACAAGCTCCAACCCGCGCCGCTATTCTCGACGGCGTGGAACTCTCCGCGCGCTCACGGCCGAAGCGGGCCGATATTACGGCGGCCGTGCCTGCGGCCAGCTCGCTCGCTCAAGTCGCGCGACTGATTCAGCCGCATCTGGAAGAAGTCGAGGCGCGCATCGCACAACAAGCAGCGGCTTTTGATCCGGCGTTGGAAGGCTACGTTGTCTATGCATTAGGCAGTCGCGGAAAACGCCTTCGCCCACTTCTGGCTCTTCTGGCCGGCGGCGCCACCGGTCAGATCAACTCCAACCATGTCGATCTTGCCGTGATCGTAGAGCTCATACACATCGCCACGCTTCTGCATGACGACGTCATGGACGAAGCGGAACGGCGTCGCGCACAGCCAACCGCGAACGCGCGCTGGGGAAATTCGCTTAGCGTTTTACTGGGCGATTGCCTCTTCGCTCATGCGCTGACGTTGTCCACAAATTTCGAGAACGCAGATATTAGCCGCGCCATTGCGCGCACCGCGGCGACGGTTTGCTCTGGCGAAATGATCCAGACCCAACGCCAGTTCGATCTCACTCTGACCGTCCAGGATTATTCGCGCATCGTTGAAATGAAAACGGGATCGCTTTTCTCAGCCGCAGCGGAGTTGGCTGCGATCATCAGCGAGGCTGATCCCAACGTGATCGAAGCGTCCAGGAATTTCGGAATGCAAATCGGGACGGCGTACCAGATTTACGATGATTGCCTTGATCTAGCCGGCACCGAGAGCGCGACCGGCAAAACACTGGGGACCGACCTCCGCAAAGGCAAATTTACTTTGCCGGTTTTGATTTTTCTGCGCTCCGCGTCGGAGTTCGAACGGGAACGCTGTTGCCGGCTTGTGCTCGAAGAGCAAGTCGAAGAAATGATCGAGCTCCTGAAGAATGGCGCGACTGACGGAGCACTAAATGAGTCAATCGCGGCCGGCAGCGATTTAATTCGCGAGGCACAAGGCACGCTGGACGGGATCGGGTCAAATCCCTACGCCGATGCGTTGTTCTCCCTCGGCGACACGTTGTGCGACATGTTCGATCAACTTCGCATCTGATGAATTGTGGGAGGGACCTTTGTGTCCCGACTTTTAGCAACCCACCATCACCGCCCTGAGGCCGTTCCCACATTTATGTCGCAGCTTAAAATCCGCGAGATGCCGGAGGAGGAACGGCCGCGCGAAAAACTACTGGCTCGAGGCCCCGACGCGCTGACCAATGCGGAATTGATCGCAATCCTGCTGCGCACCGGCCGGCCTGGAATGAACGTAGTGGAGGTAGCGCGCGAGCTGCTCGACAGATACAAATCGTTCGCGGAGTTGAGCCGTTGTTCCGTCAAGGAACTCAGCGAAATCAAGGGAATTGGTTCGGCGAAAGCGTTGGAGCTCGTGGCGGCGTTTAATCTGGGAAAGCGTTTCGCCCAAGAGCCGTTGTCTCAGCAAAAACTCGATTCGCCGGAATTGATCCACGAATTGCTGGGCGGCGAAATGCGAATGCTACGAACCGAATCGCTCCGCGTTGTCCTGCTCGACACGCGTTACCGCTTAATGCGCGTGGAATCTGTGTCCACGGGAAGCCGGCCTACGCCGTCATCGTTGTGCACAATCATCCGTCCGGCGACGCGTCGCCCAGCCAGACCGACCACAGTTTGACGAGACGTCTAGCCGAGGCCGCGGAGCTTTTGCAAATTAAATTACTCGACCACATCATCATCGGCGCGCCATCGGAAGGGAACCCGGGATATTTCAGTTTTAAAGAAGCAGGCGTGCTATGAATAAGCTCCGTGTTTTTCGCCTCTCCCCTTACTCAAGGGGAGAGGATGAAGGTGAGGGGTTCGAACAAATTCGGACTGGGTCGACCCTCACCCTCTCTCTTCGAAAAGGAGAGGCGACCCAGCGCGTGCATCGTTATTCAAAAATCTCAGCCCCAAGATGAGCGCGCCGAAAATTCATCCCACTGCCATTGTCGATCCGGATGCGCAAATCGGCGCTGATGTCGAGATCGGACCGTTCTCGATAGTTGGACCGCAGGCTGTGATCGGTGAGAAAACGATCGTGCAATCGCACGTCGTGATAGAAGGCGACGTCGCAATTGGGACCGGCAACTTCATCGGGCACGGCACAATCATTGGCGCGCCGCCGCAGGACGTTTCCTTTTCGCTGGAGCGAAAAACCAGAGTGGAGATCGGTCACGACAACGTCATTCGCGAATACTGCACAATCCATCGCGCCAGTCCCGAGGGCAGCGCGACCAAAATTGGCGACAAGAATTTCCTGATGGCGGGTGCGCATATCGGACACAACTGCCTCATTGGAAACAACGTCATCATCGCGAACAATTGTTTGTTGGCTGGGCACGTGCGCGTGGATGACGGCGCATTTCTCGGCGGTGGCTCAACATTTCATCAGCACATGCACATTGGGCGACTGGTAATGGTGCAGGGCAGCTCCGGTTTCGGAAAGGATCTGCCACCGTTCGTCATCGCAGCGGAACGCAATTTCGTCTTCGGAGTAAATGTGGTCGGGCTCCGTCGCGCGGGATTCAGCGCAAAAGATCGCGACGAGATCAAGGCGGCTTTCAAACTGATTTACCTGAGCGGACTGAACATCTCGCAGGCACTTGAAAAAGCGGCGACGATGAACTTCGGCGTACCAGCGCGTGAATTCCTGGACTTCGTCGCGAACGCGAGAAAACGTGGCATTTGCCCACTAAAACGCGGTGCTCGCAACGACGTGTCGATCTAACGAAAAGTCGGCTGTGGGCAGTAGTGCCATCGAGCCGTTGGCTACAGCGAACGGTTGGATCTATTGGCCAGGGAGCTTCTCGACGCTTTCGACATTTCCCTTGGAATTAAAGTGAAATCGCCGAATTACAAACTGCCCGCGATATCCAAATGTATATGTGACAAAGTTCGGGGACGTCGATGGCTCGGCGTCGGGAGGACCTAGCAACGTGACCAGACCAGCACGCGAGAGTCCGATGAAGTTTGCCTCAAGAAAAACGTTTTGAGCGACTGTCAAAGCGGTGCTATCCGAATAATCTGAGAGGTTCTTGTTGCGGTCCCATGCCAGAAGCCCCATCTGTGGGTATCTCTTGCGGAGCTCAGCAATGCGCTGCGTCT
>WNGP01014474.1_pt1 | contig 11369 bp, 7 predicted proteins | sample 5407671 | NCBI WGS metagenome assembly WNGP01 (sample SAMN13153381, study PRJNA577476) | soil metagenome | isolation source: 40 cm soil or saprolite under Garry oak tree replicate 2 | place: USA:California | collected 2016-06-15 | reverse complement strand
CGTGGAGAGGCGGAATTAGCCTTTCACGGTCTGGTACATATTCCGATTGCATTTCTCATCGGCCATCTCGTCACCGATCGTCAACCAGTACGCCTGTTTGACTTTCATCCAGGCCCGGGTCTCGAAACGTGGGCCTGGTCAGGCATGCAGGAAGCCATACCCCCACTGGAAGTACGCGGCGCACCTGAGCGTCCCTCCCGCCGCAAAGGAGTGGCCGTGGTGCGCATCTCTATCAGCTACACAGTCACTGCTGCACAGACGCGCGCTGTTTTCCCGCGCGCAGCGCTTGAGGTGGACCTAACCGTTCCAGACCCAGAGCGTGGCGTGGTGCGCAGCGAGGAGCAGGTCCGCGAGTACGGGCGTACGTTCCGTCGCGTGCTTGATCTCATCACGCAGCGCTGTCCCGCCGTGCAGCGCATCCATATTTTTTACGCCGGGCCGGTAGCCCTGGCATTTCACCTGGGACAGCAAATATCAGAGAACATCCATCCAGCCGTGACCGTGTGGAACTTCCGCCAGCAATACGGTTGGGGGATCGATCTTGCGGCAGCCTCGCTTGGAGAACCGTGCGTCGTCACCCTGCAAGATTTCGAGAGAGGAAATGAGGAAACCAATGAGTATTAAGTCACGCTTCGAGCTTTTCACAACGCGCATTCGCCCTACCGCAGAACATATAGATGAAGCGAATCGGCAAACCAACTACATGATCAAACAGCTCAAAAGCGTTGTTGCCGAGAATGAGCGCTTTACCCTGGAAAAAGTACTGCAAGCCGGTTCGAATGCGAAGCATACCTCACTCCGGCGCACCGACGAGAACGTGTTCGATGCCGATCTCGGCGCATACTATTCCGGAGAAGGCGCGACCAGGGAGCGGCTCGGTACGCTCTTGACTTTCACCAGGGATAGATTGCGCGAGATCTATCCCAACAAGAGCGCCCGGGATTTTGAAGTGCTGAAAAGTGCAGTACGAGTGAAGTTCCAAGGCGGCATCAAACTGAACGTTGACGTGGCACCGATCATCCGGAATGACTCCCTGGGTATTGAAAATGGTGGATGGATACCGCGCAGCGATGAGTGGCGCTTGACCTCGGTGACCTGCCACAACGAGTTTGTGCGTAGCCGCACGGCGCGGAGTAAACAGCGCCCAGGCCCGGTCAAGTTCAACCGTCTAGTTCGTCTGGTGAAATGGTGGAATAACCGGCAGGATGATTTTGCGCAACCCTCCTACTTTTGCGACCTGATAACCGCAGCTGCTTTGGAGGAGAGTAGTGTGACGGATGAATGGCAGAGCAGCCTGCGTAACATTTTCACGTTCCTGCGTAAACACCAGTTTCTTAAACCAATCGTCTTTAGCGACTACTACGACGCGAACAAGATAAAACTTCCCGCAGATCAGGTGATCGTGATGGATTCGGTCAACCCAAAGAACAACATCACACGCAATTGGACAGAGGCTATCCGGCAGGGCTACCTGGAACGCGTGCAGGTAGCATATGATGCCATGATGGACGCTCGGAGTTGGGAATTGGAGGGCGATGAGGAGGCAGCAGTGGATGCCTGGTGCGAGATGTTTGGAGAAGAATTTCGGACACTGAGTGAGGAGGAGGAGTAGACTATGCCGACAGGAACGGCAACGAGCACGCGTACCGCGACTGCTACGAGCACGGCACCCAAAATCGTTTATGTTACGCGGAAAGTGCAGGCGGACTTTCTCGCCATTTTAGAGACCTACGGGTATTTTTCGGAGGACTACGCGCAACAGCTCATCCAGGATATGCGCGTGTTTCTCGACGAAGAAGTCATCGACCACGTTCGGTTCGTCTGGACTCGCCCCAGCAGTACATATGTGATCGAAGAACTGAACTATACCGTGGTAGCTGGAGGGGTCGAGCTGTCTGACGATCATTCTGGCGGCATCCGGTATCAAGCTACATTAGCAAAAGCATTGTTTCACGTGCGGGTGACCTACAATACGCGCTGGGAAGAGATGTCTGAGCGCGAGAAAAGCGCCATTCGCGAAGATCTTATCCTGAACTGGGGACCCGCTGCAACTTGTGAGTCTCCTGGGCCAACCACTAGGAACGCTACGGATAGGGGCACTCGCCCTTGCCGCCAGGGCAGAAGAGGTAGCCCGCAGCCGCCGTCTCGCGAAGCGCACCGCCCTGCCTCTGGTGCTGCGTGAATATCTGGAAGGCGCGGGATATGAAATCGGAGAGGCGGAACTGGCTGCAGCCGTGAACGCTCTTGAGAGGATGCGTCGAGGCGAGGCATTGTCTGCAATCCAGATTCGGGTAGGCTCTCGCACAGATTATCAGGAGAATGGCCTTGCTAATAGCAATGGCAAGTATCACATAGAAGGAAAGAGTGATCCCATGGTAGCTACCCTGGATTCCCCGAATATGATCGCGTTCTTTGAAGCGGAGCGCGTCTATCCGGATATCGCAGCGCAGCGGTGGTATGAACGATTGGTGGGGCTAGATGACCACAAAGCTCGTCTCTTGATCGAGTTAGAAATGCTTCTCTATCCAGAGCGCCTGGAACAATGGAGTAAGCGGTATCATGGTGGTCAGGTATTACGGGTCTGTGAACTGTACGGCAACCGGGTACCGCTGATCCTGCTTGAGGGCGATGTCGGTACTGGTAAAACAGCGTTAGCAGAGACGATCGGTGACACGCTCGCTCGGCAGGCTGGAGAGGGCAGGCAGGTTCACATGCTCAAGATCAATACGCAGGTGCGCGGTACAGGACAGGTAGGAGAGATGAGCGACTTGATCGCCCAGGCCTTTGCCCAGGTGGAGGTGAGGGCGAAGGCGCTCGGCGGTGATCCGGTGCTCTTGCTTCTAGACGAGGCCGATGCGCTCGCTGTAAGCCGGGAGACGCAGCAAATGCATCACGAAGATAAGGCAGGGCTCAATACGCTGCTGCAACGCCTCGATAAACTTCGTCTGACCAGGCTGCCTATTGCCGCACTCTTCATCACAAATCGGCCAGAGGCATTGGATCCCGCCATCCGTAGGCGCGCTGCGCTCGACTTACATTTTGCTCGTCCTGGAGACGACATACGAGCCAGAATCCTCCTCACATCGGTACCAGAACTGCGACTGGGGGAGGCGGAGGTGACCGAGTTGGTGAGACTGACAGGCCCAAATGAGCCAAAGAATAAAGGCGTGCCGTTCACAGCTTCTGATTTGACGGATCGGCTACTACCTGCTGCGCTGCGCTGTGCCTATAGCGAGAGGCGAGCACTGGAAGTACGTGATCTCATTGAGCAAGCGCGAATGCTGGAGCCAACACCTATTCATAGGATGATCTGATAACGCGAAGTAGATTATAAGAAATTTTGTAGAGGCATATTTCCCTCTAAATCAAAACAGCTACAGCAGAGCATGTGCATAAAGCGGTAATAAAGGAATAGGACCATAACGTCAGAAAAACGCATTGTACGACCTGAGGAAGAAACAACGGTACTAGGGAGGAATTAGCAGCAGCTATAGATGGCTAGCTGAACTCAAAAAATGGCTCGAGCGTGCTAAAGGATAGTTTGCTACTATAAATTCCTAAAGAGCGTTTCCGACTATCCGTGCCGTGAGAAGAAATGAAAATAGACACTGCAAAAATGGCTGTGTAGGGAAGGAGCATAACGTCATGGCCTACCAAACTCATATGGATAGCAGTATGGTAGATGACTCAGCGCCTTTATCTGATACTAATGGGATAGAGCTACCACCGGACATTCTTGTGCTGCATCTTATTGCGACCGGGGTGATCCAACTCACCGATCGGGTCGCCAAGGGCATGCCAATCGATTCACAATATCCCGTTCCCTTGCAAATTGGACTCAATCGGCTCAATGTTATCCGATACCGGCATAGCCTACACCTGGTTCGCAGTATTCCAGATCTTCTCTCATGGTGTCGTCGCCCGCTCAGGGATTGGCCTCTTGATATCGCCTTGGCGCATCTCGATCCCGATGAGACACTTTTGGATAATCAGTTCCCGACGAGTGTATGCGAGTCCCTGGCCTGCGCGACAAGTGATGTAGAAGCCGATTTGAGCGAACGACGTTTTATAAGCAGCGTCTTCAATACCTGTCAGGCGGCCAATTCTCCTGGGACCTATGTAACTTTTCGTCGCTTACTTATCGAGCATCCCGTACTCACTGAGTTTGAACTGCTCCAGAAGCGGAACGATCATCCTGAATTGAACCTTTTAACCGATCACTTGAAGGTCGCTTACGAAGATGCTCCGCTAGACTACATGCTGAAAGATCACTTCTACTGCTGTCCGACCTGTGGCAATCTCCTACAACCAACGGTGCAAATGGATAGGCTTCTGTGTGAAGAGGAACGCTGTCGACGGCAATTATCGATACGTCCAGGGCGAGCCATTCCAGCACGTGAACATGTGCTCTGGCTGAAACGGGGATTACGACGTTTCGTGACGCTTCCAGGATTGGCCGAAATCCGTCTCGAACGGCGTTTGCTCAAGCTCAAGCTCAAAGTAGAACTCTGGCCGGAGTTCGACAGTTATGACCTGCATATCGAATTTCCCGATGGGAAGGCATGGGCTGTCGATGTCAAAGATTGGGCCAATCCGTTTCTCCTTGCTCTGCGCGTGAAAAATATTCCTCTTAACCCACCCTTGGAAATGGGCTATTTTGTTTTTCCCGACGAGCGCTCTCGGCAGTCCGACTACGTGAGGGCTTTTCGCAATACCTGCAATAGTCGTAAGAGTTCTGGAAAAGTGGTGATCAGTGGTCGCATCCAGGCAAAATTCGAAAGGCATTTTCTTGCGGATGTGAAAAAGCGGCTCGCCGCGTGTAAGGGAGTTAACGATGCGTAGCACATATGATCTTTGGGGACGGTTAGAGAAAGAACTCAGAAAGCACCTCAAGGGAGTAGATACCGCTGACGGTTTAGGGGCAAAGCAGATTTGTGAAGTGGAGCTTGGGCTATATTTGCTCTCACAGATCGCTCCCGCAGCACCAGCTAGAGCGCTCTGGGTCCTCTTGACGGGATATGAGTTTCCCCTGCCAGAACTACAGAGCTTAAGTAGGAAGCAGCGCAGTATGTGGAATATCGTGCGCCATATTTTGCTGCATTTCAAGAATTCGCGCCATTGGGTGGAAATGCTCGAACGCTATAGCAATGTTGATGAGCGCTTGAGACTCTATGATATTGATGGTAACTATGATCGGTTTACGAAGCGCACCATCAGTATCGAAGCCCGGCGCGAAGATGTGTACAGCAAAATTGCGCAACAACCCTTGCCTCACGTTACAAGGAAGATTCACTGGGCCGAAGCAGGTAATACCTACTTGTGTGTAGACAAAAGAAAGCGGACACACGTTACTATTCCGGCAGATATGTCATTACCTCCGATTCCACAAGGGCATACACTCTCTGGAGAATCGTCGCGTCCCCCGCTGAGTATTCCCTGGGATGAACTATTGAAGACCGCTCAGTGGATGGACGAGCAGCTAGCCCAGGGCGGGTATCAGAGTCGCGACTGGCATAGAACAATGCTCCGGGTACGCTTGCATATCTCTCGCGATGAGAACAGTGAATTTGTTCCTGCTGACATCCTTCAACTCACGGGAACGATACACATCGTTGGGATGGTCAGCTCCGGCAAGTCGACATTGATGGACGTGCTTGCAGTCTGGGCAGCCCGCAATGGATATCGCATTACCTTAGTCGTTGGTGATGTTATCGCGGTATTTGATAGAGTACAACAATTTGCTCGCTTCGGCCTTCAGGCTGCCCCTATTCTGGGGGCATCCAATCGCCGCCGCCACTTGGACCGCCTGCACCGAGTCTTAACATCTGAGCAATCTCAACATCCATTGCTGCTACAACATATCGGCTTTGATTACACCAGTACTGCTTGCCTCCTTGATGGACTTCGTAATGCCGCTAAGCCATTTGAGCTGGAGTCAACGCCTTGCTTGACTCTTACTCCGCTCCCGTCTCCGGAAGACACCGAGGGAGAGCAGTTGGAAGCACAAGATGACGAGGTATATGCCTGCCCGTTTTACAGCGTTTGTCCTTATCATCAGGCTCAGCGCGATCTGGTGGAGGCTGCAATATGGGTTGCAACGCCAGCCAGTCTCGTCTATTCAAATATAGCTTTGCAGCTCAATCCAGAACGTCTACGCTTTCTGGAATTAGTGTATCGTCGGAGCGACCTGATCGTTATTGATGAAATCGACCGCGTACAGGTACAACTCGATCAGATCTTCAGTCCCAGCCTAACACTGATGAGCCGGGGAAAAGACTCATGGCTTGGTAGTATTCTTCAAAAAGTAACACAAAGGCTGAGCGAGGAGGGGTTGGGGCAGTTTCGCTACGAAGGTGTAAAAGCTTGGGCGAAAGAACTAACTGCTGCTCAGGGGGCAGTTTACAGCATTTATGATCTTCTGCAAAATGAGCCAGCTCTCCACAACTGGATTGATCGAGGGCAAGACTACTTCAGTGGCCTCACTCTGCTCGAGAAGCTTACGATTGAGCTAACAGGGGTCTCTAAAGGCCCTCAGAGTTCACCATATAAACACAAGGAATTTGAAGCGTTCTGGGTTCCTTTTAAGAAATTTCTGGACGACCCACTTGGTGATAGAGGGCCGGAGGATCACGAATTAGCTCAACTCGCACGGCAAGTCATTGCTGTCCGAGACAAAAAGGCGCGACAAGATTTACATGACTGGCTCAAGAGACAAAAAACCATTCCATTGTCAGAACAGGAACTGCGGGACTATGCCTTGAGGTTAGAATTTGCCATCATGCTGGAAGTGCTTTCGGATCGCCTTGATACCCTCATCCGTGAGTGGAAGCAAGTCGAGGCGATCCTTGGTCTGGAGGGCAGCAGTCCGGTCCTCTTCCATCGTCCGCCCGAAGACTACGCTGCGCTGATTCCCGATGCACCGATGGGAAATATTCTCGGCTTTCAGTATATTCGCCCGTCAGATGATCCCAATGGCCCTGGTGATCTCCGCTTCTTTCGCTGCATGGGTGTGGGACGCTGGCTTGTTCTTCACCTGCACGATCTCTTTGCAGCCGATGGTCTGGTTGGACCTCATACACTCCTGCTCTCGGGAACCAGTTGGGCTGGAACCTCACCCAGCTTTCATGTACAGGTGCCTGTGACAGGTGTCTTACTGGCCCCTGACGAGGAAGTTGCAGCTATCAATAACAGCTCTTTCGAGTTGAAAATCCTCTTGAATCGTCAGCAACAGCCAATAGGGATCTCTGGAAAAAAAGGGCAACAGCGTATCCACGCGCTCCAGGAGATGCTTTATGCTCTCTCTTATCAAGAGAAAATGGGAAATACCACGCTTCCGAGCTTGCTCGAGCAGAAAAGAAATGAACTCCCCGAAGGAAGGCAACGTATCCTGCTGCTCGTTGGAAGCTACGACGAGGCAGAAAAGGCGTATGAATTTCTGGTACAACAACGCAGGGACTGGGAAGATCATATGGTTTACCTGGTTTCTGACGACGACGAATTTGAGAGTGAGTGGCGCACGCATCATCGCAGCCTACAGCGGGGTCTGGTGGATCGCTTTGCACACACGGGAGCCTGGTTACTTATTGCACCATTACTGGCGGTCGAGCGCGGCCACAATATTCTCAACGAAGACAAGAAAGCAGCTATTGGCGCGGTCTACTTTCTAATTCGTCCTCATCCCCGTCCAGACGATATCAACTATATTATCCACGCTATTAATCGCTGGGCGGTTGAAAAGCATCAAAATCTGAAGTGGCTTACTACGATATGCAACGAGAGCATGCCAACCTTAGAGGATGTCGGCAAAGCTTTTCGCACCGAAGCCTTTAAGCAGTGGCGTTACCTGGTGCGTATGCCACTCAAATATAGTACACTTCCATATGATGCGCGTAGAGCACTCATATGGAGCCAACAAGTTTCGATCTGGCAGGTAATCGGACGATTGGTGAGGGGAGGTTGTGAAGCGCAAGTCTTCTTCTGCGACGCCAAATTTGCACCGCGCACCGCAAATCTCTCAGAGGAGGACGAAGGCGAAAGTACCAGTTTGCTGTTCGGCATGAGAGAGGTACTTCGGCCTTACTTCGATAACGCAGCTCAGTCTATCTCACGGCGAGAAAAGGATTTGGTACGCATATTGTACGAACCGCTCTATCGAGCGTTAGAAAAGATGGAGGGAATCTACTGATGGTTTTCAGTGAACTGCGCGGGAATTGGCTATAGCGCTGAATCGCGACCCCGAAAAAACGCGACTGCGCATCAGCGTCCTCAATAAGGCCGTGCGCATGCTCGTTCCCGACCTCATCTCTATTGCTCGCAATGCCGACGAGACTGCCGTACAGCCCTGGCTCTACGGCAGCGGCCAGGAGCCAGCGAGTTCTCTTGCACTCCAGCAGATTATGCGCTCCTGGATCTATACGGCATTCCCCCCACAAATGTCCAACGCTGCCATATATGCACTCGCCAGCAAAATCACTACGGAATCGTTATCCTGGCGGAGCCGAACTGTAGATCTCGCACAATGGGAGACGGCCGCGAATGGCACAGCAAGACAGCTAAAGACAGAGGGAGTAGATCGCTTCGTATTGCTTCCCGATCTCCTGGCAGCACGTCTCTGTCAGCCAAGCGTTGAGCTTGGATGGGGAACGCATCACCTTCGCTTCCGCCGTTGCCCAGCTGCCCCTGGACGATCGGGAGCGGAACTGATCTCTTGGCCACCGCTGACCTATGAGGGTAAGGAGAAGCGACTCTGGCCATATTCCATTGTTGTGACACTTACTTTGCAAACCGTCGCATTTCAGCCATTCCCAGAACTGCATTGTGATATTAGTGTTCGTCGCTGGGCAGGCCCGCATATCGAGTACCTGCCTGGTGGAAAAGAGACGAGTATCTATCTACTCGATAGCGTCCCCTGGATTGAAGGCATTCATCACTCAAACAGTTTTCAGGTGGCACCGATTGCGTGGCAGCGAATCCCAAAGACAGAGCAGAAGGATGGTGGATCAGCATATCGTCTGGCCTGGAGTAACGATTTAGTCAAATTACTTGATCACCTGCGCGCAAGAGATCGGTTCCCCAACCCGCAAGAGCTGGTTCAGGCGCCAAGTGCCTACCTGAGAGACGATGGGAAGCCGTCGGCGGCAATAGTGTATCGAAACGGCATCGATCCTGCACACGAGGTTGGTCCCGGTCTCATGCCCATAGACCGACACCACTTTGCAGAGCAAATTAAGGAGATATTTGCTCCTGAACTGATGTTTATCGAACCCCCACAGAGGAAGAAATACCAGGTGGACGTTCCAGAAAATCCTTTCATACAGAAAATTGATGAAGATGAGGAGCAGGAAAAGCTTCCTCTTGAGGAAGAAGTATCTCCAAGTGTGCTTGCCGAACGGCGTCTGGCCGTTTCCAATGCAACCAACAGGCAACTCACACTCGGAATTTGGCATCAATCCGATATTATTCGAAAAGCACTACTCCAGGCACTCCATATACTCCTGGGATATCCTCTGGTCTCTGAAGAGGCCTACACCTGGGTCACAGATGAATTGATTCTAACAGTACAAACATACCCGCTTGGGACTATAGGTGACTTGCTCGATATCAAAACCGGTTCTGGAGGTCGGGAACGCGAGGATGAACGCTTACGTGCTGCTATCCGTCAGCGTATCGAAGAGGTGGCTGCAGTCATACCAGTGGTTGATGGGCGGGCTGCGGCATTAATCGAACTCGACCCGGCACCAGTGTTTCAGGGAGCAGACCCTAAGTATGCACTGAGAATGGGCTTCGCCCAGAAAAACTGGCTTACGCAGTTCATTACCCCCTACAGGGAAAACAAAAGACTATCTGAGAAACAACGACAAAAAGAAGAGGCCAAGATTATGCATCGTGCTATAGCGGCAGTGCGTGATCTGCTTCGTCAATGCGGTGTACTCGGTGTACAGCCGCGAGTAATGAACAAGGGGAGAACTGCTCATCTGACCATCCCTGACCCCCTACACTACCTTGGTATATGGCTCATTAAACAATACGCAGCCAGCAGCCATACTCATATCCCACAAATGCTGCCCCTCGTTGTACATATGGCGTCAGACACTCGCGAAGTATTTGTGAAGGCTCGTGGCTTCAAGGACTGGCTCTCTTATCCTGATACGCTCCTCGCACTAGCCAATGGCCAAGCACAAGGAGTGCGTAAACCACGTGAAGCACTCCCATTTATCATGGACACCCTCAATCGTTTCATCCCTACTTTTCCAGGCACCATGTTGTTTTACCACGCACAGAACTTTCGTAGCGCCTGGACGTGGCTAACCAACGAACACATCACAAAAGAGTTGCCGCCGCCTTTTTCCAAATACCAACACCTGCACATTGTGCGAGTTCGCACAGGCGAACATGAGACACCAGAATGGTATGCTCAGAGCGAGGCAATATCTTACGGATTCGCGAAAGGAATTTTCTTGCTGGGAGAGAGTGGTCACGTCTTTGCCAGTATACAAGAGAAACCACCCACGACGCAAAATCTAAGTAAAGAGCTGTCAAAAGGAATGTCCCGCGCAAAGATGGATAAAGAGGGCAATATAAAAAATATGGCTCCAAATCCTACTGTTGCCGCATGGAATCCTAGCATCGTAGAGATGACCGTATCATGTGCCCAATCTGACGAGGCACTCATGTGTGCCGCTATAGCGGATGAACTGCGGCACAGCATGGCATCGCACTATAACCATCCTACGGTGTATCCTATCCCGCTCCACCTTGCGTCGTTGATCGAAGAGTACGTCTTACCGCTCGAAGAACTTGGTGTGAACGATGAATGGGAAGCTGAGGAAATAATGCAGCCCGATGTGGAAGAGTAGAATCTACATTGTTTTTAGCAATCAATCTCGCGCCGCTGACCTTATCACTTGCTCCCTTGTCGGTGCCTGAAAAGACTCAAGAGGTGATATAATTTTGAGTATGAATACTATGGTCAACCGTGCCCCTCAAGCTGTACTGTTCGATATGGATGGTACGCTACTGATTACAACGCAACAATCTGATCAGAGTTGGCAGCATGTCTTCGATCAATTCGCACGCACCTCGGTCTTCCCCAGAAGTCTTTCTACACGCACTGTGCGAGAGCATCACTGCTTATAGAAGGGACTGAGAGTATATCATAGCAATGCAGGCCGATCACACTTCTCAAAACGCAAACAACGTTCACGAGCCTTCCTCCTACTGGCAAGAGACGGTTACCCACCTCAGGCTTTCCGATGACCTCCCATCGGTGATTGATGTTGCTATCATCGGAGGCGGAGTCATGGGGGCCGCGATCAGTTACTGGTTAGCACGAGCAGGAGTCAGATCGGTCATCCTCGAGCGTAGCATGC
>WNGP01007827.1_pt1 | contig 11369 bp, 9 predicted proteins | sample 5407671 | NCBI WGS metagenome assembly WNGP01 (sample SAMN13153381, study PRJNA577476) | soil metagenome | isolation source: 40 cm soil or saprolite under Garry oak tree replicate 2 | place: USA:California | collected 2016-06-15 | reverse complement strand
ATTTTGGACGGAAAAGGTCACGCATTTGCATTGCAGTAGGGCTGTTGAGATTTGTTCGGGTTTTGGGGGGAGATTGTGGGTATTTGGGCCAGAATCGTCGGGTTTGTCCGGAATGAAAGAGCGCGCCTCCCGGTCGCGATTTCCGTAGCCGGGGTCCTGGTCTTCGCGGCGTCGATCTTCTGGCTGCGCACTTCTTCCTTTTCCGGAACCGCACAGAATTACCTGTATCTCGAAATTTGCGGGACGCTGCTGAGTTTCTGTTACGCGGCGAACGCCGTGGTGCGCTTTCGCGGAACGCACGACCGCACGGCGCTGATCCTGGCCTTTGGCTTCGTACTTTGCGGAATCCTGGAGACAATCGGGTATTTGAATCTTGTCAGCTTCCTGGCGAATGGGCCGGTGTGGCTCTACCGAGTACCCATGAGCTGGATGGTCAGCCGGACGCTTCTCGGCGTGCTCCTGCTTGCGGCGCTTGTTGTCGAACGCCACATGCCCACCTCGCGCCAGCCGAGCCGGGAATTGGCTGCCGCGCTGCTCGTTGTGGCCGGCGGAGCGTACCTGACGAGCGCCGCGTTTCTGGCCGCGCCGGCCGCCCCTCTAACCCACAGCGCGAGCATTTTTTCTCGCCCGTGGGAACTGCTTCCGGGAGTGTTGTTTGCTTTGGCGGCGTATGGTTACCGGCGCGGCCGGCACCAATCCGCGCAATTCGGAAACGCCCTTTTCGTGGTGGCGCTGCTCAATGCCGCCTGCCACGCCGCCGCGCTGTTTTCGCGCGAACTCTTTGACGGCCCGTTCTTTGCCGCCGAGCTGCTGAAGACCCTCAGCTACGCGGTGATGTTCTTCGGCGCGCTGCTCGACCAGGCGCGGCTGTTCGAGCAGGTTCGGCGCATGGCCGTGAGCGACTCGTTGACGGGACTGGCGAACTACCGCCGCTTGATTGCTGTTATGGAGGCGGAACTCGACCGCTCGCGGCGCACAGGCCGCTCGTTCAGCGTCGTCCTGCTGGACATGGATGGTCTGAAGGCCATCAACGATCAACACGGGCACCTCGTAGGCAGCCGGGCGCTCTGCCGGCTGGCTAACGTTCTGCGCGTGAATTCGCGCTCGATGGATACACCGGCACGCTACGGCGGCGATGAATTCGCGCTTGTCCTGCCGGAAACGAGCGCCCAAGTCGCCGAGCTGCTCGTGCAACGGATTCGCGAACGCCTGGCGCAGGACACTGAAAAGCCGCCGCTCTCGGCGAGCGCCGGAGCCGCCGTTTATCCCGCAGACGGGGAGACGCCGGAAAAACTGCTTGCTGCGGCCGACCGCGCTCTCTATGGCATGAAGAATCGCCGCGGGAGTTTGCATACATTCTCGCGGATTGCCGCATGCCTGTGAGGAATGGAAATGGCGCAAACCAAGACATTTCCGTTTCCACGTACCGAACGCCGCATCCCGATGGAAGTCCCCGTGACTCTCGACGGTCATGCGCAATTGCCCGGCAATGAAGCCACGTTTACGGAAAACGTGAGCCTGCGAGGTGCCCGCGTCATGACGATCCGGCGCTGGGAAAAAGACGACCGGCTGACGATCGCAGCGCGCGCCGGTGAATTTCGCTCCACGGCCCGAGTGGCCTACTGCCAATCTCTGCAAGACCAAGGTTACGTGATTGGCGTGGAATTCCTCGAGTCCAAAGGGCGATGGGTAGTTCAAACCGCAAAAAGCTCGACTCGACGATTGAGCGGAAGGGAGGGAACGCCTGGAACAAACAGCAGAAACTAGCGCAAATGTTTTCTGAAACGCCGGGCAGCAAGAGAAAGAGCCGCCCGGCGTTTCTCTTTTTCCCCGGGTACCGCCGTTTGCACCCTCAAAAATCCGTATGCCCCCCTCAGGACGCTGATAGAAAGCACATCCGATTTGCGTTATTCTAAATGGGTGCTCGCCGAGGGCGGAAAGTGGGGAGTTTTCCAGTCCTCGCCGAATCGAACACCGGGATTCATACGTCAAACATAAAGATATAGTTCCGCATACATACCTATGAACCGACACTATACGTGGAGAGGGAGACTAACTGTCTCTTTCGCAGCCGCCCTGGGGCTGGCTGGCTGTACGTCGCAACAAGCCGCAGCGCCCGGCGCGCCGACGGTGCCCGTCACGGTGGCTCAGGTAACGAAGAAGAGCGTCCCGCTGGAGATAGAGGCCATCGGCTCGGTGATGCCCTACAGAACCGTCTCGGTCGAGCCCCAGGTCACGGGCCAGCTCCTGAGCGTTCATTTCAAAGAAGGCCAGGACGTCAAAAAGGGCGATTTGCTGTTTTCGATCGACCGCGCGCCGTTTCAGGCCGCGCTCGATCAAGCGCTCGGAAAACTCGCGCATGACAAAGCGCAAGCGGCGAACTCCACACTGATCCTGCAACGCACGCAGCGCCTGGATGCCGAGAAAATCAGTTCCAAGGAGCAGCTCGATCAGGCCCAAGCTGCCGCCGCGCAGGATCAGGCCGCTGTGCGAACCGATGAGGCTGCCCTCGAGTACGCGCGGCTTAGTGAAAGCGAATGACCTGCCCGTTCTGGTGGTGATCAATCAGGTCACCCCCGTTTACGTGGCCTACGCGATTCCGGAACGCTATTTGGCTGAGGTCCGAAAGTATATGGCAAAGGGTTCGCTGGGAGTTGGGGCGGTGATTCCCGACGATCCGCAGCACCCGGAAGCGGGAACGCTCACGTTTGTTGACAACACCGTGGATCGCGCAACCGGCACAATTCAATTGAAAGCGACGTTCCCGAACCGGAACCGCAGGCTCTGGCCCGGGCAATTCGTGAATACGATTGTGCGGCTGGCGGAACAAACAAATGCCATCGTCGTTCCCTCGCAAGCCGTCGAGACGGGCCAGAAGGGCACGTTCGTTTACGTGTTGAAGGCGGATCAAACGGCGGAGATTCGACCAGTGAGCGTGGAGCGGAACGCGGGGGCGGATGCGGTCGTCTCCAGCGGGCTGCAGCCCGGCGAAACGGTTGTCACGGACGGGCAGATCATGATTTTTCCGGGTGCGCATCTCCAGGTGAAAAACTCCACGCCCACGCCGCCGGCGGCCAGCAAGTGAGGAAATCGTCATGAATATCGCCGAAGGCTTCATTCGCCGGCCGGTGATGACGACGCTCTTCATGGGCGCCATCCTGCTTTTTGGCGTAATCGCCTATCGAGCACTGCCGGTGAGTGACCTTCCCAACGTGGACCGGCCCACGATTCAGGTTTACGCGGGCCTGCCCGGGGCGAGCCCTGAGACGATGTCATCCGCCATCGCCACTCCCCTGGAAAAGCAGTTTTCCACCATCGCTGGCATCGAGGCGATGACCTCCACGAGCTCCCAGGGCTTCACTACGATTTCTGTACAATTCGAATTGAGCCGAAACATCGACGCTGCGGCTCAGGACATCCAGGCGGCCATCTCCACCACCATGCCGCTCCTGCCGCAGAACATGCCAAGCCCGCCAACCTTCCAGAAGGTGAACCCCGCGGACCAGCCCATCCTCTACATGTCCGTGAGCTCGCCGACCATGCCGCTTTCCCAGGTGGACGAGTATGCGGAGACGTTTCTCTCCCAGCGGATTTCGATGATCAGCGGAGTGGCTCAGGTCAGCGTCTACGGCCAGCAAAAGTACGCAGTCCGCGTTCAAGTGGACCCGCGCGCCCTGGCTTCTCGGAAGATCGGCATCGACGAAGTTTCGACTGCCGTACAGCACGGCAACGTCAACCTGCCTACGGGAACTCTGTATGGCGCACACAAGGCGTTCACCCTGCAGGCCAACGGCCAGCTCGTGCGCGCCGATGGCTACCGCCAGCTCATCGTTGCGTACCGCAATGGCTTGCCGGTGCGTTTGGGAGACCTGGGCGTCGTCGCGGACAGCGTGGAAAACGACCGCATCGCTCTCTGGTACAACAACGAGCCTTCCATCGTGTTGGCCATCCAGCGGCAGCCGGGAACGAACACAGTGCAAGTGGTGGACAACATCAAGAAGGTGTTGCCCGTCATCCGTCAGCAGATTCCCCCGTCGGTGAGCCTCACGATTCTCTACGACCGTTCCGAATCCATCCGCGATTCCGTTGCCGATGTGAAATTCAGCTTGTTCCTGGCCGTTTGCCTCGTCGTGCTGGTGATCTTCCTGTTCCTGCGAAACCTTTCGGCCACGCTGATCCCGAGCGTCGCGCTGCCGATGTCCATCATCGGCACCTTCGCAGTGATGTATCTGCTGAACTACACGGTGGACAACCTGTCCCTGATGGCGCTGACGCTCTCGGTGGGCTTCGTCGTGGACGACGCCATCGTCATGCTGGAAAACATCGTGCGGCACATGGAGCACGGTGAAGGGGTGATGGAAGCGGCGCTCAAAGGCTCGAGGGAAATCGGCTTCACCATCGTTTCGATGACCTTGTCGCTTGCCGCCGTATTCATCCCCGTGCTCTTCATGGGCGGGATCCTGGGCCGGCTGCTGCATGAATTCTCGGTCGTCATCATGGTGGCCATACTCGTTTCCGGCGTCGTCTCCTTGAGCTTGACGCCGATGCTGTGCAGCCGGTTCCTGCGCCCGCCGAACCAGCAGCGACACGGCTGGGCGTACATGAAGCTGGAAAACTTCTTCAACGGGATGCTCCGGATCTACGACCGCTCGCTCGGATGGGCGCTGCGGCATCGCCTGGCGACGATGTCCATTGCCGCCGTCATTCTGGCCGTGACCGTGTGGCAGTTCGTCGTCATGCCGAAGGGTTTCCTGCCGAGCGAAGACGCCGGGATGATCTTTGCCTTCACCATGGCCGAGCAAGGCATTTCTTTTGAAGCGATGAAGGAGCATCAGTTCCGGCTGAATGAGGTCGCCGGGCGCGATCCGAACATTGCACAATTCTTTTCGTTGTGCGGGGTCACCGGGTTTCTTGGGGGCGGTAATACGGGCATTCTTTTCGTTCACCTGAAGCCGCATGACCAGCGGGAATGGGTCGGCAGCGAGGCATTCCATCGAATACTGCTGAAGGCCGGTCACACGCCCGTTGTGGGGGCGTTCCTGCAAATCATCGGGCCGTTTTTCGGCCACACGCTCACGGTGGACGAGGTCATCGACGAGCTTCGGCCGAAGTTCGCGGCGGTGCCGGGGATTCTCGCATTCATGCAGAACCCTCCGCCGATTGAAATTGGCGGACACCTGACCAAGGCGCAATACCAATTCACGCTGCAAAGCCCGAACACGCAGGAGCTTTATCCGGCGTCCAACCTTTTCCTGGAAAAAATGCGGACGGAGATACGCGGGTTGCAGGACGTCAACACGGACCTTCAAATTTCCAACCCGCAGGTCAACGTGGAAGTGGATCGCGATCGCGCCGCCACGCTCGGTCTTTCGGCGCAGCAGGTGGAAGACGCCCTCTTCACCGCCTACGGCCAGCGCCAGATTTCGACGATCTACATGCCGAATAACGAATACCGCGTCATCCTCGAGCTCGAAGAAAAATTCCAGCGCGACCCGTCTGCGCTCACCTTGCTGTACGTGCGCGGCTCCAACGGGCAGTCGGTGCCGCTGAGCTCGGTGGCCAATTTGACGACGGGCCTCGGGCCGCTGGTCGTGAATCACCTGGGTCAGCTTCCCGCCGTCACGATTTCCTTCAACTTGAAGGCGGGCACGTCATTGAGCGAAGCCCTCGAATCGGTGCAAAAGCTGGCGCGGGAGACTTTGCCGAGCACGGTGAGCACGAGCTATCAAGGAACCGCGCAGGCGTTTTCGCAGTCGGTGGGCGGGTTGGCCGTGCTGCTCATCGTCGCCATTCTGGTGATCTATATCGTTCTCGGCATTCTCTATGAAAGCTTTCTCCACCCCGTGACCATTCTCTCCGGTTTGCCGTCTGCGGGTTTCGGGGCGTTGCTGACCCTCTGGCTGTTCCACTACGAGCTGAACCTGTATGGCTTCGTCGGCATCATCATGCTCGTCGGAATTGTGAAGAAAAACGCGATCATGGTGGTGGACTTCGCGTTGGAAGCGCAGCGCTCAGGCGGGAAGGGTGCGGCGGAAGCGGCGCATGAAGGGTCGTTGGTGAGGTTCCGGCCAATCATGATGACGACGATGGCGGCGCTCATGGGGACGTTGCCGATTGCGTTGGGAGTTGGCGCCGGGGCAGGATCGCGCCGGCCGCTGGGATTGGCCGTGGTCGGCGGGCTAATGTTCTCCCAGTTGGTCACGCTGTATCTGACGCCCGTTTTCTACACCTATCTGGATGCTTTCCAGTCTTGGGTGGCGGGAAAGTCCCGGAAGAAAGTCGCGCGGGCCGCAGCCGTTCCGGGCACTTCGCTCCCCGCAGATTAGAAACAATTCACGCGCTCAAGCAAGATTGTTCTACCGAAGCGCCTCGGCGTACACGCGGAGAATCTCCTCCACCATTCGATCCGCTGAAAAAACTTCCTCGATGCGCCCGCGCCCTGCTTCGCCCAATCTTCGCGCAAAGTTTCGATCCCGCAGCAAACGCGCCGCGGATTTCCGAATCTCTTCAACGTTTGCCGTTTCCACCAGCAATCCGCTCTTCTCATTTTCGATGATTTCCCCGAGGGCGCAGCGGTTGAGCGCAATCGAGGGAATGGCGTACGACATCGCCGCCAGCAGCGAAGTTCCCAACCCCTCGAAAAACACGGGAAAAAGAAAAACGTCGAGCGCCGCATAGACGGCTTCAATATCTTTCACGAAGCCCGCGAAAATCACTGCATCCGCGAGCCCGAGTTCCTGCGCGACGCGTTCAAGGTTCGACCGGCACGGCCCGTCGCCAGCGAGCAGCAATCTACATTCGGGAAATTCCGCTCGGAGCTGGCCGAGCGCGCGAATCAAGTACTCCTGCCCTTTGTCGGGCGAGAGGACCGCCACGGAACCAAGCAGCGGCGCATTCTCTGGGATGTTCCAACGTGCCCGCGCGTGCGACCGCGCTGCAGCCGGTGGTAGCGGCGGAATTTCCACGCCTTCGTACACCACCGCCAATTTCTTGCGATTCGCGCCCGATGCCGCGGCTTGTTCAGCCACCCATCGCGAATTGGCAATGATTCTGGTGGCCGCGCTGAAGCGCATCCGGGCGAACAGGCTCTTCCCAAGCGGGTAACCGACGCGGCGCGAAATGACCAACGGAACTTCCCGGTGAGCTCGCGCGAGCCATGCCGCCGTCAACGCATGCGATTCATTTACATGCACGACGTCAAATTGCCGTCCCCCGAGCAGGCCGCGAATGTGGCGCGCCGCTCGCCAGCGGCGAACTGACCCAGCGACTGCGTGCACGGGCAGGCCGAGGGCTCTCGCGCGATCGCCCAGGGCTGCGCCCTCGACTGTCAGGAGTTCAGCGCGATGTCCACGCGCATGAAATCCTTTCAGCATCAGTAGGAATTGATTCTGGCCGCCGCGCCATTCGGCGTCCAGATCTACGAGCAAGGGTCTCATGACCAGGGCTCCGCGCTCCGTCGCCCCGCTTCGACAAGCTTGCCAAGGTTTGCGAATTTCAAGCGCGCCGAGCGAGCCGCCATGCGCGCGATCAGCCAGCCGCGATAGCCGTCGAGAAAACCGGCGCGCAGCACAAAGGTCCGAAAAAAACTCCAGGGCGGTGCGAGCCACACTCCGCTGCGCCAATTTCGTTGTCCTGCGGCGAACATCTGTTCGGCGGACAGGCTCGCATAGCGCTCGACATTGCCCTCATGCTCGGGAAAGGAGCGCACCGTGTAATGCAACAGGTCGCCTTCGAGCCGCCCGGGCTTCCCTGCAAAGCGAAGTGATTCGTGGACGATTCCCTCGAATCGCGCCTTATCTCGGCGATAGAGCCGCCGCTGGAAATCCGGATACCAGCCCGAATGGCGAATCCACGCGCCCAGATACCACGTGCGCCGCGAAACCTCATACACGGTTCCGGCGGGCGGCGTTTCCTTCCAGTGGAGCAATGACGACTGAAGCGACGTACTCAGTTCCTCGTCGGCATCGAGGGAGAGAATCCAGTCGTGGGTTGCGCGTTCCGCGGCGTAGTTCTTTTGCTCGGAATAGTTGGTCCAGGCGCGATGAAAGGTTGCGGCGCCGCGTTCCCGCGCAATCTCGAGTGTGCGGTCCGTACTGCCGGAGTCCACGACGACGATCTCGTCAGCTATGCCGCGGAGAGAGTCCAGCGCGCGCGGCAGATTGTGCTCTTCGTTGAAGGTGATCAGGCAGGCGGAGATGCGATTCATGCGACGGCGGGAGAAAGTATCTCACAAATGAACGGGCCGGGACTCGGCGGTCGGCACGGGAGCTATTTCGGCTCGAGCGTCACGCGGATAGTGCTCGAGCCTATACGGAATTCGGCGCCATTCACAAGCACCGCGGCGCGCACGCGTTGGTCCTCAAAAAAAGTGCCGTTCGTTGAATCGAGGTCCTTCAGGCTGACCGCCGTATCCTTCACCTCGATCGCGCAGTGATGGCGTGAAATCTCGGGATCCTCCAGGGGAATATCGGCACCTTCCCGGCCGAGGATGACACGAGGCTTCTGGAGCTTGTGAGCCTCGCCTTTGGATGGCCCGGAGAGAATATTGAGAATGACGTTTTTGTTTGCGGGGAGTTTCAGGCCCTCCATGGGATCGCGGATTTGCGAAGTGGAGCCGGCGCTCGAGCTGCGGGCAAAGGACGGCAGCGGGGAGATGACCACGGTGCTGTCCGCGCGGCGGTGCACCTCGACGACCGTGGTCTGGCCGCATTTCGAGCAGCGGAACTGCACCTTGGGGTGAGCGCCGAGATCGGAGTCGCGTAGTTCATGCGACGTGCCGCAATGGGTGCAGGCGGTCTTCATGCTAGTGCCGTTCCAACTTTTTCAGGCCCCGTACGAAGGTTTTGTTGCGCCGTTTCCTATGACTTCCCCCGGACTTCGTACGGGGCGGCGCCACAAAATTCCCTCCTAGCCAGGACCGAATGCCGAGCTCAGGTTGGTTCCAAACAGTTGGAACGGCACTAGGAGAGTAGCACCGGGGGCCGCTTCCCGGCAGGCTCGGGTCGCGCCTGCTTGCAGCAAAGATAACGCTCAGATGCAGCTTCCCCGCAGGCTGTGTGCCGCCCAGGTGTGCTAGGATGAAATTCCGCAGATCATTCAAGAGAGGACTCCGTGGCGCAGCATATTTCGCGAAAAGAGCTGAAGCAGGACAAGATCCGGGAATCGCTCGAGCACGGCGCGGAAGCGGTTGCATCGCACAGCCGGTTGATTTCGGGGCTGCTCGTTGCGGCTGCCATCGCGGTTGCAATCGGCGGCGGCTGGCGCATCTATTCCGAACGGCGGACCGTGAAAGCCGCCGCGGCCTTCGATGAGGGCATGAAGGTTTACAACGCACGCATCCGCGCGTTGAACGAGCCCGCCGTACCCGGCGAGCTCACCTACCTCGACGAAAACACCAAGCTGCAGGAGGCGGCGGCAAAGTTCGGCGAAGCGGCGGAAAAATATTCCGGCACGGACCCGGGGAAAATGGCGCGTTACTACGCCGCGCTGTGCCTCGAGGATCTCGGCAAGACGAATCAGGCGCTCGAGAATCTGAAAAAGCTGCAGGGGACGAGCGACAGGGAATTGGCGGCGCTCGCGAAGTACCAGACGGCGGTGATTTACGGGCGCACAGGTAAGACGGACGAAGCCGTCAAGATTTACCGCGAACTGGCGGAGAAGCCGACGTTGTTTGTGCCGCGCAGTTTGGTACTGCTTGACCTGGCCGGACAGCTTCGCAAGACAAATCCAACCGAAGCGGCGAACATCTATCAACAGATCAAGAAAGAATTTCCGGATTCGGCCATTTCCGAAGAAGCAGACCGCGGCCTGGAATCGCTTCCCAAAACGTAACCGCGGGAGGGCGGGCGCAGCGCGCCGCGCCGGATTCCCGTGAGGAGCCAGGCACGTTCCTTCGAGCGGAAGATGAGTCTCGCCCCCTACGCCATGCACGCGGAAGAGTCGCGCGGGCGCCGCTATCCCGAGGTTCCTCATCCCTATCGCAGCGAATACGCGCGAGACCGCGACCGCGTAATCCATTCGCGGGCGTTCCGCCGCTTGGAAGCGAAGACGCAAGTCTTCACGACGCGCTTCTCCGACCATTTCCGCAACCGGCTGACGCACACACTCGAGGTTGCTCAGATTGCGCGCACGGTCGCGGCGGCGCTGGGCCTGAACACCGAGCTGATCGAGGCGCTGGCGCTGGCGCATGACATCGGGCACCCGCCCTTCGGCCACGCGGGCGAGCACAAGCTCGATGAATTGATGCGCGCGCACGGAGGGTCTTTCAACCACAATCTGCACGCGCTGCGGATCGTCGAGCAGTTCGAGCAGCGTTATCTCGAGTTTCCGGGTCTGAACCTGACCTTTGAAGTGCGCGAGGGAATCATCAAGCACTCGCGCGACTATTCCTGCAAGGAATTTCCTCAGCTCGGCGAATACCTGCTCGAGCTCCGGCCGCCGCTTGAAGCGCAGCTCATCGACTGGGTGGACGAGATCGCCTACAACACCGCGGATCTGGACGATGCGCGCGAAGCAAAGCTTCTCGAATCGGAGGCCTTGCTGGGGGAAGTTGCGATTTTCCGCGAAATGTATGCGGACGTGGACGCGGCCTATCCGCAGGCGCGCGAAAAGCTCAAATTCAACGAAGCGCTGAAACGCGTGCTGGACCTGCTGGCGACGGATCTGATCGAAGCGACCGAGAGACGCGTGCGGGAATCGGGCGCAGCCAGCGTGGAGGACATCCGCCGCGCGCCGGAGCGCCTGGCGGGCTTCAGCAAGGAGATTGCCGCGCGCAACGCGGAGCTGAAACGGTTCTTGTACAAGCGCGTTTACGAGCATCCCTCGATCACGGAAGACCGCGACCGCTCGGTGCGGTGCCTCGAAGAGCTTTTCGCGTACTACATGGAGAACCCGGCGTCGATGCCGCCGTTTTATGCGGAATTGGCCGGACGAGAGCCGCGGCATGAAGTGGTATGCGACTACATCGCGGGCATGACCGACCAATTCCTCCTGCGGCAGCACACGGAAAAATTCGACACTCCGTGAACGGCGACAGGTAGCCCGCCACGGCGGGCAGGCCCTTCGACTGCGCTCAGGACAAGCCCTCCTGCGGCGGCTGAACGAGTCGGGGCCGGGAAAGGTCAGGTAAGACCTACGGAATTTGGTTAGAGATACCAATACTACCCCCATTGTGACGGCAAAGAGTGCGCAAGCAACTGAATACACAGGGCTTGGAGCGCGCCGTTGCGTGCGAAAGAGCGCAAAGAGTGCGCAACAGATTGAATCTAAAGGATTTAGACGAAAGCTGACAGGGAAATAGGGGAGGAGGGGAATCGGAGGCACGGCGAGTTGCTTGGCGTATCATGTGCGAGATTACCACAGAGGAATAG
>WNGP01004698.1_pt1 | contig 11373 bp, 8 predicted proteins | sample 5407671 | NCBI WGS metagenome assembly WNGP01 (sample SAMN13153381, study PRJNA577476) | soil metagenome | isolation source: 40 cm soil or saprolite under Garry oak tree replicate 2 | place: USA:California | collected 2016-06-15 | reverse complement strand
TTCGCGCGACCCGTTGGCATCGCCGGGAGAACCATGAGGTCACCGGAGAAGCGGCAATGATTCAAGCGAACCGGAAAACGCTCTGGCGCACGATCCGGAAAAAGCCTGCCGCGCATCCGGCTCGCGGGGCCAGCGCCGCGCTCGGATCGCGGGGTGGCAACCGATTTTCCCTCCGTACGAACTCGAAGCGTTGGCCAAGCATGCTTCGGCAGGCAGATGAACGACGCGCATCATTCAACTCGAGTTGCAACTTGCTCCGGCGCGGCGTCACGCCGGACGCGGCCCTGCAGCCGCCGGTTTGGATTCGGATTTGTCGATGGATATGAGACGTCCGGCGATGTGCAATCCGGCCGCTCAGTAGAAGTCTTCGACGAAGGCGCGGACACGGGGCGAGGGGCGCAGCGCATCGGGTTTGATCTTCGGCTCGCAGGGGACGATCGTGATCGTCCAGCATGCCGGGATGCTCGATTTGCTTTCCAGCACCGACCGGACATGACCGGTGACGGTCGATCCGCCCGATCTGACGGTTGCGGTTCTGCCGTTGAACTGGGCGATACGGAAACGCCGGACTTCTTTCTGGTCGGCCGTCTCAAACGTAAACATGAAGCCCTCCGCTGTTCCCTGCCGACTATCGAACCTTAATGTTATCCATGTATGAAAATCTGAAGCCGTAGAAGTACCAGCGCGCAACCATGGCGGGCCGCGCTCGCCTCTGCGCGCGCGACCGCTTCACGCAAAAATTCGTCCGCGAGGATCTGGATTCGTTTCGGCGTTCATCTGCGGCGGCTGCGACCGGAAATGGCAGCCGCGCAGCGTTGCCGCTCAGTGATCACGGCGTCGATTAGGCCAATGCATCGGCTGCAACGCTCTACTCGGCCGATCCCGGAAACACCGCTTCCATCTTGGTCTTCAGCGTGGCGGCGTTGAACGGCTTGACGATGTAATTGCTGACCCCGGCCTTCTTCGCGGCAATGACGTTTTCGGTCTTTGATTCCGCGGTAATCATGATGAAGGGCGTTTGCGAAAGTTCCGGACTGGCGCGGACTTCCCTGAGCAGATCATACCCGGTCATCGGCTCCATGTTCCAGTCGGAAATCACCAGGCCATACTTCTTGCCCTGCATCTTGGCGAGCGCGGCCGATCCGTCAGTGGCGTCGTCGACGTTTTCGAAGCCGAGCTGCTTGAGGAGATTGCGGATGATGCGGATCATGGTGTTATAGTCATCGACCACCAGGATCGGCATCGACAAATCAAAGGCCATGTCCTTAACTCCGCGCAATTCGAAACTGCCGAACACGGGCGAGATGCTGGTAGCACGAAAAACCCCCGATGCTGGTCTGTACCGGCGCCCGTCGGCTCCTGACAATTATCAGGGGTCCTTGAACAGCCAGTTAATCCGGGACGAATAACTCTGGCGAGATCCGCACGAGTCCGTAATTCTACCTGTTCAAATCAACGCGGGCTCGCGGCAATCCGCACGCGCTATATCGCGGCAAAGGTCCTGACGCGATCGGGGCGGCATCCTGAGGATTCGCCGATACCGCCGATCCTCACGGCAGCCAGCGCGGACGAAGCAGCCTTTCGTACTGGGCCTTGACCGTCGCGTAGCATTCGCAGGAGGTCTTGCTCAGGCCATCCAGATCGGTGATCTCGATATGCCCCCGGCTGTAGCGGATGAAATTGGCCTGCTGCAGCGTGTTGGCCACCAGCGATACGCTGTTGCGGCGTGCGCCGATCATCTGCGCCATCGATTCCTGCGTCAGTACGAGCTTGTCGCTGCCGGAGAGATCGCGAATCAGCAGCAGACATCGCGCCAGCCGCGACTCCACCGTGTGCGAGGCGCTGCACGCCGCGGTTTGCTGGGTCTGCGCATAAACCGCCAGACTATGCCGCACGAGTGTCGCCCGCAGCGTCATGCTTTGCTCGGTCGCCGCCCGCAGGCGATCGAGGTCGATTGTCGAGGCCGTGCCGGGCACCAGCACCACCGCGCTGTTCAGCGCGGTTGATTCGGTCAAGGCGAGCGAGCCGAAGATGCTGTCGCGGCCGATCAGCGCAACCTGAACGTGCTCGCCCTTCGCAAGTTTTACCACCAGGGAGATCACGCCCTTGTGCGGCAGGTAGGCGCGCTTGAGCGGTTCGTCGACCTCGACCAGCGTGGTTTCCTGGACCAGATCGACGGTTCGCAGATGCGGGCGGACCAATTCGAAATCGTCCGCGGCCAGCGACGACAAAAATCCATTGGGTGAACGAGGAACCGAGTCCACAGAAGTCTCCTGCAAACGGGGAGCACAACCGGTCTCTGCGGCCGCCAGTTTAATGCACGCTATTCAACGTAGAAGATTAGCGTTGCACGCCTTGTTGGCAAGGAGAATTGGCAAATGCCAGAATCGCCCCGCCGTTCATATGGGTGGTAGCGTGCAGATAATGCACTCGACACGTTCGAGGTGAGGAGGCGGTGCGGGAAATCTTGCCGGGCAACGAAATGCAATGGATGGTTGGTCGAACGGAGGACCAAGGCAATGGGCCTCTCCAATCGAAAAGGTTCGGAGCGGCCTCCGTCTCGAACGTCCGCCGAACAGCCGACGCAACACGATACCCATCGGTTCAATTGCGCAAACCGATTAGTTGCAAGTCGGTTCCTATACACCGTTAAGGGCAGACAGTCGCCCACAATGAGGCTGAAATAAGAATCACGCATTGATTCGTGTTCGGCAAAAATCTCAGCGCGATCAATAAGTGGAGTCAGGCCAACCCGTGGTACACGGTCGGAGCCCGCAATGCGCCGCATATTGGTTGTGGATGACGATCCGCATATTTGCCTCGCCATTCGGGCGTGGCTGAAGCGGTACGGTTCTAGGGTATCGGTCGGCGATGGCCTGGCTGCTCTCAACAACTCGGCGTTCGACCTGATGATCGTCGATATCTTCATGCCCAATATGCGCGGTTTCGAATCAATCCGGCTATTTCACAATCACGCGCCCACGATACCCTTGATAGCGATCTCCGGATACGCATTCTCCGGTCCGGCGGTCTCCAGTCCCGACTTCCTGGGAATGGCGCTCAAGCTCGGCGCGACGCGTTGTTTGCGCAAGCCCTTCAGGCCAACCACGTTGCTCGGGGTTATCGACGAATGCCTGTCGGAGGCCGAGCCTCGTCGGCGTTTTGCGATGCTGACGCGGCCGAAAGTTTTGACTCAATCAGAAAATCGGGAGGCTCGCTTGAAATACGATCCAGCAGTTTCGGATATGTCGAAACCACACATCCTTCGGGGGGCTAAAATGCCACGCGTTCTCGTTGTCGACGATGATCCGATGGTCTGCATGGCCATTGAGGTCTATCTCGAACGGCACAGCTTTGATGTCACCACCGCCGATGGTGGCGAAGCCGGACTTCGCGCTCTGGAGAGCGCGGCGGCGTTCGACCTGATGATCGTCGATATTTTCATGCCGCATATGCGCGGCTTCGAGTCGATCCGGATTTTTCACGAACGCGCGCCGACAATTCCGCTGATCGCGATGTCCGGCTACGCCTTTGCGAATCTTGACGCGCCCGCTCCCGACTTCCTGAGGATGGCCCTCGAACTCGGTGCCGCTCGCTGCCTTCGCAAGCCGTTCACGCCGGTGGCGCTGCTGACCGTGATCAACGAATGTCTGGCGGAGGCTCGGTCCCGTTTTCCCAACGTCGCTCAGTCGAGATAGCGATCCGGACCGCTGCGGCCGGCGGACGCTTTTGCTTCGACGCTTCAAAGGCGGCCGGTCGATTGCGTAATCGCGATCGGCGTATTCGGTGCCGCGTCTTGTTCCTGATCCGCGATCAGGCCCGACGCATGCTTAAGGCCGGCGCGGACCGATTCGGGCATATCAGCGGAGGTTTCAATGTGGGCCTTTCTTGAACGCCTGCTAGACTCGTCGATGTTTTCTCCCCACGGCATTTGCCTGCTGTGGGAGCCGGAGTTGATTTGGCTGCATGTCGCTTCCGATGCGGTAATCGCGGTCGCTTACTTCTCGATCCCCTTTGCCCTGGCGTATTTTGTCTCGAAACGGCGCGATATCGAATTCAATTGGATTTTCTGGGCGTTTGCTATCTTCATCCTGGCGTGCGGTTTCACCCACGTGTTCGCGATTTATACGCTCTGGGTGCCGGTTTACGGAATTGAAGGCCTGGTCAAGGCGTTGACCGCCTTTGCATCGATCATCACCGCCGTGTTGCTCTGGCGATTGCTGCCGAAGGTTATGGCCATTCCCTCGCCGGTCCAGCTGCGGCAAGCACAGGCAGCCCTTGAAGAGGAAGGCAGGCAACGCCGCGGCGCCGAGGAGAAACTTCAGACCTTCCGGCAAGTGGAAGCCACGGAAGCGCAAATTCGCCAGGCCCAGAAGATGGAGGCGGTCGGTCAGTTGACCGGGGGCATTGCCCATGACTTCAACAACATTCTCACGGTGATTACCGGCAGCAGCCAGATTCTCGGCGAGGAGGTTGCAGACCGTCCGGATCTCGCAGCAATTGCCAGGCTGATCGAAGAGGCCTCCGCCCGTGGCGCCGACCTGACGGCGCACCTGCTTGCCTTCGCGCGCCGGCAGCCGTTGCAGCCGCGCGAAGTCGACATCAATTCGCTGCTGATCGATTCCGCCCGGCTGCTGCGCCCGACGCTGGGCGGACACATCGAAATCGCCTCGATACTGGCGGATGACACTGCGCACGCTCTCGTCGATCCCAGTCAGCTCTCGACCGCGATCCTCAACCTCGCGCTGAACGCCCGTGACGCGATGCCGAGCGGCGGCAGGGTCACGCTGCAGAGCCAAAATGTCGTGCTCGACGAGAATTACCCGGGCTGGAGCAGCGAGGTCGCCGCCGGCAACTATGTCATGATCGCGGTCGCCGACTCCGGCTGCGGGATCGCCGCCAACCATCTGGATCGGGTTTTCGAACCATTCTTCACCACCAAGGAGGTCGGACAGGGAACCGGCCTTGGCCTCAGCATGGTCTATGGCTTCATCAAACAGTCGAATGGCCACATCAGAATCTACAGCGAAGCCGGCCACGGCACGACAGTGAAGATTTATCTGCCCCAGGCAGCCGGCGTCGCTCAACCGCTCGGCGAAGCTTCAAGCGTGGCGCATATCGAAGGAGGCGAGGAAGCCGTCCTGGTCGTCGAGGATGATGCTCTGGTACGCAAATACGTCGTTACCCAGGTTCAGAGCCTCGGATACCGGACGTTTGCGGCGGGCGACGCCAGCGAGGCTTTGACGATCATCGACGAAGGCAAACAAATCGATCTTCTGTTCACCGACGTGATCATGCCCGGTTCACTGAACGGACGGCAGCTCGCCGTCGAAGCATTGAATCGCAGGCCGTCGCTCAAGGTATTGTACACCTCCGGCTATACCCAGGACACGATGGTTCATGACGGTCGTCTCGACGTCGGCGTTCTGCTGCTCGCGAAGCCGTATCGCAAGATCGATCTGGCGAAAATGATCCGCGCGGCGCTTGCGGCCTGACGCCGGCAAAATCTTCTTCAACGCAGCGAAGTGAATCGATTTGTGAGCCGTTGAAGAATGTGCGGCATCGCATTGTGCTGGCGGCTGCGTCGTTGCGATCACGGTGCGATTTTTCTCCGATCGATGTTGCATTGATCCTGGTCACTCCGTTTTGTCGGTAGTTGTACGGAGAAATTGCACGGAATAGCGGTCGTTGTCGGTATTTGTACCGAGCCCCAGTTTAACGAACAGGTAGCGCTGAGAGAACAGTGTGACACGGTCGCGCACTGAAACGTGTGGCGTCGCGTCAATTGTGTTCCATCCAGAAGGGTAACCAAAATGTCCGGCATTGTTCTCTCCGCCTCGGTTCGCCAGAACCTGCTTTCGCTGCAGTCGACCGCTGATCTGCTTGCAACCACGCAGAATCGCCTTTCGACCGGCAAGAAGGTCAACACCGCGCTCGATAATCCGACCAACTACTTCACCGCAGCGTCTCTCGATAGCCGCGCCAGCGACATCAGCAACCTGTTGGACGGTATCGGCAACGGCGTGCAGGTATTGCAGGCTGCCAACACCGGCATCACCTCGCTGCAGAAGCTGGTCGATACCGCGAAGTCGCTCGCCAACCAGGCGCTGCAGACCACTGTCGGCTATTCCACCAAGTCCAACGTTTCGGCGACGATCGCCGGCGCAATCGCAACCGATCTGCGCGGCACCACGACCTTCACCAACGCCACCGCCATCAGCAACGCGCTGTACTCCGGCGCCGCCGGCGGCGCTACCGCGGCGACATCCAGCGCCACCCTTGGCGCCACCGCCGGTTCATTGGTTGCTTCGGCCGCAGTGACCGACAACGCCAGCACGCCGGTGAATATCACGACCGCCACCGCGCTCTACGGTCCTTCCGGCGGCGGTGCCGGTACCGGCGGTCTGACCACCCAGGCTGCGTCGCCGTTCCAGGACGGCGACACCTTCACCGTGAACGGCAAGACCATCACGATCAAGGCAGCCGCTCTTCCGGCCGTCGGCGTGCTTGCCGCCGGGGCCAGCGAAGCCGGCAACGTCGTAACCGACGGAAACGGCAATTCCACCGTTTACCTCGGCACCGGTACACAGTCGACCGCGACGGTCGGCGATCTCTTGACCGCTTTCGACCTTGCCAGCGGCACGCAATATGTGGCGTCGGTCGCTTCCGGTGTTGCCACTCTGGGCGGTACTGCCAGCTCCATCGCCGGCGGTATCACGACGCTGAAGAGCTCGACCGGTGCCGATCTCTCGATCACCGGCAAGGCAGACAGCCTCAAGGCGCTGAAACTGACGACTGCCGTCGGTGCCGGTAACACGACGCTCACAGCGGCTCGTGCGACCAGCGCCGCCAGCCTCGGCAATCTCATCACCGACGGTTCGACGCTGAACGTCAATGGCCATACGATCTCCTTCAAGAACGCAAACGCGGCGGCACTTGGCGCGGTCCCAACCGGCTCGGGCGTCAGCAACACCAACCTGGTCAACGATGGTGCGGGTAACTCAACCATCTTCCTGCAGGGCGGCACGATCGCCGATGTCCTCACCGCCATCGATCTGGCGACGGGCACCAAAACCGCGAGCAACGCTGCTGGTGTGGCCACCATCACGACCGCAACTGGTGCAACTGCTTCATCGATCGCCGCCAACGGCACGCTGAAGCTCTCCACCGGCACCGCATCCGACCTGAACATCACCAGCACCGGCAATGCCCTGGCTGTCCTCGGTCTCAACGGCCCGACCGGCAACAGCACCAGCTTTCTCGCTGCTCGTACCGCCGGAGCCGGCGGCATCAACGGCAAGACCTTGACCTTCTCTTCCTTCAATGGCGGCACGACGGTCAATGTCACCTTCGGCGACGGTACCGGCGGCACGGTCAAGACGCTGGATCAGTTGAACGTCGCTCTGTTGGCCAACAACCTGGCCGCGACGCTCGACTCCACCGGCAAGCTGTCGATCTCGTCGACCAATGACTACGCTTCGTCGACTCTCGGATCCGTGGCGGCGGGCGGCACGATCGGTGGCTCAGTCACCAGCGCGCTCGCCTTCTCGACCGCGTCTGCTCCGGTCATCGACCCCTCAGCGCAGGCCGTTCGCAGCAATCTGGTGAGCCAGTACAACAACATCCTGGCCCAGATCACCACCACTGCCCAGGATGCGTCGTTCAACGGCGTCAACCTGCTCAACGGCGACCAGCTCAAGCTGACGTTCAACGAGACCGGCAAGTCGACGTTGAGCATCACCGGCGTCACCTTCAATGCGGCAGGTCTTGGTCTCGCGAACCTCGTGAGCGGCACCGACTTCATTGACAACGCAGCCACCAACAAGGTCGTCACCAGCCTGAGCAGCGCAAGCACGGCGCTGCGCTCCCAGGCGTCGGCCTTGGGTTCGAACTTGTCGATCGTGCAGATCCGTCAGGACTTCTCGAAGAACCTGATCAACGTGCTGCAGACCGGCTCGTCCAACCTGACGCTGGCCGATACCAACGAGGAAGCGGCGAACAGCCAGGCGCTGTCGACCCGCCAGTCGATCGCGGTGTCCGCGCTGGCTCTGGCCAACACCTCGCAGCAGAGCGTGCTTCAGCTTCTGCGCTGAGCCCGGCTACGAGACAAACGATCAAGGCGGCGGGGGAAACCCCGCCGCTTCTGTCGATCTGACGTTCCCGACAATCGGATGGCGGCTTTTTGGCCGCGCATTTGTACCAGCAGCAACATTTCGAACAGGCCGAAGGCGGCCACGCCCACGCCGTACCCTAGAAAAGGAGACGACCATGCCATTGAGAGTCGAGCTGAAGCCGTTTGAGCGGATCATTATCGGCGAAACCGTCATCATCAATTCAGGCACCCGCACTTGCTTCCTGATCGACGGCGAGGCGCCCATCCTCCGCGAGAAGGATACCGTGACCGCCGAGACCGCCAATACGCCGATCAAGCGGCTCTATTACTGCGTTCAGATGATGTATCTAAAGAACGACATTCCAAGGTATCGGGCTTCATATCTCGGTTGCACCAAGGATCTTCGGGAGACAATTCCCGGCTCGAGCGATTTGATCGACACCGTCAACAACCACATTTCGAGCGGCTCACTCTACAAGGCGCTGAAGGAAATCAGGAAGTTGATGAAACAGGAAGCAGAGCTGCTGCCGGCGAACGCCTGACGCGAAACCAACCAACCAGCGTGCGGCGAGGGGGAGAGTTCCCGGAAGGACATTCGTCTTCTGATCAGCGACGTGCTGATCGACCGCTACGGCATCCACGTTCAGCCGATCAACTGGTGCAGGCGCTGGCGGAAATCTGGGCGGAGGTCGGTCTCGCCAAGGCCGCATAGCACATGCCACCAGCCATTCGGTCCGTCAGATGCAGTTTCCTGATGTTGTTTGCCTCGTAGCCGGTGACCGCGGAGCGAATCCTCGTTGATTGTTGCCGATCGGGTCGTTGCCGAATTTCGATATCGAACTTACGCGGCAGGCTTGTTGCCCAGTAGATTCCCGGTGTCCAACATTAACCTTAGCGCAAACTTGCCGAAATAGGTTCACCACCGGTCATACGAGGTGAACTGGAAACCATCGGAATTGTCGGCGTCTCACCATCGAGATCATTCACCGCGTCGTGCGCTGTCGCTCGACCTGGTCATCCTCGCACCAAAACAATGAAAGCTTGATCATGTTCCAGCGCAGCGCTCGCAATAAAGATGCCGTAACACTGATGGCTGCCGACGTCGTGACCGCCAACCTGATGGTCGCAGACGAAAACCTCAACATCCTATACATGAACAGCGCCGTCATTTCATTGCTCAAGGAGGCTGAAGCGGATATCAGGACCGACCTGCCTCGATTTAGCGTCGCCAGCCTGATCGGCAGCAACATCGACGTGTTTCATAAAAACCCGAGCTATCAGCGCAAGATGCTCGAAGGCCTGTCGGCGACCCATCGTGCCACGATCCGCGTTGGGGGCCGCACATTCGATCTGGTTGCTACTCCACTGCGGGGAAAAGACGGAAAGCGCGCAGGTACTGTCGTCGAATGGGCGGACGCGACGCTGCGGCTGCAAAATCTGGCGTTCGCGTCGCAGGCCGATGCGATCAGCCGAGCGCAGGCGGTGATCGAGTTCAACATGGACGGCACCATCATCACCGCCAATGAAAATTTCCTGAAGACGTTGGGCTACTCGCTGGGGGAAATCCAGGGCAAGCATCACAGCATGTTCGTCGAGCCGTCGTTCCGCGACAGCGCCGCCTACCGTGAATTCTGGGCCACTCTCAATCAGGGCCAGTATCAGGCAGCGGAGTACAAGCGGATCGGCAAGGGCGGCAAGGAGGTCTGGATTCTGGCTTCCTACAATCCCGTGTTTGACGAGAAGGGCAAGCCGTTCAAGGTCGTCAAGTTCGCGACCGATGTCACCGAACAGAAGCTGAAGACCGCGGATCTTGCCGGCCAGATTGCGGCCATCGGCAAGTCGCAGGCGGTGATCGAATTCAAGATGGATGGCACCATCAGCGGCGCCAACGAAAATTTCCTCAGCACGCTGGGTTACTCGCTGGGCGAGATTCAGGGCAAGCATCACAGCATGTTTGTCGACGCGGCGGAGCGTGACGGTGGCGGCTATCGCGAGTTCTGGGCAAACCTCAATCGGGGTGTTTACCAGGCCGGAGAATTCAGGCGCATCGGCAGAGGCGGCAAGGAGGTGTGGATCCAGGCCTCCTACAACCCAATTCTCGATCTCAACGGCAAGCCGTTCAAGGTCGTGAAGTACGCCGCCGACACGACCAAGCAGGTGCTGAACCGCATGGCCAACGAAAAGGTGCGCGGCATGATGGAATCGGTCGCCGCGGGAGCCGAGGAATTGAACGCATCGGTCCGGGAAATCTCCGAGGCCATGGTGAAATCAAAGGAAACGGCGATGTCAACGGTGGGGCAGGTCGAGACTGCCGATAGTCAGGCCCAGCGCCTCAGCGAGGCGGCCAAGTCGATGGGAAGTATTGTCGAGTTGATCAACAATATTACCGGGCAGATCAATCTGCTGGCGCTCAACGCCACCATCGAATCTGCTCGTGCCGGCGAAGCCGGCCGAGGCTTCGCGGTCGTGGCCGCCGAAGTCAAGAACCTCGCCAATCAGGCCAAGCAAGCCACTGACAAGATCGGCCAGGAAATCGACAATCTGAACTCTGTTTCCGGCGACGTGGTCGGAGCGCTCGGTGTGATCAGGCAATCTATCCAGAATGTCAGCGAATATGTCACGTCGACCGCGGCTGCAATCGAAGAGCAAAGCACAGTCACGTCAGAGATGTCTTCAAGCATGCAGCGGGCTGCAGCAGAAGCGGCCGCCATTGCCGGATAACCTCAATTGCGATGCCATGGCTGTGCCGACGTCAGCCCTGGTGGTGAGGATCGTCGGCGAACGCGATCAGACTATCCGTAGTAGCACGGAGACCAAAATTAACGCGGTTGTGAAGCCATAAAGGATAACGAATACAGAGAAGATATCCGTCGAAGTCTCGCCAGCGACGACATCGATTGCGCGCCGTTGATAGTGAAGGTCGGCCCGAGGGGCCGGTTGTCTGTCGTGAGGAATGGTCGTTACCCGACCGCAACACTGGCTTGGAAGGCGTATTCTGATGGATGATCTTTTGCGGGAATTCCTGACGGAAACCAGCGAGAGCCTGGATACGGTGGATAATCAGCTGGTGCGGTTCGAGCAGGATCCGAACAACGCCAGGATCCTGGATAATATTTTCCGCCTGGTGCACACCATCAAGGGGACTTGCGGCTTTCTGGGACTGCCGCGGCTGGAAGCGCTGGCCCATGCCGGCGAGACCCTGATGGGCAAGTTCCGCGACGGCATGCCGGTGACCGCCGAGGCGGTGTCGCTGATCCTGA
>WNGP01004692.1_pt1 | contig 11381 bp, 14 predicted proteins | sample 5407671 | NCBI WGS metagenome assembly WNGP01 (sample SAMN13153381, study PRJNA577476) | soil metagenome | isolation source: 40 cm soil or saprolite under Garry oak tree replicate 2 | place: USA:California | collected 2016-06-15 | reverse complement strand
AACTGCACCTTGGGATTGTTCTTCGATAGCACCTTGGTGATCGCCGCGGTCAAGGTGGTCTTGCCGTGATCGATGTGCCCGATCGTGCCTATGTTCACGTGCGGCTTGCTGCGCTCGAATTTTTCCTTCGCCATCGCTTTCTCTACTCCTCAGCTCGACCCTGAAGCTTCGACGACCCGAATCGTCGCCACGTAGTCCCACTTCACAAGCACCAATCCGGCCCTTAGGTCAGCAGCCTCTTCTTCCTCGACCGGCCTGACCCAGATGCCGATCTCGTCCTGCTCTCTAACCCAACCTTCAAAAGAGCCCTGTTCAGTAATTCCGACGACGCCCTCCAAGGCCCTGCGTCCGATCCTTGTCAAACGGATCAGACAGACTCGCCCTGCCAGCTTCATTCGCTACGGCGTGGAACCATGTCGCCCCGTCCGAGCCCTTCCATCAGCAGAATTCGCAAACGCTCGATTTCTGACAGAACGCCCGAATCGATAACGTCCTCGGCGAGTTCAAACGGAACAGGCACTCCCACTACCTGCTTGGGAGTTTGTATCCGCAACATCCACCTTAGTCGGTCAACCTCCCAAATGACGGCGTTCAGCAGATACCCTTCACCCAGTCCGCGCAAGATCTCGGTTACGTGCTGCCCCAGCGCACGCCCCTCGCTCTCCCTTCGCTCTCTTCCCAAACGAAGCGCAAGCAGTCCGCGAGCGTAGTCTTCCAACGGGATGCCAAAACCCTTCGCTACGCGCCTCTCCTCATCAGACAGTCCCTCAACGTGCAATTCGGCACTTGAGGCTTGCAGGGCACGCCTCCATTCCTCGACGTTACTGCCCGACCCCCTGATTACAACTTGGAACGACGCAGTCGCTGCCATCCTACCTCACAGCCCTTCCAGTTGCCTTGGCGATTACTTCATCGGCTATCGCTGCGGGCGCCTCCGCGTAATGCGAGAAGTGCATGGTGAAGCTTCCCCGGCCTTGCGTGCGGCTGCGCAAATCCGTGGCATAGCCAAACATCTCCGCCAGGGGCACCTCGCAGCGAATAATCTGTGCTCCGGCGCGCGACTCCATCCCCAGCGGATGACCGCGGCGCGCATTGAGATCGCCGAAGACCTCGCCCATGTACTCCTCCGGCACGACGACTTCGATCCTCATGACCGGTTCGAGGAGCACCGGCTGCGCCTTGCCGCAAGCCTCTTTGAACGCCAGCGAGCCAGCGATTTTGAAGGCCATTTCCGAACTATCCACATCGTGGTAGCTGCCGTCGGTCAAAACCACGGCGATATCCACCATCTCGTAGCCTGCGAGCACGCCATTTTCCATGGCCTCGCGCACACCCGCCTCGATGGGGGCGATAAATTCCTTGGGAATCGCCCCTCCTACGATTTTGTCGATGAAGAGCAAACGATGCTCCTTATCGAAGCGAAACTTTCCGCCTGAGCCGGCCACTTGCTTGGCCAATGCATCGAGCTCGTCGGTGGACATCTCGTGCATGTCTTCATGACTGGAATTCGGCAGCGGATGAATCTCGAGCTTGCAATGGCCGTATTGGCCGCGGCCGCCGGTCTGGCGAATGTATTTCCCTTCGGCTGCCGCGCGGCGGCGAATCGTTTCGCGATAAGCGACCTGAGGCCGGCCGACGCTGGCTTGCACGCCAAATTCCCGCAGCATGCGATCGACGATAATTTCGAGATGCAGTTCGCCCATGCCGGAAATCAAGGTCTGTCCGGTATCCGGATCGGTATGCACGCGGAAGGTGGGGTCTTCCTGCGAGAGCTTCCCGAGGGCGTTGCCGAGCTTATCCTGATCGGCCTTGGTCTTGGGCTCGATGGCCACGGAGATGACCGGCGCGGGGAACTCGATGGACTCCAAAACGATGGGCTTCTGCTCGTCGCAAAGCGTGTCGCCGGTGGTCACACTCTTCAGGCCTACGCAGGCGGCAATGTCGCCCGCATAGATGGCGTCTATTTCTTCGCGCTTGTTTGCATGCATGCGCAAGAGGCGGCCGATACGCTCGCGCGTGAGCTTGGAAGCGTTGTAGACGTAGCTGCCGGCCTTCAAGACTCCCGAATACACCCGGATATAGGTGAGGTGTCCGACAAACGGGTCGGACATGATCTTGAATGCCAGCGCCGAAAACGGCTGGTCATCGCTCGCGCGGCGCAGAAGTGGCTCGGTGCCATCAAGCGAAGCGCCCTCTACCGGCGGAACATCGAGAGGCGAAGGCAGGTAATCAATTACGGCGTCGAGCAGAGGCTGGATGCCCTTGTTCTTGAACGCGGAACCGGCCACGACGGGCACCAGCTTCAGCGCGATGGTCGAGCGGCGAATCGAGGCGCGCAGCTCTTCGGGTTTCAATTCGTGTTCGGCAAGGTACTTGGCCAGGATGGCATCGTCATGTTCGGCGATGTATTCGACCACTTTCTCGCGATGCTCTTTATAGAATTCCGGGCTGATTGCCGAGGCTTTAATTGCCGCCACGATTTCCGGTCGGTCTTTCAGGAATGCCTGATCCCAAAGCTTGCCGATCGGGAATTCCTCAAACTTCGCGCCGAGGGTGTCTTCCAGCCAGATGACTACTTTCTGCTCGATGAAATCGATGATTCCAATGAAGCTATCTTCCTTGCCGAGAGGAAACTGCAGGGGAACAGGGTGGGCACTGAGCCGCTGGCGCATGGAACGGATACAGTGGTCGAAATCGGCGCCCACGCGGTCCATCTTGTTGACAAAGGCAAGCCGAGGCACGCGATACTTATCGGCCTGCCGCCACACCGTCTCCGTCTGCGGCTGTACACCGGCAACCGCGTCGAAAATGGCCACTGCGCCATCGAGCACACGCAGCGACCGCTCCACCTCCACGGTGAAATCCACATGCCCCGGCGTATCAATGATATTGATCCGGTAAGGCTGGCCGAAGCGTTTCCAGCTGGTCGTCGTCGCCGCTGAGGTAATGGTAATGCCGCGTTCGCGCTCCTGTTCCATCCAGTCCATCGTGGCGGTGCCTTCATCGACTTCGCCGATTTTGTAGGTCACACCGGTGTAGAAGAGGATGCGTTCGGTGGACGTCGTTTTGCCGGCGTCGATATGCGCCATGATGCCGATATTGCGCGTGTGCCCGAGTTGTGTCCTTGCTTCCATGGTTCTACTAAACTCTTCCGTTCGAGTCTCCTTTTACCAGCGGTAATGGGCGAAGGCTTTATTCGCCTCAGCCATGCGGTGCACGTCCTCTTTGCGCTTGATGGCGCCGCCGCGCCCGTTGGCCGCGTCTAAGAGCTCATCGGCGAGCTTATCGACCATGCGCTTGCCGGGGCGCGTGCGGGCATGCAGCAGTAGCCAGCGAATGGCCAACGATTGCCTGCGAAACTGGCTGACCTCAACCGGAACCTGGTAGTTCGCGCCACCCACCCGGCGAGACTTCACCTCGAGCACGGGCTTGACGTTTTCCACGGCTTTCTTAAAGACCTTGAGCGGCTCGTCATTAGCTTTCTGTCCCACCTGCTCCATGGCGCTATAAAAGATGCGCTGAGCCGTGGAGCGCTTGCCGTCCCACATCATGGAGTTAATGAACTTCTGAACCAGATCGCTGCCGTAGACCGAATCCGGCAGGACCGTGCGGCGCGATATGAATCCTTTGCGTGGCATGAAGCTTCTCCGTCCCTATTTCTGCGCAGCCTTGGGACGCTTGGCTCCGTACTTCGAGCGCCCTTGCTTGCGATTATCGACACCCGCCGCATCCAGCGTGCCGCGAATGATGTGGTAGCGAACCCCGGGCAAATCTTTGACGCGGCCGCCACGCACGAGCACGATGGAGTGCTCCTGCAGGTTGTGGCCGATTCCGGGGATGTACGTCGTAACTTCGACGCTATTGGTCAGCCGCGCCCGGGCCACCTTCCGCAGAGCGGAATTGGGCTTTTTGGGAGTCTGCGTGTACACGCGAATACACACGCCGCGCTTTTCGGGACACCCTTGCAGCGCGGGCGACTTTGTTTTGGTGCGTACCTTCTCGCGTCCGTTACGGACCAGTTGCGCAAACGTCGGCACGGCTCTCCCTCACACGAGCAAAAATTTGATTTCGTTCCCGGCCGGCTTTCACCGGCACGCGGAGTTTAGGGGTTTATCAACAGAAAGGGTCAGTAGCGACCCCGGTGGACCGACAAGATTCTCCACGCAAACAATCCACTGCGGCTTCCACGGCAGCGGGTCAAGCGAAGAGGCTTACTCGGCTTTGCGGGGCTGGCGCCCCATTCCGGCCGCTCTCCTAGCCCCGTCCCTTATCTCGATCTTTCGGAGCAGGAGACCTTCCCCTTCTACTACAGGGCGAAATCCCCCCTGACAAAACGCTAAGTATAGGCAAAAAAAGATTCTATGTCAAAATAAAAAAGGCGTTTCAGAGCCGCATGCTGTCCGCTCGCGGAATGCACTGGCTTGGGGATAGAAACCGGGCGCATCTATAAGCAGGCTGGCCAGCCGCGAAGCCAATTAGCTAACCTTTTGCCTTCAATGACTTACAAGGAATCGCTTACTTCAACTCCAGGATCTCCTTTTCTTTTGCCGCGGAGAGGTCCTCGATTTTCTTGGTTTCGCTGTGGGTGATCTTATCCAACTCTTCTACCGAGCGTTTGCGCTCATCCTCACTGACCTTTTTTTCTTTTTCCAAATGCTCGATGGCTTCCTTGATGTCGCGGCGCACGTTGCGTACCGCCGTGCGATGATTCTCGAGAACTTTATGAAGGTGCTTTACCAGATCTTTGCGGCGCTCCTCGGTTAGCGCAGGTATCGGCAGCCGAATTATTTTTCCGTCGTTGGTGGGATTGAGTCCCAGATCCGAGGTGCGAATAGCTTTATCGATCAAGGTTACGGCGCCCGGATCCCACGGAGATATGATCAACATCATGGGATCGGGAATAGTGACCGTGCCAAGCTGGTTGATGGGCATTTGCGTCCCGTGATAGTCCACGCGCACGTGGTCCAGCAGGGCCACGTTCGCGCGGCCCGTGCGAATGCCGGCCAACTCACGGCGGAAGTCGTCAACCGCCTTTTCCATCCTCGTTCTGGCTTGCACCAGGGCATCTTTGCTCGTGGCTGCAGTGCTCATAGGATCCTACCTCGTCGTTTGCCGGTGTCCGGACTGTGGACACTAGTGCCGTTCCAACTAATTTTGACTATCCACGGCCAGCTAGATAGCCTTTGCCGGACACCCTTTGCTTAGGCTCATCAAGTTGGAACGGCACTAGCTGGCCGTCACCAGCGAACCCACTTTTTCACCAAGAACGACTCGCTTGAGATTTCCGGACTGATTCAGATCGAAAACGATGATGGGCATCTTGTTATCCATGCACAGCGAGATGGCCGTCGAATCCATCACCGCGAGGCCGCGCTGCAGCACATCCAAATAGCTAATATGCTCAAAACGGCGAGCCCCCTGAACTTTTTCGGGATCGGCATCGTAAATTCCATCCACACGGGTGGCCTTGAGAATAACCTCCGCCTTGATTTCCATAGCGCGCAAGGCCGCGGCTGTATCGGTGGAAAAATAGGGATTGCCGGTGCCCGCGGCAAAAATCACGATACGGCCTTTCTCCAGGTGCCGGGTGGCGCGCCGGCGAATGAAAGGCTCCGCAACCTGCCGCATATCAATGGCGCTCAGCACACGCGTATGGGCCCCCTGCTTTTCGAGGGCGTCCTGAAGAGCGAGCCCGTTGATCACCGTGGCCAGCATGCCCATGTAATCGGCTGTGGCGCGATCAATCGCAAGCGATTTTTGGCGCGTGCCGCGAAAGATGTTTCCCCCGCCCACCATGATGGCCACCTGAACGCCGATCTCACTGATCTCTTTCAGCTCTGCGGCCACGCGCGCCACAGTTTCCGCATCGATGCCGGAACCGTGAGGTCCCTGCAACGATTCCCCGGAAAGCTTCAGTACGATCCTCGAATATGCCGGACGTGTAGCCTCAAGCGATGGCATCGCGCCCTTCCTACCTTTGTAATGGCTGTAATGGCATCTTAGGCCGCGACTTGGGCCCAGTTTTCGGCGGGCATTTTAGCAGAGATTCGCGGTGCCCTACTATCGGAGCATCCGCATGGATCAGCAAGTAACGGCCAGTAACCGTCAGCGCACCGGCTCCAACGCCGCGGCGCCGGTTGTTCCCGAGGAGGCGCTCGCTGTTTCGCCTACCTTGAGGCGCACAAAGCGGCGCACGGAAATGTTCTCACCGAGCTTGGCAATCATCTGGTTGATAAGCTCGGAGACGGTGAGCGATTCGTCCTTGATGAAGTGCTGCTCATAAAGGCAATTGTCCTCGTAGAATTTCTCCATTTTCCCGTTTACGATTTTCTCAATCACCGCTTCGGGTTTGCCCGTGGAGCGCGCCTGCTCGCTATAGATCTCCCGCTCGTGGCCCAGGATTTCCGGCGTGACTTCTTCCCTGCGCACATAGCGCGGATCGAGCGCGGCAATGTGCATGGCGAGATCGTGGCAGAGCCTCTGGAAATCGTCCGTGCGGGCCACAAAATCGGATTCGCAATTGACCTCCACGACCACGCCAATTTTCCCGCCGGCGTGAATGTAGTGGCCGATCAATCCCTCGCTGGCTTCGCGCTGCGCCTTCTTCTGCGCCGCAGCCTGCCCCTTGCGGCGCAAGATATCGATGGCGCGCTCGACGTCGCCGCTGGCTTCTGCCAGCGCGTTGCGGCAATCGTTAAAGCCGGCGCCCGTGCGTTCACGCAACTCCTTGACCAATTGCGCCGGTACATTGGACTGCTCGGGGTTTGTCGCCATTTCGGCAAATCCTCAAACAACGATGATCAGATTGGGCTGGATGAACGAAGCCCGGCACGAGCTCGCGCGCAATCAGGGTTCGGACTCGCCTTCCGCCTGGACGGTCTGCTCGGACTCGGTCAATTCCGGCGTTTCCACAAAATCGCCTTCCTGCTTCTCGTAAGCCTCGTAGGCGCTGGTGTCCACGAATTCCGCGTTTTCCACAACTTCGGCGCCTTCGGCAGCTTCCACCTTTTCGCCCGCCAGCTGGGTCTGCTCAAAAGCAGCGCGGCCCTCCACAACGGCATCGGCAATCTTGGTCGTGAAAAGGCGGATGGCGCGCAGCGCGTCATCATTCCCCGGAATCACCCAATCTACCTGGTCGGGATCGGAATTCGTGTCCACCACGGCCACCACAGGCACGCCCATGCGGCGCGCTTCGCGGACCGCAATCTGCTCGGTATGCGAGTCCACCACGAACATGGCGTCCGGCGGCGTGCTCATATTTTCCACGCCTTCCAGATTCTGCAGCAGGTGCTTTAATTCGCGCTCCAGCCGGGCGGCTTCCTTTTTCGAGAGTTCCGCCATACGCCCGTCTTCGATCATGGCCTTGAGCGTCTTCAGGCGCTTGATGGATTTCTGCAGAGTGGCCCAATTGGTGAGCGTGCCGCCAAGCCAGCGGTGATTGACGTAGAACATTCCGCAGCGCCGTCCTTCTTCAGCAATGGCTTCCTGTGCCTGGCGCTTGGTGCCTACAAAGAGGACCACGCGCCCCTGACTCGCCAGTTCGCTCACAAACCGGCTGGCGTCGCGGAACATCTTGAGGGTTTTTTGCAGATCGATAATGTGAATCCCGTTGCGTTCGCCGAAGATGTATTCCTTCATCTTCGGATTCCAACGGCGAGTCTGGTGGCCGAAGTGCACGCCGGCCTCCAGCAACTCCTTCATGGTGATTTCAACTGCCAACGGACCTCCTTCTTGATTTAGATGCTTGCAAACTTTGCCGCAGCTTGCCGCTTCGGTAAAGCCGAGCATCCTTTTTGCCGGCATCTCGCCGGCCATGTATTCAGCCCGGCCCTGCCGGGCTGGAGTCCTCGGTTAACGCTTGCTGAACTGGAAGCGCTTCCGCGCGCCCTTCTGGCCATATTTCTTGCGTTCCCGCATGCGCGAATCGCGCGTGAGGAAGCCGTTATTCCGCAGTCCCTGGCGTAGATCGGGATTGAAAAGTGAAAGGGCGCGCGAGAGCCCCATGCGCACGGCCCCGGCCTGACCTCCCACGCCTCCGCCATTGACTGTTGCCCTGACGTCCAGCTCATTCGTGGTATTCGTAAACTTCAGAGGCTCGACAGCTCGCGTCAGCCAAGTGACATTCTTGAAATAGGAATCGACAGCCCGGCCATTGACTTCAAATTTTCCGCTGCCCGTACGAATGAACACGCGCGCCACCGCGTTTTTGCGGCGGCCCGTGCCATAGGCCTGTGTCCTCAAAGCGCTCTCGGTCGGCTGTACGCTAGAACTCAACTGTCCTCCTCAAAAAAAGATCAGAAGCAAAACCCTTTTCGGCTGGTTCAAGGTGTTGGACGAATTTACAGAGCCAACGGTTGCGGCTTTTGGCCTGCGTGACGTGCCAAGCCCTTGTCATCGAGGTAGACGCGCAGTTTTCGCGCCCGGCTGGCGCGAAGCCGGTTCTTGGGCAGCATCCCCAGAACTGCTTCACGTAGCATCCAGTCGGCTCGTTCGCCACGAATGCGCTTTGCGGGAACTTCCTTGAGGCCACCGGGATAACCGCTATGGGTGCGGTATATCTTTTCTTCCAGCTTATTTCCCGTAAGACGAATCTTCTGCGCGTTGATGACCACCACATGATCGCCGCAATCGAGGTAGGGAGTGAAGTTGGGCTTATCCTTCCCAATCAAGACGCGCGCTATCCGCGTGGCTACGCGGCCCAGAACCTGGCCCGCCGCATCGACCACAAACCATTGGGGACCTTGCGACAGCGCTTCCGCCTCGCGGCCCTCTGGAACATATGTCCGCATTCGCTCTACCAACACCCCGCCTGTAGGGACAAACGAAAACAATAGTGGATGGGCGGGGATTTGTCAACGACGGTCGAGACAGCTGCACGGACCCCGCCAACGGCCAGTCGCAATGGACCGGGCCGAGGCGAGCCAGGGGCACAGAATTTCACCTTGGCTTAGGTGGCCTGCGTCAAGCCGAACCTAGCTCGAGGCCTTGCTGGTCTGCACCGCCGCGCTAGCAGCCTTAACGAACGCGGGTTTCTCCTGACTGCTAGTGCTGGTGACCTCGCCTTTGCGATCAATCTCGATGGCCCCTTTGAAGTACGCGCCATCCTCGATCATGATGCGCGAGGTCGTCAGATCGCCGATGACCGAACCATCCTTCTTGATTTCGATGCGATCGCGAGCGCGCAGATTACCCTTGACGCTTCCGTAAACCACCACTTCGCGGGCCACCAGATCGGCGCTAACTTTAGCGCTGGCTCCGACGGTCAACTTACGATCGTCCAGCTGAATCAATCCTTCCACAGTGCCATCCACTTGCAGATCCTCGTTACCCGTTATCTCACCCTTGATATGCAGGCTCGCTCCCAGACGGGCGGTAGATCCGGCCGGAGCCGCAGCCACCGGGCGAGCGGCGTCGGTGCTCATGACTTTACCCTCCACTGTTGCCGAAGTCGGCTTGGTTGAATTTGTCTCCGGAGCCTTTGACGGAGCCGGAACAGCCGTTGGCGGCGAATCAGGTTTCTTGCTTCCCCACATTGGCCCTCCTCGGTCATTCCATGGTTGGCCAGAAGGCTCTGGCGTTTGGACCGGGGTGAGACACTCTAGTCCTCTGTTTCAGAGCGGAGCAAGCAGATAATCTAAAGGCCTGTGCGTGACAGTAACACGAATGTGAAAATGCCCCCTGAAAAAACTCTGGAAAGGCTGCGGAAAAACTCCTAGTGCCGTTCCAACTAGTGCCGTTCCAACTTGTTTGAGCCAACTTGTTTGAGTACTAGTTGGAACGGCACTAGTACTTGCGCAGCACACCGACCACGCGGCCCTGAATTTTGATTTCCGAGGCTGCCGCGATGATCGGCTGCACTTCGGAATTCGCCGGCTGCAGGCGGACCTTTCCGCCGGGTTCGCGATAAAAGCGCTTTAGCGTAGCTTCATCTGCGCCCACCAGCGCCACCACCACTTCGCCCGGGTTGGCCACTTGCGAAGGTTCGACAACGACATAGTCTCCGTCCAGGATGTGATCCTCGATCATGGAATCGCCCTTGACTTGCAGCACGAAGCTGCCCGCCGCGCGTGTGAACTCGCTGAGCGAGAACGTCTCGCGATTTTCGACCGCCTCCAGAGGGCGGCCCGCGGCGATGCGCCCGGCAAGCGGCAACTCCACGCTCTGCCGCTCGAGCACTTGTTCGCGAACCGTCTTGGGCAGTTGCGTCACTTCAATCGAACGGCTCTGGTTGTATCCGCGACGTATGAAGCCTTTGCGCTCAAGTGTGGTGATGTGCTTGTGCACCGTGGCCAGCGATGTCAGGCGCAAGGCCCGGGCGATCTCCTCGAAGCTGGGAGAGTAGCCGTGCTTGTTTACAAAATTGACCAGGAAATCGAGGACTTCTTTCTGTCGCTTGGTCAGCGTCATGGCCTTTCACCTCCCTGCACGAGCCGCAGTATAAGGCGAATTAAAGGCGAACGTCAACCGAAAACTCCATCCATCAACAAGCAGAACCTCGCTGGTCTTGGAGCCGGCAACGGTGCACGCATCAGTTGAGTGACGTCCCTTACCCGCAGGTGCTGGCGGAAGAAACGGCGAGCACGGATCGGCATAGAGCCAAGTCCCGAAATGTCGGGTTTCCAGAAAGTGACTCGAACCCCAAATTCCAATTTCCGAAAATCCCGTTTCTCGGGACTTGATAAGTCCAACCCAACTCTTGCTGAAGTCTTTACTCCCGTGTTCAAATTCGCGGTGTGAAGCGGGCGACCGGTGCACTTTTGTTCCTTTGGTTGATTGGCTGGCTCTTCGTCCATCTCTCCCTACCCTTAATCGGTCAGAGTGTAAGCGCACAGGACAAGCCAAAAGATCAACTTGTCAATCCAGACAGCGTTCAAGGCTGCTACGAACTGACTATGTCAGCTTGGCGACCAACTATGAATCTCGGGGAGGACCGAGTCTTTATTACGCCTCCTCATCGGGTCCAGCTCTTTGCGGAACGAGGCACTCAAGGCTGGGAGAAAGATGGATACATCGTTAAGCCTGCGCCCGGAGTCGCACCCAGCATTCATCGTGGTTCCTATTGGCTGCCCAAAGGACCACAATTGATTGAAATTGTATGGACGACGGGCTTCAGTGGCCTCTCCATGACTCTCAAAATTGACGGTGAAGTATTGCGAGGTACGTCACAAAGCTTCTGGGGTTTCCCACGCAAACGACAAGTCGCTGACGTGGTTGCACGCAAAGTCGATTGTCAAAAGCCGTGACGAGTAGCGGGAGGCTTCGCATCGAAACGTTCGCCGCGTTGAAGTGCACATGTAGTTGGGGTTACGGAACGCCCCCACTTGCCGAGAATCCCGTTTTTCGGGAAGTGATGTGTCAATTTAATTGATCCGGATACCACC
>WNGP01004691.1_pt1 | contig 11381 bp, 12 predicted proteins | sample 5407671 | NCBI WGS metagenome assembly WNGP01 (sample SAMN13153381, study PRJNA577476) | soil metagenome | isolation source: 40 cm soil or saprolite under Garry oak tree replicate 2 | place: USA:California | collected 2016-06-15 | reverse complement strand
ACCACCGCCGGATCTACCTCTTCAACGGCGCAGAGGTCGAGGTCGTGGACCCGGTGTACAACGCGGAGTTCTGCATGAACTGCCACCGGATCCGCGTGACGCACCAAGGAGAGTTGAAGGGATGCCTGAACCGGAACGACGATCTCATCCCGACTCGCGGGCTCGATGACGAGGGCCTTCGGGACGCTTTCAGGCAGGTCGTCGCGAACCGGGTGCCGTACTACGGCGCGTACGTGAAGGAGTACCCGCACCGAGACCCGAGCCGAGCGATCCCGATTGACTTCCGCGTCTCGCCAACGTCCTGAGCTTCCCCACCTGGGCGCCCGGGTGCGTTCCACGGCGAGAGGGGTCCCTACAGGCGGAGGCGGGATTCATTCGGCGAGGTAGCCGGGAATCGCGGCCGCCTGGCGGACCCAGGATGCGAGCTGCTCCTCGTCCAGTTCGTCGTCCTCCCTGAGGTCGAGGCCGCGGCGCTCTTGCTCCCCAACGGGAGGCACCGGTTTGAGCGACGTGCCCCGGAAGAACATCAGCTTCACGTGCTTGGAGAACGCCGCGAACGCGACGAACCATCCCTGCCCCTCGATGCCGTAGAACGGAACACGCCACTTGAGGGCGCGCCGCACGTTCGGCACCTCGCGCTCGATCAAGTCATCGACGCGTTTGGCGACCGCCTTCTTCCAACCCGGCAACGCCGCGATATAGGCCTTCACGGCGGTGCCGCCGTCCGGCACTTTCGTCGTCCCCTGGCGGCGAGCGGGCGCGGCTCTCTTTGCCGTCTTGGGTTTGGCCATCCCGGGCGGAATCGGCACGGGCGTCTTATCGATTTCGTCCCGTCACGCCTTGGAAAGCAATGCCTTGGCTTCGCGCTATTCGACGACTACCGACCCAATGCGGCGCCCCTGTTACACGGCCTGGCAGGTTGTTCCACGACCGGAGGTAGGGCTGGGGCCGTGGAACGCAGCCTGCGCGCCCCGAACCCTCATATAGCGCCTTGTTTTCCGCCGCTCCGTGGCAGCCCGCACGCGGACCGTCGAAGACGTCCTCCGGGAAGGAGGGTTCACCTCCTTTCACCGACGCGTCGTGCTGTTGACGGGGTTCGCGTGGACCTTTGTGGCGTTCGAAATCATCGTGATCGGGTTCGTCTTGCCGGCGATTTTCGCGGAGTTCGGTTTGACGCCCGCGACGAATCCGATCTTGTACTTCCTCGTCGCGTCGGCCACGTTGATCGGCTCCTTCGTCGGCAGCCTGGTCCTCGGACGCGTGGCGGACGATCGTGGGCGCCGCACGGTGTTCCTCACGAGCATCCTCTGGTACTCCGGATTCACCGCGCTCACGGCCCTCGCGTGGGATCCGTGGAGCGTCTTCGGGTTCCGCCTCCTCGCGGGCCTCGGGCTCGGCGGGATGCTCGTCGTCGATCCGTCGATGCTCTCGGAGTTCCTTCCGCCGCAGTCTCGTGGGCGATTCATGGTGCTCCTCGATTTCTTCTGGCCGATCGGGTTCCTCCTGGCGATCGCGTTCTGGTGGGTCTTCATCATCCAGGGCGGCGGGCAGTGGCGGCTCCTCTTCGTCGCCGCGGCGTTCCCGGCGTTCGTCGCGTTCCTTGCCCGCACCACCGTGCCGGAGAGCCCGTTCTATCTCGCACGTCACGGCCTGCTGGAGGAGGCGGCCGGCGTGTTGCGTCGCGTCACGGGTTCCGACCTGGACGCGTCCTCCCTGTCGAGGGAACAGGCGATTCCCCGGGCGCCCGTCGTGGCCCTGTTTCAGGGGACCCTCCTCCGCCGATCCGGCGTGACGATCGTCGTGTGGATCGCCCTGAACTTCAGCTACTACGGACTCTTCCTCTCCCTGCCCTTCGCGCTTCCCGTGTTCGGGGCGGTCGGTTCCGATGTCGGGCTCCTCGCGGCGTTCTTCGTCGTGTCGGCCCTCGCGCAGTTCCCCGGCTACGGCGCGTCGATGGTCCTGGTGGACGCGTGGGGACGGAAGCGGACGCTGGCGCTCTTCCTGATCCTCGGCGGGGTGAGCGGATATTTCTTCGCGACGGCGACGGAGCTCGCGACCCTGTTCGTCAGCCTGGCGCTGGTGAGCTTCTTCAACCTCGGGGCGTGGGGGGCCGTCTACCCGTATACGAGCGAGCTGTTCCCGACGCAGTACCGAGCGACGGGTTTCGGAATGGCGGAGGGCGTAGGGAAAATCACCGCCATCTTGGGCCCACTGATCTTCGGGACGCTGTACGCATCGACCGGAGGGATCATCGCCCCCCTCACGGCGATCGCCGCGATCATGGCCCTCGGAGGCGTCGTCCTCGCGGGGATCGGCCCCGAGACGAGGGGTCAGGCCTTCGCCTGAGTCCACGCATTGGAAAACCTATATTCCCTTCCGGCCATCCCTTGGCCTGGGGCGGGCCGTGCAGGCTCACCCGACCCAGGATGCCATGGCGAAACGCACAACGAAGGATCTGCGCGGACCGAAGATCGTCGCAATCCCTCCCGGACCGAAGTCGAAAGCCGCGATGGCTCGGAAGGAGAAGTTCATCACCAACGGCGTGAAGGTCGCCCTGCCGATCCATGTCACCTCCGCACAAGGCCCATTCGTCCAGGACGCCGACGGGAACGTCTACATCGACCTCGGCGGGGGGATCGGCGTCCAGACCGCGGGCCATCGTCCGCCGTCCGTGGTCCGGGCGGCGAAAGACGAGCTGGACCGCCTCACGCACATCTCGTTCATGGTCGCCACCTACCCGGGGTACACGGACCTCGCCGCGCGCATGGCGGAGATCTGTCCGCCCGGCCTCACGAAGTCGATCTTCCTGAACTCCGGGTCCGAGGCGATCGAGAACGCGGTCAAGATCTCGCGAGCCGCGACGAAGCGGGCGTGGCTCGTCTCCTTCAAGACCGCCTTCCACGGACGCACGCTCCTTGACATCAGTCTCACGGGGAAGGACAAGCCGTACCGCGAGGGGTTCGGTCCCCTCGTCCGGGAGGTGATCCTCGCGGACTACGCCTATCCCTATCGAGACCCTCAAGGTCTCCCGCCCGCCGAATGCGCGAAGGCCCGCGTCGAAGAGATCGAGCGGCTCATCAACCAACCCGAGGTCGCGGGCCGCGTCGCCGCGATCCTGGCCGAACCGGTGCAGGGGGAAGGCGGGATGATCGTCCCGCCGAAGGAGTTCTTCCCAGCCCTCCGGCGGCTCTGCGACGCCCACGGGATCGTCCTCGTGGACGACGAAGTGCAGGCGGGGATGGGCCGCACGGGGAGGTTGTGGGCGATCGAAAACTGGAACACGGTGCCGGACCTGCTCGTGAGCGGCAAGGCCGTCGGGGGCGGTCTGCCGTTCGGCGGGGTGACGGGGAAGCCCGCCGTCATGGACCGACCGGGACCGGGGAGCCTCGGGGGGACGTTCGGCGGCAATCCCGTCGTCTGCGCTGCGGCGCTCCAGGCGATCGACGTCATCCAGAAGGCGCTGCCGAAGACGAGGAAGCTCGAGGCGCTCATCCGGAAGCGGCTGGACGAGATCTTCGAAGGCCACGACGCCGTCGGCGAGGCCCGCGGGATCGGCGCGATGTGGGCCCTCGAGTTCGTGAAGGACCGCCTGACGAAGGAGCCGGACGCGGAACTCGCACGGGCCGTCCAGCGGGCCGGGCTGAAGAACGGCCTCATCCTCTTGACGGCGGGATTCTTCAACAACTGCATCCGCCTGCTGCCGCCGATCAACATCCCCCTGCCGCTCATGGCGAAGGCGCTCGACCTGCTCGAGGACAGCCTCGACCTGGCCCTCGCCGGGAAAACCTCCTGAGGTGCGGATGGTTCGATCCCCGACGCCGCTCCCGGAGGTCAAGTCCCACTACGGGGATCTGCAGAACTACGTCGACGGGGCGTGGCGGGCCCCCGAGGCCGACGAGTGGCTGGACGACCCGAACCCCGCGACCGGCCGGGTCATCGCCCGCGTGCCTCTGTCGACCCGGGAAGACGTGGACGTCGCCGTCCAGGCCGCCCTGGGGGCGTGGGACGCGTGGCGGGAGACGCCGCCGCTGGACCGCGCGCGGACCTTTTTCGCCCTGCGGGATCTCATGGAGCGGCACGCGGAGGACCTCTCCCGCGTCGTCGTCCAGGACATGGGGAAGACGATCGAGGAAGCGCGCGGCGAGGTGCGGCGGGCGATCGAGAACGTCGAGGTCGCCGCGGGCATCCCGAGCCTGATGATGGGGTACAACCTCGAGGACGGCGCGGCCAAGGGGATCGACGAGGAGGTCCTCTACCAGCCCCTCGGGGTCTTCGCGGGCATCAGCCCGTTCAACTTCCCCGTCATGGTGCAGTTCTGGTTCTGGCCGTACGCCGTCGCGACGGGCAACGTGTGGATCGCGAAGCCGTCCGAACAAGACCCGATCGCCTCGGCGCGGGTCTTCGACCTGATCCACCGGGCCGGCTTCCCCGCCGGGGTCGTGAACCTCGTGCACGGGGCGAAGGACACGGCGAACGCGCTCATCGACCACCCGGACGTCCGCGGCGTCTCGTTCGTCGGCTCGAGCGCGACGGCGAAGGCCGTCTACGCGCGGGCCGCGGCGACGGGGAAGCGGGTGCAATGCGGCGGCGGCGCGAAGAACGTCCTCGTCGTGATGCCGGACGCGAAGCTCGACACCGCCGTGTCGAACATGATCGCATCCTGCTACGGCTGCGCCGGGGAGCGGTGCCTCGCCGGCTCCGTCGTCGTCGGCGTTGGCGGGGTCCACGAGGCCTTGCGGAAGACGTTCGGGGAGGCCGCGTCCAAGCTCAAGGTCGGGTACGGGCTCGACGAGGCGGTCCGCATGGGCCCTGTGATTTCGCAAGCGCATCGCGACCGGGTCGTCGGGTTCATCGACCGGGGCGAGGCGGAAGGAGCTCGGGTCGCCCTCGATGGCCGCGCGCTCACGGTCCCGGACTATCCGGGCTACTTCGTCGGACCGACGGTCCTGGACGACGTCCGGGCGGACATGGCCGTCGCGCAGGCGGAGATCTTCGGGCCCGTGGTGACGTTCTTCGAGGCGGATCGCCTCGACGACGCGATCGAGACGGTCAACCGCAGCCCGTACGGGAACGCGGCCACGATTTACACGTCGAGCGGGAAGGCGGCGCGGGACTTTCGGCATCGCGCCCGCGCAGGGAACATCGGAATCAACGTCGGCGTCGCGGCCCCCGTGGCGTACTTCCCGTTCGGCGGGACGAAGGACTCGTTCTTCGGAGACTTGCACCCCCAAGGCCGCGATGCGATCCGATTCTTCACGGAGAGCAAGGTGGTCATCACCCGCTGGCTCTGAGCCGCCCATCCGGTCCCCGGACGATAACCCGTTTTCAAGTCGGACTAGGTTCTGACTGGAAACGTGGTACGGAAACGAAACCTTATATACGCACGGGCGCACATATACTATTGCGGAAAGCGGAATCCATGCCCGACGAGAAGGAAGAGGACCACGAGGGTCCCTGCGAGGGACCCGGCTGCGGGGCGATCATCGCGTTCGAGGTGATCGGCTCGGAGCTCAAGCTGACGGTCCTCCACGGCCTCCTGTCCGGCCCGAAGCGCTTCAACGAATTGCGCGTGGCGACCGGCATGTGCCAGAGCTCCCTCGCCAAGACGCTGAAGGAGCTCGAGGACTCGGGGATCGCGGAGCGGAAGGTCCATCTGGACCGGCCCGTCGCGGTCGAGTATCGCCTCTCGCCGATGGGCCAGGGTCTCTTCGAGATGATCCGGGACCTGGAGCGGTGGGCGGCCCGCTGGGTCATGGAAGGACGCAGCCGCGAGGTGACGCAATGAGTCAATTCACAGGGACGCACGAGAAAGATCTGACGTTCAAAGGAGCGCTCGAGTCCGAGACGGGGCCCGATCCGGCGCGCTGCCCGAACTGCGGCAGCTACGCCTTGTACGTCGACTCGGTCCGCGGGGAGCGCGTCTGCGACAACTGCGGATTCGTCGTCGACGAGGGCCTCGTGGACTTGGGCCCCGACTGGACGACGTTCGAGGGCGACGACCGGATCCGGGCGGGTCCGCCGCCGTCCGTCATGACGCCGGACAAGGGGCTCGGGTCTATGGTGGGCAACGGCCTACGGGATGCGAAGGGGAACCCGATCGACGCCCGCAGCGTTGCCGCGCTGAACCGCCTCCGGCGGGTGAGCCGCTGGACGCGGTACGACCGCACGGAGCGCGCCCTGGCGCCCGGCCTCGCGCAGCTCTCGAGCCTGTCCGCCCGCATGGGCCTCGCGCCCGCGTTCCGGGAGCGGGCGGCGATCCTTCTCCGGCGGACGATCGAGGCCGGTCTCTCGCGCGGACGTTCGATGGATGCGATCGTCGCCGCGGTCGTCTACCTGGCGTCGAAGCAGCTCGGAGCGCCCCGCGGCCTGCACGAACTCGCGCAGGAGACGGGCGTGACGGTCCACCGCATCTCGCTGACCGCGAAGGTGGTGAGCCGGGAGCTCGGCGTCTTCAGCCGGGCCTCGCGGGCGGCGGACTTCGTGCCCCGGTTCGCGTCCCAGCTCGGCCTGGACGCGGCGGTGGGCGAGCGGGCCCTGGCCCTCGTCGCGCAGGCGGGTGACTCGAAGATCCTCGAAGCGAACTCGCCCGTCGGGATCGCGGCCGGCGCGCTCTATCTGGCGTCGGAGGATCTCGGCGTGCCGCTGACCCAGGCGCAGATCGCCCGCTTGACCGGCGTGAGCGAGGTCACCATCCGAAAACACTATCGCCTACTGAAGGAATTCCTGTCCGAGAAGGAGAACCCATTGGAGGCGGCTTGATCGCGGGGATCTGCCCGACCTGCGGGTTGCCCAAGGAGATCTGCGTCTGCGAGGACCTGGGCCGCGAGACGACCCAGCTGTCCGTCGAGATGGATACGCGCCGCTACGGGAAGGCCGTGACCGTCGTGCGAGGCTTGGAGTCGAAACCGGACGAGGCGGAGAAGCTCGCCCGGGACCTGAAGAAGGGCCTCGCGACCGGCGGATCCGGCAAGGGCGGCGTGATCGTGCTCCAGGGCGACCATCGCAAAGACGTCGTGCGGCTGCTCCAGTCGAAAGGATACAACGTCCGCTGACGGCGGCCCTTATCTAGGTCCGCTCCGTTTTGCGGCCTTGCAGGTGGTACGCTGAAGGCTGTGGTCGTCCCCACTTACGGCGGCCCGGACGTCCTGGAGTTCGTCCCCGACCATCCGGACCCGGTGCCCGGGCCGGACCAGGTCGTCGTCCGCGTCCACGCGACGTCCCTGAATCATCTCGACCTGTTCGTGCGCGAAGGCATCCCGACCCTTAAGCTCGCGCTGCCGCACATCCTCGGCTCCGACGCGGCGGGGGACATCGCCGAGGTCGGGTCGGACATCACGGACCTCGAAGTCGGGGACCGGGTCGTCGTGAATCCCGGCATCTCGTGCGGGCGCTGCGAGTACTGCCTCAAAGGCGAGGACTCCGAGTGCGTCGACTACAAGATCCTCGGGGAGCACCTGCCCGGCGCGTACGCGGAGAAGGTCGCCGTCCCGGCGCGGAACGTCCTCCAGATTCCGACGGACATGGACTTCGCCCCTGCGGCGGCCGCCCCGCTCGCCTTCATGACGGCGTGGCGGATGCTCATCACCCGCGCCAAGGTCCGTCCCGGCGAGGACGTCCTCATCTTGGGCGCCGGATCCGGCGTGTCGACGGCGGCGATCCAGGTCGCGAAGCTCGCCGGCTGCACCGTCTTCACGACGAGCTCGAGCGACGCGAAGCTCGAGAAGGCGAAGGCACTCGGCGCGGACGTCCTGGTGAACTACGCGAACATGCCGTGGTCGAAGGCGGTCTGGGAGCTGACGGGGAAGCGCGGCGTCGACGTGATCGTCGATCACGTCGGGCAAGCGACGTTCAAGGACTCCGTGCGTACACTGCGGAAGGGCGGGCGGATCGTCGTCCCGGGGGCCACGACCGGACCGATGCTCGAGCTCGACGCGCGATACCTGTTCTGGCGGCAGCTCTCGGTCCTCGGGTCGACGATGGCGAACCAGCGGGAGTTCGAGGAGGTCCTCAAGCTCGTATTCATGGGCCGCCTCAAGCCGGTCGTGGACCGGGTGTTCCCGCTGGCACAGGCGAGGCAGGCCCACGAGTACCTGGCGAAGGGAGAACAGTTCGGGAAGGTCGTCCTCGCGATCGACTAGCCGCGCGGTCCTCGAGCGTCAGGGTCGGCTCAGGGCGGCTCGCCCAGGCCGACGCGAGGCGATCCAGTCCCGGAGATGCCAGTCCCGGAGATGCCCCAGCCAGCCCCGTCGCCGCGGCCCGCGGTACCGCCGGGCGGAGCGGGTGGTGGATCCGCCAAGGACGGAAAGGACGATCCGCGCCTGATCGGCAGGACGGTATTCCCACCGGATGTACTCCGCGAGGGCGGGGTCACGAAGTCGTTCGCTGAGCGTCGTCTCGAACCCGAACATCGGGTACGTGGTTCCGAACATATCCCTGTGAATCACGCGCCCGCAGAACGAGATTGACCCGCCCTTGACGGCCGTCGTTCGAAGGCTTGATAGGTATATGCAACCGGCATGGACGCCGCTACGCCTTCCGGCGTCGGGCCTTCGTGGTCCCAATCTTCGCCCGGATCTTTCGGATTAGCTCGGGCGTCTCGGGGAACCGCATCGCCTTGTCGAGCGAGAACACGAGCGTGCCGTCGACCTCGACGTCGTAGACGCCGTGCGCGCCCGGCACGAGTCGGAGGTCCGAAAGCTCCTCGCCGAATTCCTTCAGGATCGCGTCGGCGTCTTGGATTGCCTTGAACTGGTAGCGGCACGGGACGCAGTAGTGGATCACGACTTCCGGCACAGTTCCGAGCGACGGGCATCGTCGAATAAAAAGCTACGCCGCCTCAGGCGCGGTCCGAGTCGTCGTCACCGCGCACGTCGAAAGCGGCGAAACCGCGAAAGGAGTTGAGGAAGTACCGCAACCGCACCCACATTTTCGGCCGTCCCCTCGGCGTCCGCGGCGATTGCCGCGTCCGCTTGGCGGAAGCGACGAGCCAGCCCACCTCGGGCGATCCGTACTCGAGCCGGCCGTACTGCCGAAGGGTGAAGTTGCGGTTGCTGTCCGTCCAGATGCGTATGTTTCCAGGTCCGTCTAGGTACATGTCTTGTGCCTCAGACCCGAGAAAGACGTCCGCGACGATTGTCTTTAACCCGCCTTCGGCGGCCGTCGTATGACGGCATCACCTATATCCCCGGCGACCGCCATGGACGCGGCATGAGCCTCTGGGAGATCTCGTTTCGGACCCAGTACGACTACCCGTTCATGAAGATCTCGGGCCGCCATCCCGGCCTCCCGATCTCGATGTGGTGCATCTGGAACCGGGAGCTCGTGCAGGTCCCCACCCTGAACGACACGATCCTGAAAGACATCGAGAAGGAGATCCGAAAGGCGGGCAAGTGCATCGACCAGTGGGTCGAGGCCGCGGACTCCCGCATCTTCATGCTCAAGTGCACCTGCGCGAACTGGGACAGCCCCTGGAACGTCTGGGAGGCGCACGAGGCGGTCGAGGCGCCTCCGGCCGTGTTCCAGGACGGCTGGGGCCACTTCCGCGTGATCGCCTTCGACGAGGAACGGACCCGCGACCTGTTCCGCGACTTCAACAAGCGAGGTCCCACCGAGCTGATCCGGAAGCGGGAACTCCCCCTCTCCGTCCTCCCGTCGAGCATCTGGGTGAACAGCCTGTTCGGCGACCTCACCGGGAAACAGAGCGACGCGCTCTTGAAAGCCCACCGATACGGCTACTACAGCTCCCCGCGCGAGGTCACCACCGAGAGCATCGCGCGCAGCCTCGGGGTGAGCCGCTCGACGTACGAAGAGCACCTCCGCAAGGCGGAGAACCGGATCATGGGCAACCTGATTCCGTACCTGCAGCTCTTCTCGTCCGGAGAGAGGAAGCCGGACAAGATGCCGCTCAAGGAGACCCCGCTCGTCTCCGTTGTCGACACGTGATCAGGGGCCCGGCGGGGCCGGCGGCTTCGGAGGCGCCACGGGAGGCGCACCGGGAGGCGCCGCAACCGTGGGCGCGGGGGTGACGGGTTTCTCGGGTGGCGGCAGGGGAGACGTGTGCGTCTGTCCGACGACCTTGCCGCGGACCACCGCCCCCTTGTCGACGTACAGCCGGCCCCCTTCGTTCACGACGTCCCCTTGGACCATGCCGTAGATCTCGAGGTCGCCGCCCGCAGCCTTCGCGGCTTTCGTCACGAGCCCGTGCAGGACCGCCTTCCCCGAGCGCTCCGCGAGGAGATTGCCTGACACCATTCCGGTGACATCGCACAGGCTGTTGTCTCGGACGAACAGGTCTCCGCGGACTAGGCCGGTCATCGTCGTGGACCGCGGGCCGATCACCACGACGGAGCCTTCGAATCGCTCGTCGAGCACGCCGCCGCGGAAGATGCGCACCATCGCTCGGTCTCGGCCCGTCTAAGGGCCGAAGCGACTTCAAGATTTCGTCGCCCTACGCAGCGTGGTCCTGGAGCCACCGCTCCGCATCGAGCGCCGCCATGCACCCGAACCCGGCGGCGGTCACGGCCTGGCGGTAGCGGAAGTCGTGGACGTCGCCCGCGGCGAAGACCCCGGCCGCGGAGGTCGCCGTCGAGAATCCATCGTGCGGTTGAAGGGCCACGTAGCCTCGCTCCATCTTGAGCTGTCCCTGAAAGACCTGGGTTGCGGGCGTATGGCCGATCGCGAGGAACAGGCCTTGCACCTTTAGGTCCGACGTCTTCCCCGTCTTGACGTGCTTGATCCGCACGCCTTCGACCTTCTGCTCGCCGAGTACGTCGATTACTTCCGAGTCCCAGACGACCTGGATGTTCTTCGTCTTGAACAGCCGGTCCTGCATGATCTTGCTTGCGCGGAACGCATTCCGGCGGTGGACCACGGTCACGGCCTTGCAGACCTTCGAGAGGTAGAGGCTCTCCTCCATTGCCGTGTCGCCGCCCCCGACCACGACGACGTCGAGGCCTCTGAAGAAGAAGGCGTCGCATACCGCACACGCGCTCACACCCCGTCCTTTGAGTCGTTCCTCGTTCGGCAACCCGAGATATTTCGCGTTCGCGCCGGTCGCGATGATTACCGCATGGGCTTCATGCACTCCGTCCGTCGTCCACACTTGGAGAGGCTTCGATCGGAAGTCGACCTTGGTCACGTCGTCCTCGATGAAGTCCGCCTTGAATCGCTCCGCCTGCTTGCGCCAGAGTTCCATGAGCTCCGGGCCCTGGACGCCGCCGGGGAACCCCGGATAGTTCTCCACGTCCGTCGTGATCATGAGTTGGCCTCCGGCGACCGCACCGGCGATCACGAGCGTCTTGAGATTCGCCCGCGTCGCGTAGATCGCCGCGGTGAGGCCCGCGGGGCCCGAGCCGATGACGATGACGTCGTACGGAGGCACG
>WNGP01011582.1_pt1 | contig 11390 bp, 8 predicted proteins | sample 5407671 | NCBI WGS metagenome assembly WNGP01 (sample SAMN13153381, study PRJNA577476) | soil metagenome | isolation source: 40 cm soil or saprolite under Garry oak tree replicate 2 | place: USA:California | collected 2016-06-15 | reverse complement strand
TCCTCAACAGTCAGCTGCGCGCCCACCGGAATCACGAAGTCTCTCAAGCGCTTTTCCTTGCCGCCCTTCGTCTCCGCGATCTCAATGTGCGGGTGCAGCTTCTTTTCCTTGTCTTCGATAACGACCGTCTGACGGAGACCGGTGAGCTCATCGAGCTCCTCGGACACCGACTCGCCCGGAATCAAGTCGACGAAGCGAAGCGTTCCCTCGACGTCGGAGATGATCGGGTTCGTGTACGGGTCCCAGCTGAAGATGATCTGATCCTTCTTGACCTCTTCGCCGTCCTTCACCATCAGCGTCGCGCCGAGTGGAACCTGGAGACGCGCGCCAACACTGGCGTTGCGCTCTCCTGAGCTCTTGATCGTGAGCTCACCCTCGTACGAAGTGACGATCTGCAGTTTCTCGGCATTCGTTACGACCACGAGCCGGTCGCCATACTCGATCGTTCCCGCGACCTTCGACTTGCGCGCCGTCTGCTCCGCGATACGTGCCGCTGTTCCACCGATGTGGAATGTGCGGAGCGTGAGCTGAGTTCCCGGCTCGCCGATCGACTGCGCGGCGATGATACCAACCGCTTCACCCTTGTCGACCATTCCCATGGTCGCGAGGTTGCGGCCGTAGCACATCTGGCAGAGACCACGCTTCGCCTCACAGGTGAGAACGCTGCGGATCTTCACCGTCTCAAGACCTGACTCCTCGATACCGCGAGCCATGTCCTCGTCGATGAGCTGACCCGCTTCGACCAGCAGCGCTCTCTGGCCGGACTCGTCTATCTCATGGACATCGTAAATATCCTCTGCTGCCACCGTGCCGACGATACGCTCGGCCAGTGGCTCGATGATGTCCTCGCCTTCCTTCAGCGCTCCAACCTCGAGGCCAAGGATGGTTCCGCAATCTTCCTCGGTGATCGTCACATCCTGCGCGACGTCGACGAGGCGGCGGGTGAGGTAACCGGCGTCCGCTGTTTTCAGAGCGGTGTCGGCCAGACCCTTTCGTGCGCCGTGGGTCGAGATGAAGTACTCGAGCACGGACAGTCCTTCACGGAAGTTCGACTTGATCGGGCTTTCGATGATCTCGCCAATGCCTCCGGTGAGCTTCTTCTGCGGCTTCGCCATCAGTCCGCGCATGCCGGCGAGCTGACGGATCTGATCGCGTGATCCACGTGATACGGAATCGAACATCATGAAGACCGGATTGAAGCCTTCATTCGATTCGCGCATCGCGCGCACCATTGCGTCCGCGACGTCGTTGTTGGCGTGGGTCCAGGTATCGATCACCTTGTTGTAGCGCTCGCCGTTGGTGATGTTGCCGGTCTGATACGCCTTCTGGAACCTGTTGACCCGCTCCTCGGCCTCGGCGAGAAGCGTTTCTTTCTCGGCGGGGATGTGGAGGTCTTCGATTCCGATCGAGATTCCGCCGCGCGTGGCGTAGCGGAACCCGAACTCCTTCAAGCGGTCGAGGAACGGAACAGTTCCCTGCAAACCGCTCTTGCGGTAGGACTCGAAGACGAGCTCACCGAGTGCCTTCTTCTTCATCTCCCGGTTCTGGAACGGAATCTCGCGCGGGATGATGGCGTTGAAGAGCACGCGGCCAACGGTCGTGTCCACCCAGCGCTGGCCTTCGACGTCCTGCACGAAGTAGCGGATGGGCGTGTGGAACGTCACGCGGTCCTGCGACAGCGAGAGCTCCACCTCGGCGACGCTGGTATAAGACTTCCCGGTCCTTCCATTCTTCAGAGTGTTCTGATCGAAGCCCGGAGGAGCCTTGGTCGCGAAGTAGCAGCCAAGCACGATGTCCTGGCTGGGCTCGGCGACGGGACGTCCGTCGGACGGCTTCAGAATGTTGTTCGACGACAGCATGAGCAGACGGCACTCGAGCTGAGCCTCGAACGACAGCGGAACGTGCACGGCCATCTGGTCACCATCGAAGTCGGCGTTGAACGCCGCGCAGACGAGCGGGTGAATACGAATGGCCTTTCCTTCAACGAGCACGGGCTCGAAAGCCTGGATGCCGAGTCTGTGAAGGGTTGGCGCGCGGTTCAGCAACACCGGGTGATCGCGGATGATCTCTTCGAGGATTTCGTACACCTCGGGAGATTCCTTCTCGACGATCTTTTTGGCGCGCTTCACCGTCTCGGCGATTCCCTTCTCGACGAGCTTGTGAATGATGAACGGCTTGAACAGCTCCAGCGCCATCGCCTTGGGCAGACCGCACTGGTGCAGCTTGAGCTCTGGACCGACGACGATGACCGAGCGTCCTGAATAATCGACGCGCTTGCCGAGCAGGTTCTGACGGAACCGGCCCTGCTTGCCCTTGAGCATGTCGGACAGCGACTTGAGCGGACGCTTGCCGCGGCCACGAATCGCCTTGGAGCGGCGACCGTTGTCGAACAAAGCATCGACGGCTTCCTGGAGCATTCTCTTTTCGTTGCGGAGAATGACTTCAGGCGCGCGGTGCGAGATCAGCTTCATCAACCGGTTGTTGCGGTTGATGACGCGACGATAGAGATCGTTCAGGTCCGACGTGGCAAAGCGGCCGCCGTCGAGCGGAACGAGCGGACGCAGATCCGGCGGAATCACCGGTATCACGTCCATAATGAGCCACTCTGCCTTGTTGCGCTCCTGGCCTGAATCGCCGGAGTTCCGGAACGCATCCACGACCTTGAGGCGCTTCAGCATCTGCTTCTTGCGGTGCTGTGAGCCTTCATCGACCAGACCCGCGCGCAGCTCGGCCGCAACCTTGTCGACGTCGATTCTCTTCAGCAGCTCGCGGACAGCGGGCGCGCCGATGTCGGCGAGGAACGCGTGATCGTTCTCGTCCTTTGCCTTCTGCTTCAGGTTGAGGAACTCGTCCTCGTCGAGAAGCTGGTTCTCGACGACTTCCTGCTTGCCCGGATCGATGACGACGTAATTCGAGTAGTAGATGACCTTTTCGAGATCTCGCAGCGTCAGGTCGACGAGATTGCCCATCGGGCTGGGCAGCGTCTTGAAGAACCAGATGTGCGCGACGGGTACGGCGAGCTCGATGTGACCCATGCGCTCGCGACGGACGCGGCTCAGGGTGACTTCGACGCCGCAGCGATCGCAGATCACACCACGATAACGGATGCGCTTGTACTTTCCGCAGTGGCATTCCCAGTCCTTGACGGGACCGAAGATGCGCTCGCAGAACAAGCCGTCCTTCTCGGGCTTGAACGAGCGGTAGTTAATGGTCTCGGGCTTGAGAACTTCGCCCCACGACCACCAGGTGCGCAGCCCGGCCATCTCCAGCCGCTCGCGCTCCTTGGAATCCTTCGGGCCACGCATCTCTTCCGGAGAAGCGATGCGGACCTGGATGTAATCGAATGAAGATGCCCGCGTCTCGCGCGTGCTACGAAAATCAATCATTAGTTAGTCCTCGCTCCCGTTACCGTTTCTGGAGCCGGCGTTTCCGAGACCGTAGCCGCTGGTCGCATTCGCTCCCATGCTGACGTGGATTCCGAGCGCCTTCAGCTCCTGAACGAGCACGTTGAAGGATTCCGGAATTCCAGGCTCGGGAAGGTTCTGTCCCTTCACGATCGCCTCGTAAACTCTGCTGCGGCCGTTCACATCGTCCGACTTGACGGTGAGAATCTCCTGCAGCGTGTGTGCAGCGCCGTAAGCCTCGAGTGCCCAGACTTCCATTTCTCCGAAACGCTGGCCGCCGAACTGCGCCTTTCCGGCGAGCGGCTGCTGCGTGACGAGAGAGTAGGGTCCGATGCTTCGCGCGTGAATCTTGTCATCCACCAGGTGCGACAGCTTGAGCATGTAGATCTCGCCGACTGTCACGGGGTTGGCGAACGTCTCGCCGGTGCGGCCATCGCGCAGCCTCACCTTTCCACCAGCGGAAATTCCCGCCAGACGCATCAGCTCCATCGCCGCGGCGTCCACTTCGACGTCCGACTTCTTGGGGCCAAGCGCCGCCGCAAGCGCGGGCAGCTCCTGACTGGCCAATACCGAGGCTGGATCCGTATTGCGCTTTTTCTCGATCTGGTTTGCCGCGGTCTTGTACTGCGCACGGGCCAGCGGCTCATACTCTTCGTCGCCTGACGCGGTCGTGTGGAACGCGATCTGGTTGTTGACCTCGGCGGTGTCGCGCTCGGCCAGCTCGCGAGCGCCGGCCGAAACGAAGTCGCGGATGCGGTTGAACACATCGCGCGTCTGTGGTGAAACACCACGCGCGCCCAGCGAATCGATCGTGGCATCGGCCAGCAGCTTCACCCGGTCTTCGCCTCCTTTGACGTCGGCGATGATGCCGCGGATTTCGTCATCGGAGATCCGAACGCCCTCGACCTTGAGGTCGAGCGCATCACGAACCCACGCGACCGCGGCAAGCTTCAGCAGCAAGCCGATCTCGCGCTCGTTCGCGCCCTGGAACACCGGAGTCTTGGCGTAGAAGCCGAGCAGACGCGCTGCCCACCCGAGGTGGGTCTCGAGAATCTGTCCGACGTTCATACGGCTCGGCACGCCGAGCGGGTTGAGAACGATGTCGACCGGACGGCCGTCGGGGAGGAACGGCATGTCCTCCTCGGGAACGATGCGGGCAACGATACCCTTGTTGCCGTGGCGTCCAGCCATCTTGTCGCCGACCGAGACCTTTCGCTTCTCGGCCATGTAGACCTTCACGAGCTGAATGACGCCCGGTGGCAGCTCGTCCGGCTGCAGCACGCGGTCGATTCTCTCCTCCGCCTTCTCCTCGAGCTTCGCCTTCTCCTCATTGGCGAGATCGATGATCGTGCGGATCCGCTCGTTCATCTTCTTGTCTTCGACACGGAACGTCTTGAGGTCGAGGGACGAGATCTTGAGATCCTTGAGCATCTGCCCCGTCAGTTTGGTGCCGGCGGGAATCGCTTCCTCAACCGTACCGGACTTGAGCGCCAGCGAGACCGACTGACCCTCGAGCAGATCCGACAGCTCGGCGTCGCGGACTTCGTTGACGCGGATCTTCTCCTCGCCTTCGAGCCTGCGGATCTCGCCGATTCTCTCGCCGCGATCCTTCTCGACGACCTGGTCCTCGATGCGTGAGAAGATCTTCACATCGATTACCACGCCTTCCATGCCGGGTGGAACCTTGAGCGACGAATCCTTCACGTCCTTCGCCTTCTCACCGAAGATCGCCGTGAGGAGCTTCTCTTCGGGAGAAAGCTCCGTCTCGCCCTTCGGCGTGATCTTGCCGACGAGAATGTCGCCCGGCTTCACGTGAGCGCCGATGCGCACAATGCCGCGCTCGTCGAGATCGCTCAACGCCTCCTCGGCTACGTTGGGGATTTCCCGCGTGATCTCTTCCTGGCCACGCTTGGTGTCGCGGACGTGCAGCTCGAGCTCCTGAATGTGGATCGACGAATAGATGTCGTCCTTCACCAGTCTCTCGGACAGCACGATCGCGTCCTCGAAGTTGTGTCCGTACCACGGCATGAACGCCACGGTGACGTTGGCTCCGAGAGCAAGCTGCCCCATTTCCGTCGAAGCGCCGTCAGCCAGAACCTCACCGGCCTTCACCTTCTGTCCGGTCATGACGATCGGACGCTGGTTGAGGGCGGTGTCCTGGTTGGTGCGCCAGTATTTCTTCAGTCTGTACCGGTCGTGCTGAGTAAGTCTCGCGAGCGGGCGGTCTGAATCCTTCTTGCCGCGCTCCGAAGCGCCGGTGTCGACGATGATCTCGTCGGCCGTGACACTGGTAATTGTTCCGGCACGACGCGCAATCACAACTGCGCCCGAGTCGCGCGCGACCTTCTCCTCCAATCCGGTTCCGACGAGCGGAGTCTGCGGATTGAGAAGAGGAACAGCCTGCCGCTGCATGTTCGATCCCATGAGCGCCCGGTTGGCGTCGTCGTGCTCGAGGAACGGAATGAGCGCGGCGGCGATCGATACGAGCTGCTCAGGGGCGACATCCATGTAGTCGATGCGCTCTGGTGCGACGAGCGGAACGTCACCGCGCTGGCGGCAGAGCACCAGCTCGTCGACGAAAGTTCCATCCTCGTTCAGGCGAGCGTTCGCCTGGGCGATAACGACGTCTTCCTCGCGATTGGCGTCGAGCCATTCGATGTCAGCAGTCACCTTACCGTTCTTCACCACGCGATAAGGCGTTTCCACAAAGCCAAGGTCATTGACCTGTGCGTAGCAGGCGAGCGAGGTGATGAGTCCGATGTTCGGACCTTCGGGGGTCTCGATCGGGCACATGCGGCCGTACTGCGAGTAGTGAACGTCGCGAACCTCGAATCCGGCGCGCTCACGAGTGAGTCCGCCAGGTCCAAGGGCCGAGAGACGACGCTTGTGCGTCAGCTCGGCGAGCGGGTTCGTCTGATCCATGAACTGCGATAGCTGCGACGATCCGAAGAACGCCTGGATCACGGCCGAAACCGTGCGGGCATTGACGAGGTCGTCGAGCGAAATCTTTTCCGGATCGGTGTTGATCGACATGCGCTCCTTGACCAGGCGCGCCATGCGGGACAGACCGACCGAGAACTGGTTCGCGATCAGCTCGCCGACCGAGCGGATACGCCGGTTGCCGAGGTGATCGATGTCGTCCGTGTAGCCGCGACCTTCGTGCAGCTCGACGAGGTAGCGGATGATGGCGACGAAATCTTCTTTGGTCAGAACCGTCTCACTTGCCGGACGGTTCGTCATGAGGCGCTGGTTGATCTTGTAGCGTCCCACGCGACCGAGGTCGTACCGCTTCGGCGAGAAGAACAATCTCTCGAGCGCCTGACGGGCGGTCTCACGGTTCGGGGCATCACCCGGACGGAGCAGCGAGTAGATCTGCTTCAGCGCCTCCTCGTCGGTGTGCGTCGGATCCTTGGCCAGCGTGTTCTTGATGAGCATCGACTCGGCGCGGCCCGATGTTACGAAGACCTGAACCTTGTTGATCTCGTTCTTCATTGACGGCATCCACCGCGATGATGCGGCGCGACGTGCGCTCACCGCGCTCGATGGCGTCGATTTCGTCGCGGAGGTCAATCGTCGTATACGACGCGAAAACCTTGACCTTGTCGATGTCGAGGCGGCGGAGGCGGTTGAAGACCTCTTCCGTCAGCTCGTCACCTTCCTTGACAACCAGCTCGGACTCTTCGCGCTCCAATGCCAGTCGTGCCTTCTTGGTCTTGAGCTTCGGAGCGTCGGGGTTGTGGGTCGTGCCGGCGAGCGTGATGTCCTCGGCGATGATTGCGCCGAGCACTTCCCGCTGGTCGACTCTCGACTCGCGCTTCTTGACGAGATCGAGCTCACGCACCGCGAAGAACAGGCGGAGAATCTGTGAGTTCGTACCGTAGCCAAAGGCGCGCAGCAGGGCAGTCGCCGGGAACTTCTTCTTTTTGTCGATGTGCACGTACACGACATCGTGGATGTCGACGGTGAACTCGACCCACGAGCCGCGGAACGGAATGATGCGCGCCGAGATGAGGCGCTGGCCGTTCGGGTGTGTGGACTCCTCGAATACGACGCCCGGGGAGCGGTGGAGCTGGCTGACAATGACGCGCTCCGCGCCGTTGATCACGAAAGTCCCGAGTGGCGTGAGGAGAGGAAGCTCGCCGAGATAGACTTCTTTCTCGATGATGTTCTTCGGCCTCTTGCCGGCTTCGGTCGTCTCGAAGACGATGAGCTGGAGCGTTGCCTTGAGCGGCGCGGAGTACGTCATGTCGCGCTCGATGCACTCGGCAACGGAGTACTTCGGCTCGCCAAGAGCATAACTCTTGAACTCGAGCGAGAAGTTCTCGTGAACGTCGGTTATCGGGAACAGGTCCTTGAAGACGCGCTCGAGTCCGATGTCCTCGCGGTTCTGCGAGGCCGCGTCGAGCTGCAAGAGCGACTCGAAGGCGCGGGTCTGGATGTCGAGGAGATGGGGCATTTCCATCCCCTGGTCGAGCTTGGCAAAAGAGATCTGCTTCATCAGTTCAGGCATGAATCACCTACAGGCGCAAATAGCCCCGCCCCCGTCAGCCGCGAAATTTTCGCGGATCCGGAGCGGAGCGACTTCAAAACTTCAGTTGTGGTACGAGCGGTTTGTTTTGGATTCATCATCGTCGCAGTGAGAGTAACGGCGCGGGCCGGCGGAGAGGGCGAGCCGTCTCCGTCGACCCAGCGGTGTTACTTCACTTCGACGGCTGCTCCCTGCTCCTCGAGCTTTGCTTTCATTGCTGCTGCTTCGTCCTTCGTCACGCCGGCCTTCACGACGCTCGGCGCACTATCGACCAGGTCCTTCGCTTCCTTGAGTCCCAGGCCGGTCAGCTCGCGCACGACCTTGATGACCTGGATCTTCTTGGCACCGGCTTCCTTGAGCGTAACGGCGAACTCGGTCTGCTCTTCGGCTACCGCCGCCGGGCCCGCACCTGCGCCACCCGCTGCTGGAGCCGCGCCGACTGGCGCCGCTGAAATCGTAACGTTGAACTTGGTCTTGAAAGCTTCCACGAGCTCGGACAGCTCGAGAACCGACATGTTGCCGATCGCTTCGAGGATCTCGTCCTTGCTCATTGTTGCGTTTGCCATTGTTGTTGTTCTCCCGGGGAAAATTAGGCGCCTTCGCGCTGTGACTTGAGCGCGTCGAGCGCGCCTGCAAACATGTATAGAGGCCCGCTGAGCGCGCCGACGAAGGCGGCCATTGGTGACTGCATGCTCGCCGCAAGATCGGCCAGCATTTGCTCGCGAGACGGCAACGAAGCCATGCGCTTGACCTGCGCATTGTTGATCGCCTTGCCCTGGAGCAGCCCTCCCTTCACGGAGGGCCGGTCCTCGAACTCCTTCGCGAATTCCGTGAGCACTCTCGCGGCAGCTACCGGATCCTTTCCGACGACGAGGCCGGTTGGACCCTTGAGCTTCTCACCGACGAGACCACTCTCGTTGACGGCACGTAGAGCCAGCGTGTTCTTGATGACCACATAATCGACGCCCGCTCTTTTGAGCCGGCGGCGAAGCTCAGTCATCCGCTTCACGTTGAGCCCGGTGAAATCGGTGTAGTAGAGCGACTGAGAATTCGTCAGCTTATCGCGCAATTCGGCAACGAGTTGCTCTTTCTCTGCTTTCTTCATCGCTCGGTACCCGTAGAACGATAGGGAGTTATGTCGATGTTGATCCCGGGCCCCATCGAGCTCGAGATCGCGACATTGCGGATATAAACGCCCTTCGAAGTCGACGGCTTCGCGCGTACGATTTGTTCCATGAACGCCTTGAAGTTCGACTCCAGAGCCTCGGGTGCAAACGAAACCTTGCCGATCGCGGCGTGGACATTCCCAGCCTTGTCGACGCGGTACTCGATCTTGCCGGCCTTGGTCTCGCGAACTGCGCGCGTCACGTCGAACGTCACTGTTCCGGCCTTCGGGTTCGGCATCAGTCCGCGCGGACCGAGGATGCGTCCGAGCGCGCCGAGCTGTCCCATCTGGTCGGGCGTGGCGATGAGAACGTCGAAGTCCATCCAGTTTTCCTTGATCTTCGCGATGTACTCGGTGCCCACATAATCGGCGCCGGCAGCCTCAGCCTCTCTGGCCTTGTCGCCGGCGGCGATGACGAGAACACGGACCGTTTTACCGGTGCCGGCGGGGAGAACGACGGTGCCACGCACGGCCTGATCGGCGTGCTTGGGATCGACGCCCAGACGGACCGCGATCTCGACGGTCTCATCGAACTTCGCGAACGCAACCGACTTGACCATGTCGATCGCCTCTTTCGGCTGATACCTCGTCTCGGGGTTCCGCTTCTCGGCGGCGACCTTGTACTTCTTGCCGTGAGTCCTCATCAGTCCTTCACCTCGATACCCATCGAGCGGGCGGCGCCGGCGACCATTGCCATTGCCGACTCGATCGACTCGGTGTTGAGGTCGGGGAGCTTGATCTCGGCGATCTTTCTGACCTGCGCCTTGGTGACGGAGCCGACCTTGATGCGGTTGGGCGTACCGGAGCCCTTTTCAACTCCTGCTTCCTTCTTCAGCAGGACGGCCGCGGGCGGCGTCTTGGTGATGAAGGTGAAGGATTTGTCCGCGTAGATGGTGATCTCGACCGGGAGAATCGTATCCTGGCCCTGCGTCCGAGCGTTGAACTCTTTGCAGAAGGCCATGATGTTGATTCCCTGCGGGCCGAGTGCGGTCCCCACGGGGGGCGCCGGGTTCGCCTTGCCTGCAGGGATCTGCAGCTTGACGAAACCAACTGCCTTTTTTGCCATGATACTCCTCAGTGATTCTAGTCGCGTGGCCCAGCTGTATGGGCTCGCGTCCGACTCCCACGGTGTGATTAGAGTCGTAGTGGTATCCGACTGTGCGCTCCTCGCCTCATCGGCCGCCCCGCGCAAGGGCCATCACCTGCGGCGGGAGTAACGCCGCTGTGACTTCAGATCTTCATTTCGTTAACCGCGGGGATCTTGGACCCGCGTCGTTCCCTTTTTTCCTTACCCGGATGAACCCCTAAGGTCATTCCGGCACAGCCTGTAAAACTAATCGGTGGGTGGCCGATTTAGTACCCCTTCAACTGCAAATAATCCAGCTCCACGCTGGTAGGCCTGCCAAACAGCGAAACCGACACCCTGACCTTGCCCTTGTCGGTCAGGATTTCCTCGACGGTCCCGTTGAAGTCCGTAAACGGTCCTTCGGTGATCGCCACCGCCTGGCCGACCAGGAAGGGGATCTCCTCTTTCACCTCTTCGGGCACCGAATCATCGGCCACGCCGAGGAGCCGGTTGACCTCTTCCGGGCGGAGGGGCTGCGGCAACCGCTCATGGCCGACGAACTTGATCACGCCCTGGATTCCGTTGACGGTGTGCGCCGTCTCCTGGTCCATGATCATCTCGACCAGCACATAGCCGGGGTAGATCTTCCGCTCGATGTTCACCTTCTTGCCGTTCTTGATCTCGACCGCTTCCTGGGTCGGCACGAGCGCCTGACGGATCGCCCTTCCCTCGGCCGGTCGTGGATCGGCGTCGATCCGGCGCTGAATGAGCGAGCGGACCTTGTTCTCATGACCCGAGGTCGTCTGAATCGCGTACCAGCGGTGTTCGGCGGAGGTCACGATCATTGTCTCGAGAATAGAGATGGAATACCCTGAACCAGAATGAGCTGGAGCACGAGGTCGATGGCTCCGATAACGGCGCCCAGGAAGAGCACGAAGATGATGATCTTTATCGTCGTGTCCTTGAGCTGGGCGCGATCGGGCCAGGTAACCTTGCGCATCTCGTCCTGCACCTCGTGATAGAACTGCACCACCCGGCCAGGAAGGTTTTTTCGCTCGATTACTTCGACCGCCATTACTTCGTTTCCTTGTGCAGCTTGTGCGCGTTGCAGCGCGGGCAGTACTTCTTCCACTCCACCCGCTCCGGGTGTAGCCGCTTGTTCTTGTCGGTGAAGTAGTTGCGATTCTTGCAGACCTCGCAGGCGAGGATGATTTTTTCGCGAGCCAT
>WNGP01005856.1_pt1 | contig 11396 bp, 13 predicted proteins | sample 5407671 | NCBI WGS metagenome assembly WNGP01 (sample SAMN13153381, study PRJNA577476) | soil metagenome | isolation source: 40 cm soil or saprolite under Garry oak tree replicate 2 | place: USA:California | collected 2016-06-15 | reverse complement strand
TGCTGCTGGTGACGACTGCCCCGACGAGGAACGTTTGCGGCGGAGCCGTAGAGCCGGCGCCTGAGCCTGAGCATGCGGCGAGCAAGACGGAGAGAACTAGAGTGAGACGCAGAGATGCCTCCTAGATCGACCCACGCGCGGCCCAAGGCTGCAGTGATGGCTCCAAGGCACCGGCGAATGACGTGGAGTGTCACTCTAAGTTCTTACGCTTTCCCTTCGCGATCGGTGACGCGCCTCACGAGCCCCCTAGCGGCCCCTTGGCGGGGCAGCCCGTCGCGGCGCCGGCAAACGGCTAAGTCCAATCGGGGCGCCGGGATTTGAACCCGGGACCTTCTGGTCCCAAACCAGACGCGCTACCGGACTGCGCTACGCCCCGAGGCTGCGACGATTGCACAACTTAACCCGGCGCGGGTCTCCCTCCAAGCGATCCCACAGCACCCGACGAACCCTATGGTGCCGCGAAGCGCATGGTGGAGCTGGTCGGCGAGAGTCTGTCCGCGACGCAGAGTGTGGGCTTTGTGTCGCTCCGTATCGCGCGCGTCGTCGGGCCTGGTGCGAGGAGCACGTTCCTGTTCATCTGGGCGACGCTCTCGAAGGACCGTTGTGCGACGGAGCGCTATTCACGCGTGACTTCGGATTTCGGCTGAGGGGGCTCGTGGACTATCTGTCGACAGGCCACCGCGTACCAAGCGCTTGACGCTCAGCGGCAGCCGACGGTGCGTCGTGAACCCGCGCTCGCACCCGCGCCCAGCGTCGTGCGCAGCCGGCGCAGCGGACTCGTCGGCGTCACCGGCGAGGCGCCACCGTACGCCGTCCCCAGGCCTACCGAGAACAGCCATTGGGGTGATGCGCTGGTAAGCCCATGGCTGCCATCGACCGTGAGCATGAGCCTCCCGGCGAGCGTGTGGCTCACGCCGAGGCCGAGCTGGCGGCTCAGGGGCTGCGTCGAATCGGCGGTCCCCAGATCCACGCCGACGGACGCCGCCCACGTCCAGCGCGGAGCGACGTCGTAGCCCGCCTCGACGCGCAGCGTCGTCGCTTTAGGGGCGTCGAGCGACGATTGCGCCGCGACGCCGGAGATACTGCGGCTCGCGTCGGCCGACAGGTGGGCCCGCCCGGGCGACAGCCCGACCCCCACGTCCAGCCCGGCAGCCGTCTGACCGTTTCCGAGCCCACACGCCGCGTCGCCCGTCGGTAAGACGACGAGCAGCGCCCCGCCGATGGTCGGCGATCCCCGCACGGGCGATGTGTACGACGCTGCAGCGATGAGCGGCAAGTCGCCTACCCCGGACCTCGTGGTGGTCTGCCCACTCGAATCCTGAGACACATGCAACACGGTGGGGATGGCGTACAGGCTGAACCGGCCGGTTTGGTATTCGAGAATGCCGCTGAAGGCGTCCTCCGAGCGCGTGTCGCTGAGCTTCACCCAGCCGACGCTCGAGCCGGCGGCGATGGACTGCGCCGCCACTGGGGACGCCACCACCAGCAGAGACACGAGCGAACGAGCAACGGAGCGCATGGGTGCACTGCTAGTGTAACACCGTTGCTCGGTGACGGAGGTCACGTGCTCGAGCCACGTCGAGTGACGCTCCCTCCCGAGGGGAGTCTTAATCAGTGAACGGCTGTACGTACCAATTCGAGACGCTCTTTCGGAGGAAACATATGACGAAATCTTTGAACATCGCGGCGCTGCTCACCCTCGGCCTCACGGTGAGCGCCGCAGCACAGCATGCGCCGCGCGCGCAGGCGCCGATGTCGCACCCGAGGACCGCAGCCCCGGGGCGGCAACCGGAGACGCGCGGTGCCGAGTCGGCCGAGCAGACGAAGAGCTTTAACGGCATCGCCACGAAGCTGGGCACGACGGGTACGATGTTGCAGCAAGCCTACGACGCGGCGAAGGCGGCGAACCCGACGCTCACACGCGGCCAGTTCATCGCCGCGAACGTGCTGGCGCAAAACCTCGGCGAGAAGAACCCGGCGATCACGACCCCGGCGATTCTCGACGGCCTGAAGAGCGGCAAGAGCATCGGTCAGACGCTCCAGGGCCTGGGGCTGAGCGAGAAAGACGCCACCGACGCGGAGCACGCGGCCGACAAGCAAGTGAAGGACGCCGCGAAGACTCAGCAATAACCTCGCTACACCAACACGAACGGCGGGTGGCGTCATCCAAGACGCGACCCGCCGTTTGCTTCAATATTGCCTCTCCGTTTCTGGAGTCTCGCGAGCGGCTCAGGCCGAGCGTCGCACCAGCACCTCGACGAGCGCCCGGATGGCGCGCCCGCGGTGCGAGACGCGCTGCTTGGCCGGCAGCGCTGCTTCGCCGAACGACATCTCGAGATCGAGGGAGAAAAACAACGGGTCGTAGCCGAAGCCGCCGGTCCCGCGCGGCTCGGCGAGCACGCGCCCCTCGCACGTCGCCTCGACCAGCTGCGGCTTCGCGAGCGGGGTCTCGAGATACGCGACCACGCAGCGATAGCGCGCGGTGCGCTGCGCGTCGGGCACCGTCGCCAGGCGCTCGAGCAGCAGCGCGTTGTTCGCCGCGTCGCCGGCGCCCGCGCCGTGCATCTCCGCCCAGCGCGCCGAGAACACGCCGGGCGCGCCCTCGAGCGCATCGACCTCGAGCCCGGAATCCTCGGCCAGCGTCGGGACGTTGCCGCGCTTGGCGAAGTAGCGCGCCTTGGCCACGGCGTTCTCGGCGAAGCTGGTGCCGCGCTCCAGATCGGCTTCGTCCGGCAGCCGCTCGAGAAACTGGTCCACCGGGAAGGTCAACTCGAAGGGCAGGCCCTGGAACAGGTCGCGGATCTCGCGGATCTTGCCCTCGTTGCGGGTCGCGATGAGCAGCTTCCTCGACGCCGCGGGGGGAGACGTCACCGCGCGGCCCCGCCACGCAGCCGCGCCAGCAACTCGGTCGTCGAAACCCCCGCGACGAGCGGGACCCGCACCACGCGCCCGCCCCAGCCCTCCACCTCATCCGCTCCCACGATCGCGTCGCGCTTGTAATCCGCCCCCTTCACGAGGACGTCCGGTCGAAGCTGCTCGATCAGGGCCAGCGGACTGTCTTCGTCGAACACCACGACGCAGTCCACCGCCGCGAGCGCGGCGACGAGCCGGGCGCGCTCCCGCTCCGGCACCACCGGCCGCTCACCCCGGCTCCCCTTGCCCAGCCGCCGCACGGAGGCGTCGCTGTTCACGCCCACGATCAGCGCGGCGCCCTCGGCGCGGGCGGCTTCGAGCAGGGCGACGTGCCCCACGTGCAGCAGATCGAACACGCCGTTGGTGAACACGACGGGGCCGGGGTGCTGCTGGCGCCAGCGCGCGGCCGCCTCCGCGGCCCGGATCTTCTCCGCCGTGCTCACGGGGGGGGCGCTACAGCGGCTGGCTCGCCTTGGGATGGAACGTGAACTTGTGGGTGAACAGCGGGAGGGTGACGGTCTCGGCGTACTCGGTCTCGATCACGATCTCGCGCGGCGACGCGCGGCGCGCGATCTTGATCTGCTGGGCCTCGGCCGGGAGGCCAATGTCCTGCGCGGCCGCCTGGATGCGGCGCCGGATCGTGCCGTCGTCCAGCGACGGCGCGAGCTGGGCCTGCGTCTGCATCTCGTCCAGCAGGCGGTAGTAGCGGAAAAACAGCTCCCCGATGTTGACGCCGTAGTACAGGGCCGCGACGAAGAGGAGCAGGGTGACGAGACAACCCAGCGAGCTCGTGCCCCGCCGGTTCACCACTGCGACTGCGCTCCGTCCACCAGGTCCCTCACCAGCTTCTGCAGCGCGATCTTGCGTCCGTCCGCTTCCTGGGGCGGCCGGTATTCCCCCACTTCGCTGAGGCCCTGCCGTTGCCACAGCGTCTTGCCTTCGCGCTGGTCCAGGATCTCGACGTCGAGCGTGATCGACACCTGGCGCTGCGTGACGTCGGTGCGTCCCTGCCCCGCCTGGAACGACAGGGGCACGTCGGGATCGTAGCGGGTCACCTTGCCCCGCACCACGGCGTCGGCGTTGTTCTCGCCGGCCGTGCGGAGCCCGAGCCGGCCCTGGAACGCCTCGAGCACCGCGTCGTTCACTTCTTTCGTGAGCGCCGGCTCGGCGGTCTGGTTGTCGAACGGCAGGATGGCGACCGTCTTGATGTTGGGCAGGCCGCCGCCCTTGAAGCTGTACAGGCAACCGGTCAGCGCGAGCGCGAGGGCGCTAGTGGCGCCTGCGCCACGTCGCCGAATCGAACGCCACCGTCGTGTCCACCGAGCCGATCGTGAACTCAAAACGCGCCGGGCCCTCCGGAAAGTCGATGCGGGCGCTGGCCGGCATCGCACGAACGTCCAACTCGGCGCGGCTGCGTGCCACGACCTTGCCCTGCCGCCGCCATTCCGCCTCGAGCACACGCGCACCGCCACTCCCCGGGGCCAGACGATAGTCGAGCGTGTCCTCACCCTGCACGAACCGCCAGATCCGCGCAGTATCCGCTCCCGGCACCACGATCCCGAACACGGCCGCGCCCACCGCCGGCGGCCGCACGATGCCGAGCCCCGCCCACAGCATTCGCACGGCCGGCACGAGCGAGCGGAAGTTCTTTTCCGGATCGGCCCACACCGTGGTGTCGCCGACCACGAGCGCCGCGCCCGCCCCCCAGTTGAACGGCCCGGCATAGTCGATGCGCAGCGAGTCCGGCGGCGCCGCCCGCACGGCGGCCCTGCCGGCGTAGCTCTTACCCGCGTCGCGATACTTCCAGCGGAAGCGGATCAGCGTGTGACGATGGGGCGCGGTCGCGGCCGCCCAGACCCTGGCACTGTCCCACTCCGCCGGTGCGAGCGGCATCGGCACGAGCGGCGGCAACGCGCGCGGGCAGCCGAGCAGCAGCGCACAGGCGCCAATGTAGGAGAGTGCTATCCGCCGGTCAAGCGGAAAACGTTGCCGCCTCAATAGTTAAACCCGAGCAACAGTCAGCGGTGGATGCTGCGAATGCGCTCACCCAGTGCCACACTCCCGAGGGTCGCGAGCCCCGAGATCACCCGGCCGAATACCGTGTACGTGCCGTCGAGATGCGGCTGCGGCGAGTGCGTGATGAAAAACTGGCTGCCACCCGTGTCGGGCCCCGACAGCGCCATTCCCACGGTGCCCGTTTCGTACCGCACCGGATTCAGCTCGTCGCGCAGCACGAAGCCGGGCCCGCCCCAGCCGTCCCCCCGCGGATCGCCGTCCTGCACCACGAAATTGGGGACGACCCGAAACATGCGGGAGCCGTCAAAGTAGCGCCGATCGACCAGCGCCAGAAAGGCCGCGACCGTGAGCGGCGCCTCGCCCGGGAAGAGCTCGACCACCAGCGCGCCGCGATCGGTCTCGATGGTCACGCGCGGCGACGCGTCGCCCCGGCGTACCGGCAGGAGATAGCGCCGCACGACGGCGCGGTAGTCGTCGAGCGACCGCCCCGTCGCGATCGGGGCCGCCGGTCCCCAGCGCGCCGCGGCGTCGGGGAGCTTCTCCGCGGCGAGCCGCCGGACCTGGTAATCGTCCGGGCGGGGCGTCCGGGCGACGAATCGGGTCGCCACCGTGTCCCGGCCCACCGGACCGGTGGCGGCGATGGCGCCGAGCGCGGCCAGCGCGGAGAGCCGGGCATCGTCGAACGTATCGGTCGCCGCGCGCTCATAGGCGGCCGCGAGCGGGTCCACGTCGGCCAACGCGGGATGGCGCGCGAGCAGGTCGGCGGCCGCGCTCCGCACCGCGGCGTCCGGATGCGCGAGCAGCGTCCGGGCGCGTGGGGCGAGGCTCGTGTCGCCCTCGGCCACGACCCGCCCGAGCGCCTGGAGCGCCTGCGCCACCACGCGGCCGTCGGAATCGGTCAGCTGGAGGTCGAGACGGGCGCGATCGCGCGCGGCGCCGAACGCTTCGGCGGCGACGCTGCGCCAGCGCCAGTCGCGGTCGCGTGCCAGCTCGGCCGCGGCGGCCACGCCGGCCGCGCTGTCCGCCTGGGCCAGGGCGATGCCCGCCTGGCGGCGCAAGGCGAAGCGGGGGCTCGCGAGCCTGGCCTCGAGTTGGGCCGCAGCGCGCGCGCCTCCCAATGCACCCAGGGTCGTCTCCGCTTGGACCGCGACGTTCACATCCCGGTCCGCGACGAGCGGGAGCGCGAGACCGACCAGCCCGCTGTCCTGGAACGAGGCGAGCGCCCGCAGCGCATTGACGCGGACGTGGCCGTCGCGATCGCCGAGCAGCGGCCGGATGCGGGCGATGACCTCCGGCGGAGCGATCTGGGCGCTGTCGCTCAAGGCGCGCGTCACGCCACGCAGCGCGACGGCGCGCACGTACGGCTCGCGATCGGCGAGCGCGCCCAGCAGGGTCGGAACGGCACGCGCGATGCGCAAGCGCGCGAGCGCGTACACCGCGTGGGCGCGCGCCGCGGGATCGGGGTCGCGGGCGAAGTCCGTCAAGCGGGCGACCGGCGCGCGGATCCCCAGGCGCCACGCCTCGAGCAGCGCGACACGCTGCACCGCGGACGTGCCGACGCCGGCCGCGGTCTTCAGGTCGAGCAGGTCCGCCACGGCGCGCGCGCCCTCCTCCCCGCCGATCTTCGCGATGGCCGTCACGGCCTCGCATTGCGGCGCGCCGTCTCCGGTGCGCGCCAGCGCCGCGAGCGGCGCCATCGCACGCCCGTCTTTGAGCAACCCCAGCGCGAACGCGGCCGCCGCCTGCACGGCCGCACTCGAGTCCCGCAGCGCGGCGACGAGCAGTGCCACGGCGGCCGTGTCGCCGCTGCGGCCGGCCGCCAGGGCCGCCTGGCGCCGCACGAACGGGTCGGGAGCCGCGAGGGTCTCGCGCTCGAGCCCCGCATCGAAGGCGCGAGCATCCGCGGCGGCCAGGAGGCGCGCAAGGGCCTCCACTTCTCCCGCGTCGCCCTGGGCCGCGACGGGGCGCGCCGCGAGCAGCAACCCCACGAGCAGCACGCAAGAGCTAAAGGCGAACCGGATCCGGTGTCTGCTCGAGCAGGTCGAATACATGCGCGGGAAGGTGCGTGAGCGTGTGCTGGTGCGTGAGCGAGACGAGCGACGTCACACCGGTCGCCAGCAGCTCGCCGCTCTCCGCGCGGTCGACGGCATAGCCGAACGTGACGCGCCGCGAGGCCAACTCGCGTACCCAGCAGCGCACCCGCACCAGATCGTCGTAGCGCGCCGCGGCGCGGAACCGGACGTCGACCTCGGACACCGCGAGGTACACGCCCTGCTGCTCCAGCTCCTTGTACGTGACGCCGGTCTCGCGCATCAGCTCGGTGCGGGCGCGGTCGAACCAGATCAAGTAGTTGGCGTGGTAGACCACGCCCATCTGATCGGTCTCGGAGTAGTTGACGCGGAGCGTTATCGAGCTGATCACGCGGTGGAAAACATCCGCGGCGAGTCGGCAAAAGTCAAATACGACACGCGCTTGCGGGCGTTGCGCGGGATTCCTAGCTTGGGGCGTGCCCGCCCCAGCCGCGCGCGTGCTCGTCGTCGCCGACGCCCACCTGGGTCAGGTGCCACCCGCCGTCGTCACCGCGTTCCACCGCTTCCTCGATGCCGTACCCGATCTGGGCGACGCGCTCCTCATCAACGGCGATCTGTTCGACTTCTGGTTCGAGTACCGGGCGGTGATCCCGCGACGTCACTTCGGCACGATGGCCAAGCTCCAGAGTGTCCGGGCGCGCGACGTGGCCGTGACGCTGGTGGGCGGCAACCACGATCGCTGGGGCGGCGACTTTCTCACCAAGGACTTAGGGATAGCGTTCTACCCGGGCGAGGCCGAGATCGACGTCGCCGGACGCCGCGCCTTCGTCGCCCACGGCGACGGGCTGACCGAGCAACATTGGAGCGCCCGGCTCATGCACCGTGTGACCCGGCATGCCGCCACCATCCGGTTGTTCCGCGCGCTGCACCCCGATGTGGGGTTCTGGATCGCGCACCAGCTGTCGCGCAGGCTGGCGGACAACACGCGCGACCGCGCCGTGCTGGACCGGGCCGAGCGGGCGCAGGCCCGCTACGCCGAAGAGCTCTTGGCCCGGCGACCCGACCTGCAGCTGGCAATCCTCGCCCACACGCATCGACCGGCCCTGGCCCAGCTTCCGAACAGGAGGGCCTACCTCAATCCGGGGGCGTTTCTCGACGGGGGAAGGTACGCGGTGGTGACGCGCGACCGCGTGCAACTGGAGCGCTTCGGAGCGTGACGACACACGCCTCCCCTACGCGACGGGTGATCCTCGCCATGAGCGCGATGGCTGTGGTCGCGTGCTCGCGCGAGCGAGCGGCACCACGCGCGCCCGAGACCGCGCCAGAGGCGCCGTCCCGAAGTGTCCTGGCCGACTCGGACACCAAGGGCCCGCCAATCAACGACAGCCTGTTTGCCCTGATGGCGGCGATCGAGGACTCGTTACGCGTCCGGCCCGACGAGCCCGCGTCCGCACGGCTGTACCTGCAGCTCGGACGGCTCAAGAGCGGCCTCGGCGGCGGGGTGGCGTCCGGCTCGCCCATCGGGCGTTACCTAAAGGCACATCCTGAAGAGTACCGGTACAACGACCCAGACGCTGACTACATCTACACCGGGTATCAGTTTCGAGAACTGGTCCGACGATTTCCGCAGAGCGAGTATGCGGACAGCGCCGCCTGGGCACTGACGCAGCTGCCCTGGGGCGGCGAGTGCGAAGGCTATGTGCCGTGTTACATCGGCCGGCAATTCGATCCGGTCGCGGACTTCCTGCGCCAATATCCGAAGTCCCCCTTCGCCTCAGACGGCGTGCGCTACGCCAACGAGGCCTTTACGACCGCGCTCGCGGACATCCCTGATCTCTCCGAGCCGAGCGAGGAGTTCCCACCGGACAAGGTTCAAGCCATGCTCGCGCGCTACGACACGATCGCGGAGGGCCTCCCTCCCCCGCTTCGAGCGAGCGCGGCCGTGACGATCGCGGATCTCTGGGCGAGATTCCTGCGCTACGACCGGGCGAGGGTGCTGTACCGTGAAGTCCTGGAGACGGCCGCACCGGGGCTCGACACATCCGACATCAGGCGCCGCCTGCATGCCCTGCCTGCAGGAGCGCTGCGGCTCCGGCCCGCAGAAGTCGTGAACGACAGGCGAGTGGAGCTGACGTGGGTGCGGCCGTCGACCGACACGGTCCAAGCCTATGTCGTCTACCGGGCGCGTTCCCGCGACAGCGAGGGTGAGCACCTCGCGCAGCTGACCCCAGCCGACGCTCCGGCATATAGCGACCGTACGGTTCGGCCCGGCACGGAGTACTGGTATCGCGTGAAGGCACGTACCGGCTCCGGCGAGCTCATCAGCAACCCAATCCACACAACCGTCGCGTCAGACTCGCTCGCTGCGCGGGCCATGGTTCTCAGTCCGGTCGATCATTTGCTGTACGTCTTCGGGTACCTGGAGAACCGCTTCCCGCGGGTGTATCAGGTGTCGCAAACGGGTGAGGTGCGGGCGACCTTCGACGGCGCCTTTTACGGCCTCGAGCGGTATGCGAAGGAGGACCATCGGTGGGACTCGTACGTCGACGAAGCGTGGTTCGTGGATGTCACGGGACAGCAATTCCTGCGCTTCCCGAGATCCCCTTCCGGCTTTGGTGACGACGTCCGGAAGGCTACTCACGCGGGCTGGGACCTCGTGTCCGTCGACACGGCGACGATGCCGTACTACGGCGTCGTCGTGGCGGTGGACGCGGCGGGACGGCAGATGTGGGTCGCGCAGGGCTCCAGGGCCTATGCCATCTCATGTGACCAGCACGCGGGTCGGTGCTGGCAGGGCCGGGAGGGAGGCATCTGGGTGGTCGATGCGGCCGGGAAGACAATCAAGGAGATTACGCTGCCGCGGATTTCGTCGGTCGAAGCCGAATTCGTCACCGCTATCCAAGCAAACCCAATGGACCACTCCGCATGGGCATTTCTGTCTCGAAGGGGCGCGGTGATACGAGTAGACAGCTCGGGAGCGATCTCTCAGTCCCTCCAGCTCCAGTCGTACATCGGTGCGCCACCACCGCTCGCGCTCGACGTGCGCGGGGGATGGGTGTGGTCTGGCGCCGGAGGTCAGCTCATCAAAGTGGGGCTCGACGGGAAAGAGCTTGCGCGCCTCACGGCTTGGCGCGGCCCCATGCATTTGGCCCCCGACACCGCCACCGGAGCGTTGTGGGTGCTCGCCGGTTCTCGTCTCCTCCGACTGAACCGGGACGGCAAGCCGATCGTCGCATTTGGCCCCCGACACCGCCACCGGAGCGTTGTGGGTGCTCGCCGGTTCTCGTCTCCTCCGACTGAACCGGGACGGCAAGCCGATCGTCGATGCCAGGCTTCCGGTGCGCTAGGACTCATCCCAGGGGCACCACTTCGACGATCTGCAGCTTCTCGCCCAGGAACCGGGCGCCGACTTTACGGAAATGCGGCTCGTCGTCCGAGACGACGAAGCGGTGTATGGCGGCGGCATCGGGGGCCACCTTCGCCGTCTCCTCCGCACTGTCCACCAGCGTCACCCCCGGTCCGAGCACGCGCGCGAGCAGGGGCTTGAGCAGCGGGTAGTGGGTGCATCCGAGCACCAGGACGTCCACCCCGGCGCGCTGCAGCGGCTCGAGATACTGCCGCGCGATGAGCTCGGTCGCGGGGTGGTCGAACCATCCTTCCTCGACGAGGGGCACGAACAAGGGGCAGGCCTGGACGCACACGGGTGTCTCGGGCCGGAGCGCCTTGATGGCCCGCTCGTACGCACCGCTCGCAATGGTGCCCGCGGTCCCGATCACGCCGATCTTTCCGGACCGGGTCGCCGCCACCGCGGCGCGCGCTCCCGGCTCGATCACGCCGACCAGGGGGACCGGGCAGCGGGCGGAGAGGTACTCGAGCGCCTGCGCGCTGATGGTGTTGCAGGCCACGACCAGGGCTTTCACGCCGCGCCCGAGCAGGTACGCGAGGATCTCGCCCGCGTAGCGACGCACCGTGTCCGGCGACTTGGGGCCGTAGGGGACGCGCGCCGTGTCGCCGAAGTAGATCACGGATTCGTGCGGCAGGCGCTCGAACAGCGCGCGCGCCACCGTGAGGCCCCCGATCCCCGAGTCGAACACGCCGAGCGGAGCGCGGTTCACGGTCGCGGCACCGGCACGCTGAGTCCGACCCCCCCTGGAAACGCCCGGACTCTCAGATCCTTGGGGAAGTCCTGGAGGTGCGCCGACACGAACGCCTCCGCGCCGGAAAACAGATGGTTGAAGATCCACAGGACGAGCCAGTCCTGCACTTCCTGCCGCTTGGCTCCCACGCTCACGGACCCGGCCTCCCGCAGGTAGTGAAACTCCGACTGCGCCTTGAGGGTCATCATCGCACTGACGCCTTCCCACGTCGCGAACACGGCGCCGGCGACGGGCCGCCCGGTCACCGCCTGACCCCAGCCGGGCACGAGGAGCGAGCGCA
>WNGP01005660.1_pt1 | contig 11396 bp, 10 predicted proteins | sample 5407671 | NCBI WGS metagenome assembly WNGP01 (sample SAMN13153381, study PRJNA577476) | soil metagenome | isolation source: 40 cm soil or saprolite under Garry oak tree replicate 2 | place: USA:California | collected 2016-06-15 | reverse complement strand
CCTGCAACGTCGCGGCCCGCGATATGGCTTCGTTCGTAGAGGAGATGAAGAAACAGATTGTGGCCAAGATTTCGTTTCCCGCAGGAGTCTATCCGGCGTTCGGCGGCTCCGGGCTGGCGCAGGCGGCGGCGAAGCGCGAGTTGTTCCTGCACTCGGCTTTCGCTGGAGTTGGCATCGTTCTGCTGCTCAGCATCGTATTCAGCAACACCAGGAATTTGCTCCTGGTGCTGGTCAACATACCCTTCGCACTTGTTGGCGGCGTGCTGGCGGTGTTCGCGACTGGCGGTTCGCTTTCACTGGGCTCGCTCGTCGGCTTCGTGACGCTCTTTGGCATCACCACCCGCAACTCAATCATGATGATTTCGCATTTCGAGCACCTGGTGCGCGAGGAAGGCATGACCTGGGGACTGGAAGCCGGAATTCGTGGCGCTTCCGAACGGTTGCTCCCCATCCTGATGACCGCGCTGGTTACCGCCCTGGGGCTGCTGCCCCTGGCCATCGGAGCGGGCGAGGCCGGGCGCGAAATAGAAGGTCCTATGGCGATCGTGATTTTGGGTGGACTGCTGACCTCAACCGCGCTGAATTTACTGGTGTTGCCGACGCTGGCGTTGCGGTACGGCAGGTTTGGGGAAGAGAAAACGCAACTCTAATGCTTCCATTCTTTGGCCTCAATAAGACGTCGCTTGACTCGCCCTATAGAAGAATGGCATTCACGTATTCCTCAAAGTAATTCAATGCCCCCAATAAGACATTACTTGGCTCGCCGCCTGACTGGGCGGGAAGCGGCCGCGGTGGTTATGATCGCGGCGATTCTGGCGGGGCTGGGCTATTTAACCTGGAATTTCATCACCGCCAAGCTGCTTGAAGTACGCGTCAGCGCGGCGATTCCAAAAGTGTGCGCCAGTGTCCGCCGGCAGCGCCGAACCCTGTTGAGTGCTATCGAAGCGTACAAAGCTCACTTTGGCGTTTATCCGCCCGATCACGTAACGAGTCGGCAACCGTTGGTGGTTGATCCGGTGAACAACCCGCTTCTCTACGAACTCGCAGGCGTAACCTTTAACCCGACCAATCAAATTTTCGAGGTGGGTTACTTGGAACCAGCGGACGCGAAGTACGTTAAAGAATTCTTCCACTGCGACGGCTTCAAGAACTGCGGCGAGCGGATTGACCAGGTTAAAATCTTTCTGCCAGTCGAGAATCTGCCAGCGCGCCAGCTCCATGACGACCCGGACGTTTTCGCCTTGGACTTTCCGTTATACTCCGAAGCGCTCGACCCGGCGGTGATTTATGAAATCAGCGTCAGTCCCTGGCGCTACGTCTCCACCTCGCCCACAAACAATCCAGGCAAATTCGACTTGTGAGTTGAGCTTAAAACCAAAACCCGCACGGTTACCGTTCGGGAATTGGGAAGCGGCCCAATAATTCTCGGATGAGGCCGGGAGAGGAAAATGGGAACAAAGGCGGTGGGTTCTTAAGCAACGGATCTCTTGATCGCAGAGAATTTTCCTCCTTATCGAGAGGATGGTAAGACGCCGACCGCTTCCGAAAGCCCATACTGTGCCTTGTTAAATTCGGCGATGGCGGTCAGGAAGTCCTGACGGGCGCGGGTTAGATCCCGTCGGGCGCGTCGTGCTCGTTCCAGATCAACCGCCGACAATACACCTCCAGCTCGCGCCGGATGGGGCGAAGCGGGGTCATAAAGCTCTCGGCCAAGTCTGCCCGGTCTTTATTCATGACAGCTTCCAATAAGTCTAATCCAGCCGCAGGGGTGATTTATTACAAAATGTTTTTCCAGGCATCCCGGCGCCAAGAGGCGTCCCTCTGGGGGAGGTTGGTAATGCCGTTTGCGCCGTCGTGGTCGGGTGGCCACCGTGAACCGGGAAGTGCTGATGTTATAGCGGCACTCGCCGAAATTTGCGGCAGGCAGCCAACACTCCAAGCAAGGCGCACAACAGCTCTGGTTTTCCGGCATCTTAGTTGATTTCACCGGACTGACCTTGGTATCTGTGAGTCGGATCGAGGCTAATCTGGCTGACTCCGACCCGCTTGCGAGTAGTCCGCAGTTGAACTGTCGGCTTTGGGGTTTTTGCCACAATTTGTCACAGTCCCAATTCGCTTTGGTGCGAGGTTGGCGTCAAGCACAAGTGTTCTAGCGCACTAAAATACAATGAATCAGGAAGATGAGAATCAACGTCGATCAGGCTTCGAATCCCTTCGCTCGCTCCATTTCTATCAATGGTTTTCTCACCCAGCCCCTTCTTGGCACAGTTTTGACCCAGTTCGGCGACTTCGTCCCCTCAGATCTGCTCTTCAGCGGCCCCTACCAGGATCTGCTCGACGAAGTTGCCAAACGATTAAGACAATGAACAACTACCAGCAAATCCGCGAGGCGGTCTCGCCGGTTCGCGCCGCGCAATTCCTCCAGGTGGAAAACCAGATGGCGCTATTCGTGGACATCAACATCGCCTCGGAGGAGCTGGCGATCGGCTCCAAGCCGGGGAACCATGAGTAACCTCGAAGCCATAACCAAGCCGAGCCCACAGTCCCGAGAGGCTTCCACCTCCAGGCGATGGTTGTGGGGCGGCTACGTCTTTATCGGTTCTTTCTTTTTGACACGCTTGCTTTACCTGGCCTCAGGCACCATCGAACTGACTGAGGACGAGGCCTACCAATGGCTCTGGTCCAAACATCTCGCGCTGTCCTACTATTCCAAGCCGCCCTTGATTGCTTATGCGCAGTTGGCCGGCACTTCTCTGTGGGGTGACAACGAATTCGGCATTCGTTTCCTTTCCCCGGTGCTTGCCGCTCTGCTCTCTCTTCTCATGCTTCGGTTTATGGCTGCCGAGGCAAGCGCGCGCGCGGGCTTCTGGCTCATTGTCATTCTCGCCGCCACACCTTTGACTGCCCTGGGCTCGACGTTGCTCACGGTCGATTCTCTATCGGTCTTTTTCTGGGTCGCCTCCCTGGTGGCGGGCTGGCGCGCTCTGCAAACCGGTTCGCTGAAAAATTGGGTCTGCACCGGCGTTTGCCTCGGCTTGGGCTTCCTCAGCAAATACACTGCGCTGTTCCAACTCCTGAGCTGGGCGCTTTTCTTTTTCATTTGGCCTCCGACACGCGCACACCTTCGCCGTCCGGGACCGTACCTGGCGCTGGCAATCCTCGTTCTGGGTGTCATGCCGGTTATCTGGTGGAATTCGCAAAACGGGTGGCTCACCCTGACTCACCTGTCGGAACGCGGCGGGCTCAACCAGCATTGGCGCTTCCGACCGGGCTTTTTCGGCGAATTCCTCCTCTCCGAAGCGGGCCTGCTGAATCCTATCTTCTTCGCTGCTATGCTTTGGGCCGTGGCCGCCTCGTGGTTTCTCGCACAGCGCCAGCCGCTGGCGCTCTATTTGCTTGCGATGGGAGTGCCGGTGTTCGCCTTCTATCTGCTTTATACCTTGCGGGCGCGGGTCCTGCCAAATTGGATCGCTCCCGCAGTGGTGCCGCTGTTTGCCCTGATGGTCATTTTCTGGGAACAGCGCTCACTCTCAGGTTCGCGGGGCGTCAAACGCTGGCTGGCTGCAGGCCTGGTTCTCGGGTTCGCCGCGGTTGGGTTGCTCCACGCCACCGAGGTGGTAAAACCTCTGTTCGGCTCATATTTGCCCGCCAAAATCGACCCGCTTCACCAGGTGCGCGGCTGGAGAGAGATCGCGCTTATGCTGGAAAATGAGCGTCAAAAAATCCTTCAGGAAGGCAGGCCGGTGTTCTTCATTATGGACCATTATGGAACCACCAGTGAGATAAGCTTTTACAACGCCGCGGCGAAGCAAAGGGTGCAAAAAGAGCCGTTAGTGTATTATCTTCGCTCAACTCGGCCAGCAAACCAGTTTTTCTTCTGGCCAGGATACGAGCACCGCAAAGGAGAGAATGCCCTTTACGTCCGTGAAAGAGACGACCCGCTGCCTCCGCCTCCATCCCTGGTCGCCGACTTTCGCTCCGTTACCGACCTGGGTATGCGCGAGGCCTTCTACTTCGGACGTCCGTTTCGTCGCTTTCAACTCTACATGTGCCGGGACTTGCGCTAAGACGTGGTTGTGTGCCCTGAGATTTCAGTCGTCGTGCCTCTCTATAACGAAGCCGGGAACGTTCAGCCATTGGCCCGGCGGATTCTGGACACGCTGACCGCTACGGCGCAGGTATTCGAGCTGATTCTAGTCGATGACGGCAGCACCGATGATACCTGGAAGCGCATCTTGCTGGCACAGCAAGCCGACTCGCGGATCCGCGCGATCCGTCACCCGGCGAACCTGGGACAAAGCGCGGCTCTCTTCTCCGGTTTTAGAACCAGCCAGGGGAGCATTATCGCCACTCTGGACGGAGACCTGCAAAACGATCCGGCCGATCTCCCCCGGATGCTTGCGGAACTCGGCCTCTGTGACATGGTTTGCGGAGCCAGGATTGCGCGGGCGGATGGACGGCTGCGCCGCATCTCTTCTCGCGTGGCGCGCTGGGCTAGGGTACTAATTCTGGGCATTGATTTTGCCGACTCCGGCTGCAACCTTCGTGTGTTCAAGAAACGTGTGCTGGACATCATTCCTGCTTTTAAGGGTGTTCATCGCTTCTTTCCGATCCTGGCAAAGACCGGCGGAGCCGTCGTGAGAGAAATACCTGTATCTCACCATCCGCGCAGCGCCGGATGCTCCAAATACGGGGTTTGGAACCGTGTCGGCTATGGAATCTTCGACTTGTTCATGGTGGCGATGTTTATCCGAAGGCAAATCACCGTTGATTTTCTTAAGCCGAACGAAGTTTCTCCGCAAAGTTGCGGGAAAAAGCTTGCAACGCCGTAGCGGAACCTCTATTTAGCCGCGTAAACTTGGCAATGGAGTTTGCCGTCCCGAAAGGGAAAAACGCCGGAAGGATTTTCCGAGCTGATAACTCCTACCGACGCAACGCGGGCGCGTGGGTAGGAGTCTTTTGTTGCCCGCGCAGGGCCGGCAACCCCGCAAAATGCATAGGAAGAAAACACTTTGCGGACCAGAAACCGTGTCGCACAGGAACGTGACCTTTTATTTTCCACTTTTTCTGTCTTCAATTTTCAATTCTTCTGTCTAACTAAGCTCCGGTCGCCAGAGATTGACAAGAACCTATGACGCTATGCATGTCAAAATGAGGCATTCAGTGCCAATCCTGGTCCTGGCAGGCTGTCTCTGCGGCTGCGTCCGTTTTCAGCCCAAACCGCTGTCGCCGGTTGGCGCCGCTGATCAGTTTGAGAGGCGGACCCTGAACGACGAACGGTTACGGCGATTCTTTGAGGCCAACCACCAGACAAACGCGTGGCCCAGGAAATCGTGGGACCTGGACGCACTTACGCTGGCGGCGTTCTACTATCACCCGGATCTGGACGTGGTGCGGGCAAAATGGGGCGCAGCCAGTGCCGCCTTGGTGACGGCCGGCGAGCGTCCGAACCCAAGCGTCAGCTTCGCGCCCACGTATGACACCACCACGCCGCCGCCCTGGATTCTTGGTTTGAGCTTTGATATTCCGGTCGAGACGGCAGGTAAACGCGGCTATCGCATCGCGCTGGCCCGGCAGTTGTCTGAAGCGGCACGCCGGAATTTGGCCTTCACGGCCTGGCAGGTGCGCGGCCGTGTGCGCAGGAGTTTGCTGGATCTTTACGCCGCGCGTGAAACCGAGTCAGCGCTGAAGGAGCAAGCCGACGCGCAGGCCAAATTGGCTGAGCTTTTGGAGAAGCAGGTGGAAGCTGGCGCGGCAGCACAAGTCGAGCTGACCCAGGCCCGCATCAATCTGAACACAACGCGGCTGGCGTTGCAAGACGCGCAGCGGCAGAGCGCGGAGGTCCGCGTCCAGCTTGCCGGGGCAGTCGGTGTGCCCGTCACGGCTTTGGATGGAGCGGGGCTCTCGTTTGCGGGTTTGGACCGGTTTCCAGGGGAACTTACGACGGCGGCGGTTCGTCGGCTGGCGGCACTGAATCGTAGTGACGTCCTTGGAGCGTTAGCCGAATACGCCGCCAGCCAGTCGGCGCTGCAACTGGAAATCGCCCGGCAGTTTCCCGACCTGCACATCGGGCCTGGATACTTGCTCGACCAGACGGACAACAAGTGGACGCTAGGGGCGGCGCTCACGCTGCCGGTGCTGAACCAGAACCAGGGGGCCATCGCCGAAGCCAAAGCTCGCCGCGAGGAGATGGCGGCGCGCTTCATCTCGGTGCAGGCGCAAGCACTCGGTCAGATCGATCGGGCGGTGGCCGGCTACTTGGCCGCAACGCAGCAAGCTGCGACTGCTGAGTCCCTGCTTGCTGATTTGCAGAAAAGGCGGCAAACGGCGCAGGCCATGTTTGAGGCCGGCGAAGTGGACGCAGTGACGGTGGCAGGCGCCCAGGTTGAGTTCAGCACAGGGGCGCTGGCGCGCCTGAACTCGCTGTTGAAAGCGCAACAGGCCCTGGCCGCACTGGAAGATGCGGTCCAGAGCCCTCTGACTATGGCCAACGAAGCAAAAGCCTGGGAGAGCGGTCCTCGCAACTCGAATGACCAGACCTCACGAAAATGAAAGAGGGCGCACGACAAAATCCTTCGCTGCCGCATAAATGCGGCGTTCCAAACCTCGCCGGAACGCCGCATTTATGCGGCAGGAAGGCGCCCCAGAAGAAATCTGTCGTGCGCCCAATGAAAGAGTTTCGGCTCATTCTCTTGGTCCTGAGCGCCGCCGTCTTTGCTGGTTGCAAGCCCGGCGCACCGGAAGAGAGCGATCAGGTTGCCACTGTGGTGGCCGTGCAGGTTGGCAAACTGAGCCGCGCGACTATTCATCGTTATGTGACGGCTTATGGGGTAATCGAACCTGAGCCGGCGCGCGATGGGAAGCCCGGCGCTGGGTCGCGGTTGGCACCGCCTGTTGCCGGCTTAATCGCGGAAGTGAATTGCGCCGAGGGTCAGCGAGTTGACAAGGGCGCGATCCTTTTTCGTCTCGACAGCCGCCCAATTGACGTTGCGGTGGAGTTTGCCCAGCAGACTTATGAGCGGCAGAAGAAGCTGCTGCCGGTTGGCGGCACTTCGCAAAAGGCGCTCCAGGAGGCCGAGCAGCAACTTGCTTCGGCCCGCGCGCAACAGGCCTTGCTAAGAATCCAGGCCCCGTTTTCGGGTGTCATTGCGCGCGTGAATGCCCGGCCAGGCGAAGCGGTGGATTTGAACAGCGTGCTGGCGGAGCTCGTTGATCTCGACCGGCTGGTTGCCACGACCAGCGTTCCGACAGCGGAAGTCATTGGCCTGAAAACAGGCCAACCTGTTGAATTCATTGTGGAGGGCAAGCCCATGTCCGAGCGGGGCATAGTGGCTTTCGTTAGTCCGGAGATCGATCCGAAAAGCGGCGCGGCCCTCGTCCGGGCGTCTGTGCCGCCGAACGCCGGATTGCGTCCTGGCCAGTACGTCCAGCTTCGGATCGTGAGCGAGGAGCGACTTGACCGGCTGGCAGCTCCGGCTGAAAGCGTCGTCAAAAATGAGGATGGAAATATGGTTATTGCGGTCGTGCAAGGGGACAAGGCAGTGCAGAAACCAGTGAAGGCTGGAGCCAAAGACGGTTCGCTGATTGAGGTTGAGGGCGACGGGCTGAAGGAGGGGGACACAGTTGTCACCGTGGGCGCTTACGGGCTGCCAAAGGAGACGAAGGTCCGCGTGCTCACAGAAAGACATTAGACAGAAAAAAAACTCCAAGCTTCAATCACCAAGCTTCAGGGAAACCAGTGAGATGAAAAAAGAAAAACTCCAAGCTTCAGCGAAACTACAAGTCCCAAGCCACAACCCGCCCTTTGAGGTTTGGCGCTTGGAGTTTCCCTGAAGCTTGGTGCTTGGAGTTTGAAGCCTCTTTTCCCCCATGAATCTCCTCCTGTCATGAAGCTCGAACAATTGGCTGAAAGGGAAGGCTCGGCATTCGGACGTTTCGCCATCCGCCACCAGGTAGCCATCACCTTCATTGCGCTGGCACTTTGCATCGCCGGCATGTACACGGCCCTGCACATGCCCTCGTCGGTGTTCCCGCAGACCAATTTCCCGCGCGTGGTCATTTTGGTGGACAACGGCGTGATGCCGGGCGACGAAATGATGGCCACGATTACGCGGCCCATCGAGGAGGCCATGAAGGACATTCCCGGCGCGGTGACGATTCGCTCGGCTACTGGCCGTGGCTCGGCCGAAGTCAGCGTGTTCTTCAACTGGCACGTGGACATGATTCAGTCCGAGCTCTACGTGCTGGGACGCCTGGCGCAAATTCGGGCCCAGCTTCCAGCTACGGCAACGACCACAACCTGGCGGCTGACTTTCTCCGCCTTTCCTATCATCGGCGTGAGCCTGACCAGCCCAACTCGCGATATCACCACGCTCTGGGAAACTGCCCGCTACAACCTCAAGCCCAGGTTCTTGCGGATTCCCGGCGTCGCGCGCGTGGACCTCGTAGGCGGACGCGCGCCTGAGTACCATGTCAATGTTGACCCGTCGGAACTTCTCGCCGCGAACCTCGACCTCGCCCAGGTTTCCGACGCGCTGCGAAAAAACAACCTGATCGCCTCCGCCGGGATGCACGAGGAAAATTATCAGCTCTACCTGACCACGGTGGATGGCCGGGTGCATTCCATCGATGACATCGAAAACCTGGTGGTCGCAGTGAAGGACACGCATCCAATCCGGGTGAGAGATTTCGCCCAGGTTGAGCGCGGGCCGGAACCAGTCTTCAACGTCGTTACGGCCGAAGGAGTCAATGCCGTGCTGCTCAACGTCCGCAGTCATCCCGACGGCAGCACTCTCGATATCGCCGCCGCCTTGCAGAAAGAATTGCGAATGCTCAAACAGGAGCTGCCACCCGACACCAAGCTGGCTTTCTTCTATGACCAATCAATCCTGGTACGCGAGTCCGTCAAGAGCGTTTGGGAAGCCATTGTCTTCGGCTTGGTTCTGTCCATCGCAATCATCTTCTGCTTTTTGAAAAACTGGGGCATCACTTTCACCGCCATCATCGTGATTCCGGTGACGGTGCTGGTGACCGTCCTGGCCATGCGGATGCTCGGCATGAGCTTCAACCTCATGACCCTTGGCGGCATCGCGGCGGCCATCGGCCTGGTAATTGATGACGCCATTGTAGTCGTAGAGACGATCTACGCAAAAATTGCCGCTGGCCGCTCGCGTCTGGAAGGCATCCTGGAAGGCATCGCTGAAATCTTTCACCCGCTGGTCGGCTCGACTCTCACACCGGTCGTGGTTTTTATCCCGCTGGCTTTTCTCGAAGGGCTGGCCGGTGTTTTCTTCCGCGCCCTGGCGCTGACGATGGTTGTCTCGCTGCTCATGTCTCTGGTGCTGGCCATCACCCTCACCCCGTCCCTGGCCGGTTGGCTCACCCGTGACCGCGAGCATCTGGAGCACGGGCGCGCGATCCAGGACGCCGAAGGAGGCTTTCTCTTGAGGCGGCTGATCCAGGCCTACGAAAAGGCGGTCCGAAACGCGCTGCGGTTCCGCTGGCTGACGTTGTTGGGATGCCTGGTGGTGGCTGGTCTGGGCGTTTTCGTTTACCAGCGGCTGGACTCGGATTTTCTCCCTGCCCTCGATGAAGGCGCCATGGTGATTGATTACATCGCGCGCCCGGGCACCAGCCTCAGCGAAACTTCGCGAGAGTTGCTGCAAGCCGAGGACATTCTACGCGCTACCTCGGAAGTCGAGAGTTATTCCCGCCGCACCGGCGCTCGTCTCGCTCTCGCCATTGCCGAGCCGCACACGGGCGATTTTTTAGTCAAATTGAAAAACGATCGCAAGCGCTCGACCGACGACGTGATGAGTGAACTGCGCCACAAATTCCTCGCCGCTGTCCCAAGCATGGAATGGGACCTGCACGGCATCCTCGGCGACCTGATCGGCGACCTGACGTGGGCGCCCAAACCGGTCGAAATCAAATTGATCTCGACCGACCTCCCCTGGTTGAAGAAAAAAGCGCCCGAAGTCGTAGCGGAAATCAAGAAGGTCAAGGGCGTGGTGGACACGTTCGATGGGTTGCTGGCGACCGGCAACGGACTGAACCTCCGGGTGCGCCACGCCGAAGCACAGCGGTTCGGCTTGACCGCCGATGACATTGCCATCGCACTCAATAGCGCCCTCTTCGGCCAAATCGCCTCCAGCGTTCTGGAGGGCGATTAGCGACCTGCCGATTCGCACGCCGACCGGATTGATAGTTAGGCTTTCACAAGTGGCGGATGTCTCTGAAGAGCCTGGCCAGATTGAACTGAGCCGCGAAGACCTCCGGCAGCTTGTTGGTGTTACTGCTCGGCTTGAAGGGCGTGACCTGGGCAGCGCAATGAGCGAAATTCGACAAAGGCTCGGCCAGGACAAGTCACTGCTCCCCGGCGGCGTTGACTTCGGCGGCCTCTACCAGCAGCAGCAGGAGTCGTTTCGGAATCTGCTTCTGGTTCTGCTTATGGCGATTTTCCTGGTCTTCACTGTGCTCTTGATTGAATTCGGCTCCTTCTATGAACCAGTGGCGATAGTCTTCGGAGCGGTCCTGGCACTTTTTGGGACTGTGCTGGCCCTGTTTATCACCGGGACTTCGCTGAACATCGTCTCCTTTTTGGGCGCCATTATCGGCGTCGGCATCGTCGCCAAGAACGGCATCCTGATGCTCGATTACGTGGAACGCCTGCGCGCCCAGGGTGTGGCCCTGGATGAAGCCCTGGTGCGCTCGGGCCACCGCCGTTTGCGGCCGGTGCTGATGACTTCCCTGGCCGCGGCTCTGGGCATGTTGCCTCTGGCCTACGGCATTGGCAGCGGCGCGGCCATGCTCAGACCCTTGGCCATCGCCGTAATTGGCGCGTTGTGCATCTCGGTCCTGCTCTCTCTGGTAGCCACACCCACAGTTTTTTATTTGATGCTGAACCGGCAAGGGACGCCGCAATCCCCGAAAGTAACGACCCAGGAATGACCTGGAAGGATTCCAAGACCAGTTGTGGGCTATCCGTCCGCGAAGCGGACAAACGTGAATAGCCGTGGGTGCCGAACCCACGGAGAGATCCCGTAAAAACCTTCTGACCCTGAAAGGGTCAAACCCTCCGCCCTCCGGCCTGTGCGCTATCCGAGCAGGAGCAGAATTACCATGCCGATGACCGTTGTCAGGACGCTCACCGGAATGCCAAACCGCGCGTAATCCCAGAACCCCACTTCCACGTGGCCACGGGCCGATTCGATGACGATGACATTGGCGACGGAGCCAAGAATGGTGAGATTGCCGGCGAACATTGTTGCCAGCGCCATCACTTTCCACATCAATTCCGGCTGCGTGAAATTATCCGCTTCCCTCTCCCATCCGATGGGAGAGGGCCAGGGTGAGGGGGCTCCACTTTGCCGCCACAAGCACGCCTGATGCCTCAC
>WNGP01014191.1_pt1 | contig 11398 bp, 13 predicted proteins | sample 5407671 | NCBI WGS metagenome assembly WNGP01 (sample SAMN13153381, study PRJNA577476) | soil metagenome | isolation source: 40 cm soil or saprolite under Garry oak tree replicate 2 | place: USA:California | collected 2016-06-15 | reverse complement strand
ACCATGACGGAAGCACAGAGCTCAGGAACAGAAGGGCTGCTTACGTATCTCCATCAAGAGATCGATATTAAGGCCAACCCACGGCGCATCTATGATGCTTTACTCGACGCTACACAGTTCGCCGCTTTCACCGGTATGAGCGCAGAGATCTGCTGTTGGGTTCTTGCGCGACGCTCTCGCTCACCCAGACGGAACTTTCAGAGCCTGGAGTGATGGACTTCATCCGCATGCAGGCGCCCGTGGTGGCGCTCGAGCATTTGCGGGTGATTGATGGCACCGGTGGCATGCCAACCAGCGATCAAACAATCTTGATTTCAGGCGACAAAATTGAGGCCATCGGTGGTTCGGCTTCCGTGGCAATTCCGCCGGATGCAGGCCGCGTCAACCTTTCCGGATATACGGCAATTCCTGGGCTCGTGGGAATGCACGACCATCTCTTCTATGTAACGGGTTCGGTAAATGCTGAGTATTTGGCACACGATATGCCCCTGAGTTTCCCACGGCTTTTCCTGGCCGAAGGTGTGACCACGATCCGCACGACGGGCTCGTACGAGCCGTATACCGACCTGGAAATCGAGAAAGCCATTGATAGTGGGAGGATGGCTGGACCGAAATTGGACGTGACCGGCCCTTACTTTGTCGATGCGGAGATGGGGCAGATACAGATTCATGGACTCAGAGGGCCAGAGGATGCGCGGCGCACCGTGAACTATTGGGCTGCTGAGGGTGCAACCTCGTTCAAGGTATACGCCTATATCACGCGGGCTGAACTCGCGGCGGTTGTCGAAACAGCGCACGAACACGGCCTTACGGTTGCGGGCCATCTTTGCTCCATTGGCTTTAGCGAAGCAGCGGAGTTCGGTATCGATTGCCTGGAGCACGGACTAATCGTGGACACGGAGTTTGTTCGTGGGAAAAAGCCTGAGATATGTCCCGAAAGCAACTGGCCCGGCACCCTCGAGCTGGAAGTCAGCGGCAAAGAAATTCAAACAACGATTGATACATTAATACAACATCACGTGGCTATTACGTCCACGCTAGCGATCTACGAGAGCTTTCTTGTTTCCTGGTCAGGAGTGCCGCAGCGGGCGTTGGATTCGCTTAGCGAGAACAGCGTCAAAGCTTACCAGGAGTATCGCCTCCCGAAAAGCACAAGAGGCCTCCGCCCCTGACAAGCACGAAGCAAATCTGCAACGAGCGACCATGTTTCGGAAAGAGATGGAATTTGAAAGAGCCTTCATGCACAGAGGAGGCTTGCTCCTCGCCGGATCAGACGGCGTATTGAACGGCGTCATTGCAGGATTCGGGGACCACCGAGAATTGGAGCTACTGGTTGAGGCGGGGTTCACACCGGAAGAAACAATCCAGATTTATACGCTGAATGGAGCACGATTCCTGAAGCAATAGAATCGCATTGGTTCGCTTGAAGCCGGTAAGCAAGCTGATATCGCCATCGTTAAGGGAGATCTCGCCGCGGACATCAAAAACATCGAGAATATCGAGATAGTGTTTAAGGATGGTGTTGGTTACGACTCCAAGAAGCTGATCGAGTCGGTAAAGGGACAGGTCGGGCTTCGTTACGATTGCTATGTATCCGCTGAAGCTGCGCTACCATTGCGAGGATAAGAATCCAGATCGCCAGGCTTACGCACAGCCAGCTCACAAATATTGCTACAAAGAAACCGAAGGCACCTTCACCCTCATGAAAATTGATGGGGACGATCCGGCTCACGAACCAGCCTGGCACATCAACAATCCAGTTTAGAAACGAGAATCTGACTGCGGCCGCAACGAGACCCGCACCTATGGCGCTGCTACAAATCGCGAGCACGACTTTCACCGGCCGAAAGGTTTCTCGTCGTATGAGCGATGCGGTCATGCGAATGCTCGGCCGCGAGCTTGAGATTGTGTTGGCAGTACCACGCGCGCTTTCGGCGAGCGCGCGGCGGACAATCCGGCTTCCTTGCGAAACCGTGAAAGACACATCCTGAAACAGCGCTGCGCTCCAAAGGCTTTCGAAATTTAAGTTTATTGGAGAACGCCATGTTGGGCGCGTCAAGCGCATGCGACGCAGGCGCGGGGTGAGTCACCGCCGGCATACTCGGCACTACATCAGTTCAACGTCGATCTGCTTCGCCGTCCGATCCAGCTTCGTGATACGAAACTTTCGGACCTGGCCCGGTCGGATTTCTTGCGGCTTCGAAGACTCCGCAACTGGGCCGCTTTTCCAGCGCGCAGCGAGCATCGAGCTCAGGGAGGCCAAGTCGGTGTTTGCGCCAGCGGAATGACTTGCATCTTCGTGCTTCGGCGCCTGTGAAATCCTGCACGCCGCACGGATTCCTTCTCCCAGTTCCACCTGCGCCGAGCCGCCCGAAACTTCTACGACGCGACCGCTGATCGCGTCGCCTTGCTGATGCTCGGCGACATACTCGTCGATGCTGGTTGGAACTAATTGCTTCATGCCAAGCTTCAATCTTCGCTTCTCAGTGTCGAGTTCGAGCACTAGCGCCTTCACTGGCTGCCCAACCTTCAGCACATCCTGCGGATGATTGATGCGCTTCTCCGCGCTTATGTGGCTAACGTGAACCATGCCCTCTATGCCCTCGGCCACCTGCACGAACACGCCAAACTTGGTGAGGCTCACGACCGGGCCCTCGACCGCAGACCCAACTGGAAACTTCTGCGCAACATCAGCCCAAGGATCCCCCAGCGCCTGCTTCAATCCCAGCGACATGCGCTGTTCACCCGCGTTCACTCCAAGGATCACAGCCTCAACTGTTTCGCCGGGCTTCACCAGATCACTCGGCTTGTGCACTTTTTTGACCCACGACATTTCGGAAACGTGGATCAATCCCTCAACTCCCGGCTCCAGTTCAACAAAGGCGCCGAAGTCCATCACGCGGGTGATGGTGCCGCGGACACGCTCACCGACTTTGTACTTGGTCGGGACTGAATCCCACGGTTGCGGCTGAAGTTGCTTCATTCCAATCGAAATGCGGCGCTTCTCGGGATCAATTTTGAGAACTCTGGCCTCGATCTCCTGACCTACCGACAGCACATCCTCAGATTTGTTGACACGGCTCCAGGAAATGTCGCTGATATGCAGCAATGCGTCCACCCCGCCTACATCGACGAAAGCTCCGTAATCGGTGAGGCTTCGCACGGTGCCGCTGACCGTCTCGCCCTCCTTCAGTTCGGAGTAACGCCGGTCCTTAACCGTTTGCTCTTCCTCTTCCGCGACAACGCGGCGGTCGACCACAATATCTTCGTCTGCAGCGTCGAGCTTGATAATGCGGCAGCGGATCTCCTGCTCAACCAACTTTTCCATCTCGGCTGCGTCCCGCACACCACTGCGCGAAGCCGGCATAAAGGCACGCACACCGACATCGACGCTCAGGCCGCCCTTCACCACACCGGTAATCGTGCCAACAATGGGTGTTTTGTCGGCGAAGGCCCTTTCGAGCGCCGCCCAGTCGGTGGGGCGGGCAGCTTTGCTTCGCGTCAGCAGGTAATAGCCTTCTGGATCGCGGCCTTTGATCGTGACCTGCAGCTTATTGCCGGGTTTCACCGCCTCGCGGTCGTTGTGGAACTCTGAGAGCGGTAGTACGCCTTCCGTCTTGAACCCGATATCAATAAATACCGAGTCGGACGAAACCGTCACGACCGTGCCCTCACGCAATCCTGCTGCGGGCTTGGTCGTGTGGCTCCGCTCGAATTGCGAAAGAACCGAGGCGAAAGACTCACCTGATTCGGCCGTCATTGGAGGTTTTGGAATATTGGGGTTGGGCATGAGGTTACAGCCTGGTGAGCCGTGCCGATTCAAGGATAACATCGCACAAACCCTCAGAGACCGCTGATCAACCGCCGGGGAGTTGTTTCAGAATGAGCAGCCCAGGCGGGTATCGCGGCATTGAACTTTTCAAGTTGGAGCTTCACTGCATGCCAAAAGCGAAGAAGCAAGACGCACCTGACGAGCTGAAAGGCTGGGACCAGATCGCGGCTTTTCTAGGTTAGCCCGTGTCAGTCGCGCAACGCTGGGCAGAATTAGGAATGCCCATCGAAAAGCGAGGCCGGTTCGTTTACTCCTCTCGCGAGCAATTGAACCGTTGGCTCGACCTCGGTTCGGAACTTAAACGAGGTCTCTCGTACATTCGGAAACAGGCCGGCACGGGAGGTAGGAAAAAGAAAGCTGCGTAAACATGGGTGTTGCACATGGTTGCAGGCTGAGTGCGGGAATGAGTTCAGATTCTCAGTCTCCAATAACCGCTCAATGGCGCCCGCTGCACTTTTTGCTCGTTCAGCAGTAGGTGCAGAGCGGTCACGACCGAGTCCGGGCGTTTCCGAAGTTCTTCGGCCAGATCTCGTTCGTTGACGACCACGTCTCCGCTTGGAAAGCGTTGATGCACAGTTTGAGCGTAGGCCGAAATCTTGACCGCCAGTCCGCGAAGTTCTTTTTCCTTCCTGCGCCGGGCGCGTTTGGCTCGCGAAGCATCGCTTTGCAATCCCCACACGCACGCGGCAGTGATTACAAGAACGCAAACAGTTGAGAATATCCACCACCGGAGTGGGATTGAAGTCAGGATTTCTATTAAGGCATGCATGATGGGTTTCCCATAATCAGGACGAGTTTCGACAGAATAGCTGAGCTGATGAACGCCGCGAAGGTTACAGAAGTCTCATGACACCCCGAGCCGGAGGTGAAGGTCCTTATCAGAGTAGGTTTCAATCGAATCAACTGAACGTGGGCAGCTTCACCAAATCGCTTTCCGGAACCTGCTCCACGGGCTGTCCTGCCTTGCGCCAGGCTGTGAGCCCGCCGACGATCACGAACGCACGGAATCCTTGCTGTCTGAGTAACAGCGCCACCCGGGCGCTGGTCGCTTCGCGCGCTCAAGTACAGTACAGATAAATATCCTTGTCCTTGGGCAGGGCTTTTAGCTCCTCGGCGAGCTGGTTGGGTTCGAGCCGGATTGACCCCGCAATCCGCGCTGCTCCGGCATCGTAGTAGCCATGGCTGCGCACGTCGGCCAGAATGATGTCCTTTTTCTCCACCGACGCCAATCGGTGGGCGAGTTCTTGCACCTCAATTCGCGGCACAACCCCAAAGATCCGGGCGCGGCGATACTGCACGACGCGATACACGACATAAACAATCAGGGCGACCAGAATGACTTCTGCCAGAGCATGTCCAGCGCTCTGCAGGCCTTGGGTGATTTTGGCAACGAAATCGCGAAATAGGAACCCCAGGCCGCCATACGCCAGGATGTAGAGGCATGCACCGACGAAATCCAGTTGCAGGAACTGCAATGTCTTCATCTTCATGCTGCCGGCCAGCGGCGGCGCCATGGTGTTTACGCCAGGAATGAACTTGGCGAAAAGCAGGGTGACGCGCCCACGTTTATAGAACGACTCAGCCGAGCGCAAAATGCAGGTTTCCGGATTTAATGACAGCCTACAGATAAAACTCAGCAACGCCCAACCGGTGTAGCGGCCCAAAAGAAAAAGCAGAAGGTCACCGAGCAACATGGCCGAGACTGCGGTTCCGAACGCAACGGGAGCGCTGAGAACATGTGCCGCAGCAGCAGCTCCCGCGGCGATTAGGGCCAGTGCCGCCGGGGCAGGTAGCCCCGCTGCTTCCGCAAAAACGATAACGAAGACCAACAAATATCCGTGATGGGAAATCGCCGCGAGTAGATTGTTCATGCTGGAATCATCAAGTATATAAAAAAGGGCGGCCGTGGCCGCCCTGGAAGCTTCCGTGGGCTGAAAGCTTACATCGCGGACTTTTCCGCCTTCAGCATCTTTACGCTCATGACGTGGATGGAATTCTTATCGTCGTACACGTGCGCGCTGACCTGAACATGATGGCCCTCATGTCCCTTCAACTTCTCGGGGTTCATGACGTCCCAGCTTTTCTGGTCGGCATCGTTGACGAATGTGATCTTGTCACCCTCTGCTTTGACCGTGCCTTTCAGGGTCTTCAGCGGCGCCGATGCCATCTTGCCCTTACCCGTGTCGCAGCTCTTACCCATCTCCTGGGCGATAGCCCCGACGCTACATACCACGCAAACTGCCAGTGCAAGACTCAACAGTTTCTTCATATCGCGCAATCTCCTTAGCTAAATTGCCCCGTAAAATTAGACTCCTATTTCCTAGTACGAATCAAGCGCGGGTTTGGATGCCGAACGGCGGACCTGCGATACGATCACTTTTCCCGGGCGACCACAAACTCAGGCGCCCACAGCAAGGCTCGCTTGATTCCCGAGTCGGGGAAAGTGCAAATTGCCTTGCGGGCCGATTCGGCATACTGGGCAGCCCGGGTCGTGGCCGAATCGAGTGAGCGGTACCGCTCCAGTATCCCAAGGATCTGTGCGTGAGTTACCCCATTGAAGGTACGCTGGTCGACGACCGTCTCAATGAGCTCGCGTTCTTTTGTGGTGCAACGTTCGAGCGCATCGATCACCGCCATAGTGACCTTGCCTTCTCGAAGATCACTGGCGACTGGTTTTCCCAGAACAGTCTCCGAAGCGGTGAGATCGAGAACGTCATCCACGATCTGGAACGCCATGCCGAGATCCCGTCCATAGCGTGCAAGCTGGTCTTCCTGTTCTGGAGTGGCACCGCCGAGAATCGCACCGAGGCGCATGCAAACCGAAAACAAACACGCGGTCTTGCGATAAATCAAATCGATGTGCTCGTCCAGCGAAATCAGCTCGCCGAGTTTTTCCATCTGCAGCAGTTCGCCCTCAACCATCTGCTGCGTGAGCTCAATCAGCGCATCCAGAATCCGGAAGTTGCGCTCCTGCACCGCGACTTTGAATGCCTGCATGTAAAGCCAGTCGCCAGCCAACACGCATTTTGAGTTCCCCCACTGCGTGTTGGCAGCCGGACGTCCGCGGCGGGTCTTGGCTTCATCGATGATGTCGTCGTGGACCAGCGTTGCGGTATGAATAATTTCCACAACGGCTCCCAGCTTCACTGCTCCCCGACCTTCGTAATGGAAGAGCTTCGCCGACAGCAGGAGGAGCGCCGGACGGATTCGCTTCCCTCCCCCGCCACGCAGGTATTCCCCGATCTCTGTGATGGCGGTGACGTTCGAGACCGTGTCGCGACCGAACTCGCGCTCGATAGCAGCAAGATCGTCGCGGAGAAGCTCGAAAACTTCCCCTCCGTTAATGGTGGTCGTGCTCAAAGTTAAGTTCCTTCGCCACGAGGCAGGCAGTCTTAGAGGACCCAATCCAAAAAGTCTTCTCTGTGTCTCTGTGCCTCTGTGGTGAATCAGTTTGTCCGGTAATTCGTAAACTGCATATCAATCCCAAAATCCTGCTTGCGCAGCAGCGCGATGACTTCCTGCAGTGCGTCGCGGTCCTTGCCGCTGACCCGCACCAGATCCCCCTGGATTGAAGCCTGCACCTTCTTCTTGGAGTTCTTGATCAGCTTCACAATATCGCGCGCTTTCTCAATTGGGATGCCCTGCTGCATGGTGATCTTCTGTTTCGCGGTTGCTCCCGCCGCAGGTTCAACCGCGCCGTAAGTCAGCCCTTTTAGCGGGACACCGCGCTTCACCAGCTTGTGCTGCAGGATTTCGTTCACTGCTTTCAATTTGTACTCGTCGATCGAGTGCAGCACGATGGCATCTTTCTCTTCGAGCGCGATGTTCGATTTTGAGTCCTTCAAGTCGAAGCGCGTATGAATTTCTTTCATCGCCTGCTGAATGGCATTTGCGACTTCCTGCAGATCAATCTTGCTCACAATGTCAAAAGTGTTTTCTGGCATGACTTAATAGATTAGCTTGTAGCGCGGAAACGTGCACCCCACAGGCTAAATTGCCAGGGCGGATTGCGGAAGGGAAAAGAAGCGGTAGAAATTTGCGGCCGTTTGCTGGCCAACGTTTCCCCCGATACGGCACCGGAGCCAGGAAAGGCGAATCGGTTTCGATCAGCATACGGTCGAGCGGGACCTGCGCTGCGGAATCGCGAATCTGCTGGGCTTTAGGGAACGTCACGTTCCCGGCGAAGGAGATCATGAATCCCATAGCGAGCGCGCGTTTTGCGTGCGGCCACGTGCTGGTAAAGCAGTGCAGAATCCCTCCCAGACCGGACGGTTTCCAGCGCTGCTCAATCAAAGCTAGGCAGTCTTCCCAGGCATTGTCGCTGTTTTCAGAAGGGCGGCAGTGGATGACGAGGGGCAGCTTGTGCCCGCGCGCCAGTTCCATCTGCTGAACGAAGACTTTCTTTTGAGTCTCGCGTGGCGAGTGGTCGTAATAGTAGTCGAGGCCAATCTCTCCCCAGGCAATAACTTTCGGTTTTTGCGCGAGTTGCTCCAGTTGGACGAAGTCCGCCTCAGTCGCGAGTTTGGCTTCATGCGGATGGATCCCGATCGTCGCGTAAAGAAATTCGTGCTGGTCTGCGAGTTTTACAGCGCAGTCCAGAGTTCCAGGACCATCGCCGGTGCCAACCGCCAGAATGTTAGTGACTCCCGCCTCGCGTGCGCGTGAGATGACTTGCTCGCGATCCGAGTCAAAGCGCGAGCCGTCAAGATGCGAGTGAGAGTCGACGATCATTAGGACTGGGCGATGGTCATGTAGGGACGGGCATCCACGCCCGTCCGGCCGAGCCCAGCTCGGCAAGCATTTGCTATCGCGCGTAAAGTCTTAAGCGGGTCGCTGTAGAGGCTCATTTCAACCTCGCTCCAACCGGTACATCCTCTAAGAACCCCGCCAGCACCGGCCTTCCGTCTCCAAGCGAGGCAGCCACGATCATCCCGTTCGATTCCAGCCCGCGCAATTTCCTCGGCTGTAGATTGGCCACAATCACCACTTTGCGTCCCACCAGCGTTTCGGGTGCATATGCCTCGGCAATTCCCGCGATGATCTGACGGACTTCATTTCCGAGATCGACCTCAAGCCGCAGCAGCTTGTCAGCGCCCTTTACCTTCTCTGCCACTTTGACTTGCGCGACCCGAAGCTCAACTTTGGCGAAATCGTCGATTGTGATTTTTCCATCCGGGCTCGAAGTTTCTGCGGGCTTATTCAGCGGCGCCGATCCTTGCGACACGCCTTGAGACCCTCCAGCCTGAGCGGGTTGCGCCTCTGTCGCTCCGGGCTGGGATTTCTCCTGGTCCTCCATGTACTGCATCCTTTCAATCGCGCTCTTGTCGGCCCGGGGAAACACTGGCTCGACTTTGCCGAGCTTCGTCCCCAGATGAAGCTGTCCCCACCGCAAATCAACGAGCGAACACTTCGTGATGTCGCCGAGTCCAAGCTGTGCCCAAATCTTTGCAGAGGCACCAGGAATCACCGGGTGAGACAGTGCAGTTACAATCCGCAATGCTTCGGCCGAAGTGTACAAAACGGTAGCAAGGCGTGCGCGGCTGTTCTCATCTGGCTTTTCCGCCAGCGACCACGGCTCATTTTCGACGATGTACTTGTCCACTGCCGCCACCAGTCCCCACGCCGATTCCAATGCGCGGGAGAACTGATACTGCTCAAAGAAAGTCTGATAGTCGGTGATTGTCTTCCGTGCAAGTTTGGCGATCGCATCATCCGCAGGCGTGTGCGCGGCAGCATGCGAAGGATACGGCACTTCGCCCTTGAAATACCGCGTGATCATCGCCAGCGTGCGGCTGGCCAGATTTCCCAGTCCATTCGCCAGGTCAGAGTTATAGCGCTGCACCAGCGCATCAAACGAAAACGACCCGTCCTGGCCAAAAACAACTTCGCGCAGCAGAAAATATCGCAGCGCGTCGGCGCCAAGCACCTCGAGAATCGTCTCCGCGCGAACGATGTTGCCGCGCGACTTCGACATCTTGCTCTCTTCGAACAACAGCCAACCATGCGCCACGATCGACTTCGGCAATGGCAGGCGCGCAGCCATCAGGAATGCAGGCCAGTACACGCAGTGAAAGCGCACAATCTCTTTCCCGATCATGTGCATGTCAGCAGGCCAGAATTTTTCGTATTTGCTGGCATCGCTCGATCCGTAGCCCAGCGCGGTGACGTAGTTGGCAAGCGCGTCCAGCCAGACGTAAATCACGTGCTTGGGATCGTCCGGGACCGGGATGCCCCACGAGAATGTTGAGCGGCTGATCGACAGATCGCGCAGCCCGGAGCGCACGAAAGCGATAACTTCATTGCGCCGTGTCTCCGGACGAATGAAATCCGGCTGGCTGGTGTAGAGCTGAATCAAGGGCTCCGCAAACGCCGAGAGCTTAAAAAAGTAATTATCTTCCTTGACGGTTTCGGTGGGACGGCCACAGACCGGACAAGGTTCTCCTGGGCCAGCGGAATCTACATAAAGCTCGTCGAAGACGCAATATTGCCCGGTGTAGCTGCCCTTGTAGATGTAACCATTATCGCGGATTCTGCGCCACAGTTCCTGCACCCCACACTTGTGCCGGTCAGATGTGGTGCGGATGTAGTCATCGTATGTAATCCCCATCCGGTCCCACAAAGCGCGAAATTCGGCGGAGACTTCGTCAGTTAATTGTTGCGGAGGCTTGCCCGCCGCCTCGGCTGATATAGAACTTTTTCGCCATAAAGTCGATTAACCACAAAGGACACTAAGTTACACGAAGGCAAATCGCGCTTGCTGATATCTCTAAATCAGGGATTCTAATGCTTTCCTTCGTGTACCTTCGTGTCCTTAGTGGTTAATAGGTTTTCGCCAGCTTGCAGATACGCCTGAACTGCTTCCTGCATTACCACTTTCAATGGTACACGGCGTTCAGCAGCAATGCGGCGACAGTCTTCGTATTCCGGCGCGTAGCTGGCGATCGTACCGTTCAGGCTGGCAATTTTGATGCGAACGTCTCCATATCGCGTGGAGACACTCACCCACGTCCGAGCGAGGACCTGCCGATTTTCGTCGCGTCGGCGCACGCCTAATGTCGTGGTTTCGGCAAAGACGATTTCTGTAAGTTTCTCTGCATCTGCCCGCTTCGCAAGCACTGTCAATAGAGTTCCGGGTCTGTTCTTCTTCATTTGCACCGGAGTGCCAAATACGTCGAGCGCCCCCGCGTCAAGCAATCGATCCATCACGTAACCAAAAACCTGCGGATTCAAATCATCAAGATTGGCCTCAAGCACAGCAATCGTTTCTTGCGAGATATGTGTGGCGCGGGCGCCCTCGGCCGCGATTCCCTCGGAAACGATCTCGCCCAAAGTGATCCGCAAAACATTTGCGTGACCGGGGAAATCACGCAAGCCGGCTCCGTAACCTGTATTGTCGATAGTTATCGCCGGGAAAGCGGAAAAACGTCTTACCAGCGTCGCGACGATCGCCGCGCCCGTCGGTGTCACCAATTCAGCCTCGAGCCCAGACGAAAACACAGGCGCGCCTTGCAGCAATTCGACGGTCGCGGGCGCTGGCACCGGAAAAGTGCCATGCGCACAGGTCAC
>WNGP01013182.1_pt1 | contig 11398 bp, 13 predicted proteins | sample 5407671 | NCBI WGS metagenome assembly WNGP01 (sample SAMN13153381, study PRJNA577476) | soil metagenome | isolation source: 40 cm soil or saprolite under Garry oak tree replicate 2 | place: USA:California | collected 2016-06-15 | reverse complement strand
TCTTTTGAACGAGAGAAATATCAGCGCACCGTTGAGAAACGGTCGCTTTTTACCACCACCATGCCGGCGCTGATGCAAAGGCGAGCCGCCTGCGATTCGTCATCTCTACCGGATGAAATTTGTCGGCGCTCATTACCGACACATTATAATCTCAGTTGGGTTTGTGTCGACTAAGAAAATCTATGGGTCGAAAACTTTGATTCTCTAGCGACCGTGTGCGGCCTTGCGTTCCTTGTCTCCACGCTCCCGCGTTCGGTCTGTTGTATCGACGTAGAGTTTCTCCGTCATCTTGGCTAATGTGGCTTCCGGCAAGAGACGCCGGGAGAAGGCAATGATTTTGTTCGCGACCCCCGGAACAGCGACACGCTCGCCGGCCATCAACGCTTCGTATCCGGCTTTGGCTACTTCCGGACTTTTCAAAGAAATCAGTATCGGTCGGCCCGGGACATAGCGCGGTGGCAGTCACCCCGGTGTCTGCCAATTCGGTCGCGAGCGCTTCGGTGAACGAGAGCACAAATGCTTTGGAGGCGTGATAAACGGCCATCCGCGGGCCAGGCTCAAATCCTGCAACGGAGGCCACGTTTAGAATGCGTCCGCGGCGACGCTCGATCATTGCTGACAAGAACAACTTCGTCAGGCGCAAGACCGCTTCGATGTTCAACCGCACCACCGATATGTCGTCTTCGATGTCGATCTCCCAAAACTGTCCTCTGTGCGCAGACCCTGCGTTGTTTACCAGGATGTCGATGTAGATAAGGTCGCGCGCCAGTTCCTCGAAAATCTCCTGCGGCGAGTCGGATTTCTCCAGGTTCTTGGCGATTGTTCTCACCGACGGTGCTCCAGTGGTTTTCAATTCCGACGCAATCTCCTGAAGCTCCGCTGCGACCGGAGCAACGAGTACCATTGGATGTCCGTGCCTGGCGAATTCCTTCGCGAGGTGCAATCCGATGCCACTGCTGGCTCCGGTAATCAGAGCAGTTTCTGTGATCACTGCCGTCTCCGATTTTATGGCGCGCGAGGCAGACGGCTTTTGCGCACTCGCCGCGCTGGAACCATGCTCCAAAACATTTAATGAACTCATCCCTCTGACCTCCCATTTAATGAATCGTTAACCGCGAACGATGCGGTGGTCGATTTGCATCATCATTTTTCGGGAGAGGTAACTTTTTCGTTACGAAAATCCGGGCTTGCGACGCGGGCACGACGCGACCGTTGCTATTATGTCTGGCGATATTTGGTAGCAATGCTCGCGAAAATTAGACGAGCCTTCTCACTCTCAATCCTTGCTTTCGGATTCATCGCTGCACCCGTCTTTGCCATCGAAGTCACCGAACCGGCCGGCGCGGCGCACGGATTTCCTGGGTTATGCGATATCAATGGAAAAAAGCTTGCCGATGGCGAATTCAGGCAATGGGTGGAAGATAAACGGCTTCACATCGTCATTACATACAAGTTTCCTGACGGCCAGGTATTTGAGGAGAATGCGCTCTTCCGGCAGCACCCAGAGCTGACGCAGGAAAAATGGTCGTGGAGGGAGACAAGAAATGGAAAGCTCTCGCGCGAATTCACCGCAGATTTTTTGACAAAAGCGGCTACTGCGTTGACGCATGAAAACAATACGCCCAAGCAGTGGTCGGAGAATATAGCAGTGGAACCTGGGCGGACCTTTGCCGGATTTGGATTCACGCTTGCGCTCGGGAATTTACGAAAGCGACTGATTCACGGAGAAAAAATCGAGCTCAAGGCAATTGGATTTATGCCGAAACCGCAGGTCGCCACGGTCACGGTTTCGCACGGCGGGATCGATCGGATGAGAATGTCGGGACGATCGTTGAAGGGGGACCACTTCATCATTCATCCCGAAATTCCGTTCATCGCGAAGGTGTTTGTTCACGTTCCTGACACCCATATTTGGTTAACCAATCCGCCGCCCGCCGGATTTCTTCGCTGGGAAGGCCCGATTGTAGTAACCAGCGATCCGCTGATTCGAGTCGATCTACTTTCCGGGGTTAAGAGCGGACGGGCAGAACCTACGCAACCGGGCAAACACACCTAATGATTCGACCTGCGATTTCGACGAATCGTGCGGACCGAAAGCTCCGATCGTTATCTCACAACGTAAAAGGCTCCAAGAATGGCGCCGAAAATAGTGTGCGCGATCAAAACAGAGATGGGCGTTCGCCATCCGTAGTGCAATCCGAGAAATCCGGGAGGCTCGAGCTGATGAACAACAGTCGGACCGTATTGCTCGTTCGCCATCCGTGGATGCAACGCCGGTAAAATCGGCATCAACATCGTCAAAACAAAGGTCGCTTGAACGAGGCCGATGATCGCGCCGAACCACCACGTCGCCACGCCAAACGCGTGAAAAGCAGCCACATAGACGAGCGCAAAGATCCAGCCGTTGGCGAAATGAAAAAAGAACCCGATCAATTTTGCCCGATCGCGGTTCGACGTAAAAATCGTCCCGAGCAAATAGGGAATGTTCATTCGAGTCATGCCAAATCCCTGGCTGGCCGCGAGAACGGAAGTGAGAACGACCGTTCCCGAAAAACCCCACACCAACCAATGGATCCAATTCATGACGTTTGTTTCAACTTATGCGTGCCTTCCTCGATGTCACGCAACGTGAGCGCCGCGTTGATGACGCCGAGATGGGTGAACGCCTGAGGAAAATTTCCCAGAGCATCGCCGGTTTCGGGATCGATTTCTTCCGCGAAAAGATCCACATCATTGGCGAAACCGAGCGCGGCCTGGTAAACTTGGTGCGCTTCTTCCAGTCTGCCACTTCGCGCGAGAAAATCCGTTTCCCAAAAACTGCAAAGCGCGAACGCGCCTTCGTGTCGATCTTTGCTTTGCTCGTTGCGATGCACCAGTCCCGGTCGCGGAACAAGGCGTTCGCGAATCCGCGCATGAGTTCGTTGCATTCGCTCTGACGACGTGTCTTCAAATCCGTGATAGGCGAGCAGAAGTAAGCTGGCGTCAACAATATCGCTTCCGCATGCTTGCGCGTATGCGCCGAGCTTTTTGCTCCAAGCGTGTTCTTCAATTTCGCGGCGAATCGCTGCGCGTGTCTCTTTGAACACATCAGCCGGGAATGGGTGTAGTGCCGCAGCTTGTCCCGTTCCTCCCACATTCCATTGTCCGGTTCCTTCCAGTGTTTGCAGACGTACTCGCCGCATTGCCGCAGCATCTTTTGCATCTCGCGGTCAAGTTGCTCTTTACCAAAAAAATGGCAGACGGCTTCGACCACTTCGCCATAGATGTCGAGCTGCGATTGTTCGCTCGCGGCGTTCCCAATTCGCACTGGACGCGAACCACAATAACCTGCGAAATGCTTTAGTTCGCGCTCGAGCGGCGGGCGTTCGCCGAAAACGTCGTAGCTCACGCACAACTGCGGCCGGGTCAAATTGGTTGCATGCAAAAGCCAGTTAACGAATGCCTCGGCGTCGTCTTTGTAACCGAGACCGAAAAGGGTGTGGACGGTGAACGCGGCGTCGCGCAACCAGGCGAAACGATAATCCCAATTCAAATCGCCGCCGATCCGTTCCGGCAGCGAGGTGGTCGGCGCGGCTACCAACGCGCCGGAAGGCGCGTACGATAAAAGCGCCAACACGAGGGCGCTTCGCATGACGTGGCTGCGATACGGCCCGTCGTATTTGCCTCGCGCGACCCACCGCTCCCACCAATCGATCGTCAGATTTAGTTTTTCGCCGACCAGACGGCCAAGCGGGGGCAGCACCGCTGGACCTTCTTCTGAAAATGTGAGCGAGAATGCGATTTCGTCCCTGGCTTTTAATGTCGCCTCTGCTGACAAGCCACCTCGCCCGCTACACCTCCGATTCGCCTGATGAGTTCGTGTTCTGGCCAAAGCCTTCGCCGTTTTTCTTCCTCGGAGGTGACCGGCATGAAATCGGTCAGCACGATTTTGCCTGAGTTGGTGACAAAGCTTGTTTCGAGAACATTCGTATTGTCGATGTAACGCCGGGTCATTTGCGAATCTTTTGCGGGACGAATGCTCCAACAGCCTCCGACATTTGGATCGACAATAGCACCAAAGATGGAAGCGCTATCGAATCGTGGCCAGCAAAGCCAATCGAGGGAGCCGTCCTTGGAAATGAGCGCAGCCGAACGCCCATTGCCGACAATCGCGTAATCCTGAATCTTCGAAACTTCTGCAGGCATGCTCAAGCGATGATAACGGAGCTGACAACGCTTGAGACTATTCAGCTTTGATAAAGCTGATGTCACCGCTGCGTTCGACGCGCGCAATTTTAATTTTAAATAGATCTTCGGTTCCTGCGTCGAGGCGCATATCTTCTTCGAGATCGTGTTCGGAAATGTGATTTAGACCCATATTCTTGTGCTGCAGCCTGCCGTTCTGCACGAGCACCACTGGTTTCCCCTTAATTAAGATTCCAAAACCGTGTGAATAGTACGCTATTACGGCGAGAAGCCGATGAAGTACGACGAGGACGAATCCAGTGCCCAGGGTGGGGAAAAACGGCGCTGAACCGTTAATGGCGCGCGCCAACACGGAAGCGATGATGACGACTAGAACAGCATCGAAAGCCGTCTTTTCTGCAAGCGAACGTTTGCTGCTAAGTCGCACCATCACCACGGTCGCGACGAAGACAATTAGACCTCGCGCCGAGCATTGCAGAAACGTTAGCTCTTTTGTTTCGGCGCCTAAACCAAGAAGCGCTTCAAGAGATTGTGAGAGTGTATTCATATAACGTTCTATCGCCCACGGAAACTGAGACGCGCGTATCGACTTCAGAGGATAAAGTAAGTCCAAGCCACGCACGAAATTTGTTGGTATAGCTAGAACTTGAGATAGAGGTAATTCATGGCACGATGAAGCAAGAAAAAACACACATCGAAGCAGAAACGGAAGGCGTCAAAGATTGAAAGAGGCTACAAGAAACGTGGCGTTAGCAGTAAAGAGGCGGAACGCCGCGCATGGGCGACCGGGAACAAATCGGATAGGGGCGGCCGGAAAAAGGGTGGAGGAGGTCGTGGGAAAAAGCGAAGCAAATCTAGTTCGCGCAAAGGCGGAAGAAAAGGTGGCCGCAGATAAAGGCCCTCACAGAATGAACATCGCGGCAGCAGCGATGAACATAATCGCAGCTGTAAGCCCGACAACAATACGTGATAGCCAGGAGCTTGGCTGACGGTGCATTAGACCGCGATCGCAGGAAACTATCAGAATGCCCACCAAAAGAAACGGCGCGAGCACGCCGTTGATAATACTTGCCCAAAAGAGAGCTTTGATTGGATTGATCTTTGCAAAGACCATCGCGATGCCCAGCAGCGTCGATGCACCGACTACCGCGTAAAAATAGCGCGCCGATGTGAAAGGCATATCCAACCCTTGTTTCCAGACGAACATTTCGGCAAATGCGTATGCGCTTGAACCGGCAAGAATTGGAATCGCCAGCAGTCCGACGCCGATAAGCCCAATCGTGTAAAGAGTCGCTGCGAACGAGCCCGCTAACGGTTGAAGCGCTTCCGCAACCTGCCGCGAACTTTCAATGTTCGTGTCATTATGTGCATGTAGCGTGAGCGCTGCTGTCAAGATGATGAAATACATGACGAGGTTGGAAAAGAATGTCCCGGCTCCCACGTCCAACTGTCGATCCAAAATTTCGCGTTTAGTTGCGCCTTCCCGCGAGATTAACATTCGCCTCCCCATCGCTTTTTCCTCTTCCACTTCCTGGGAAGCCTGCCAGAAAAATAAATAGGGGCTGATGGTGGTGCCGAGAACCGCAACGAGACTTTGCCATGCGTTGTGTCCGCGCGGCCAGGATGGAACGAATGTAGCATACAAAACGCTTGCCCAATTTGGCTTGAGAATGAACGCGGTGACGACGTAGGCGAAAAGAACGAGCGTGAGCCATTTCAAAACGAAAGCGATTTGGTAATAGCGGAAATAAATTGTGGCGAGCGTGATGCCTACGCCGAAAAAGATCGTGAGAAGACGTGAATTGATTCCAGTAAGCATTTGGCCCGCGTCCGACATCCCCGCGAAATCGGCGCCGATAGTGACGATATTCGCGCCGAGTAATGCCGCCGCAGCGATAAATAAGAGCCAGCGCGGGCAGATCTGACGCAGAGCCCCGGCCAGGCCGCGCCCCGTTACCATGCCAATGCGTGCGCACATGAGCTGGACGAAACCCATCAGTGGCCATGTCACAAAAGCGGTCCACAAAAGCGACGTGCCGAGCTGCGCGCCAACAATCGAGTAGGTAGCGATACCGGACGGATCGTTGTCAGCCGCGCCGGTGACAAGACCAGGTCCAAGAAGCGAAAAAAAACGCTTCAGCGGATTTTTTTTAGCGGAACGGGGCATTGGTCGTCGTGATTCAGAAACTGTGCCTTTGCCCCAAGTCGAACGGCGATCGCCATTGGATGCTCAGAGAACGTGAATCGATCCTTATTTTGATCCGGTCTGTTTCTTTCGCGCAGCCTTGGCTCCTTCTTTGCCAAGGGCGGTGCGCGTCTTTTTTGGCAGATGCGCAAGCGTTCTCTTTCGTCGCGCCCTTTTAGCCGCTTTCTTGATATTCCGCTTTGCAGCGGCTCGTTGTTTTTTGGTTGTCATATCTGTTGGCGAACCGGTTCTTGTTTAACAGGCCGGGAATCTTTAGGTCGGTGCTAGCCATTTACGACCGTACCGCCGTTTGGATGTAAAATTTGGCTTGTCATGTACGAAGAATCGTCAGATGCAAGAAACACAAAGCTCGGTGCAATTTCCTCGGGCTGGCCAGGGCGACCGAGCGGAACGTCGGAGCCAAACGTTTCGACATCTTTCGCAGGAAACGTCGATGGAATGAGGGGAGTCCAAATCGGGCCCGGCGCAACCCCATTTACGCGAATGCCTTTGTCAGCGAGCCCTTGCGAGAGAGATCGCGTAAAGGCTGTAATCGCGCTTTTGGTTGAAGAGTAATCGAGTAAATGCGGGCTGCCTTTGTAGGCAGTTACTGAAGTCGTGTTGATAATCGCAGCGCCCTTCTTCATATGCTTTATCGCAGCTTTTGTCATGAAAAAGAACGAGAAGAGGTTTGTGCGAAATGTTCGTTCGAGCTGTTTTTCAGTGATTTCCTCAATTGATTCCTGTGGATGTTGTTCAGCTGCATTATTTACTAGGATATCAATCTTGCCGAAGTCCTTGATAGTTTGCTCGACAGCTTTTCGACAAAACTCCTCCTGCCCGAGATCGCCTGCGATCGATAAGCACTTACGCCCGTGTTCTTCCACCAGGCGTTTGGTTTCATTCGCGTCCTTGCTCTCTTCGACATAGACGATTGCGACATCGGCATCTTCTTTTGCAAAGGCAATCGCAACCGCACGGCCAATCCCACTGTCCCCGCCGGTGATGATCGCCACCTTATTTCGCAACTTTGCACTACCGCGATGTTTTTCGTCCTCGGCCCGCGGCCGGGGTTTCATCTTGTGTTCGCAGCCAGGTTGCCGGTCTTGATGTTGAGGTGGTTGAAGTTTCTTTTCCTTGGCCATGGCGAAGTTTCCGGTGTGGATTTGCTAATTCTCTCTTAAAAAACGCCATCCGGAATCTCATTAAAGGTTCATCTCTCGTTCGGCTCTCGATTGCCACATTATCTTAGCGACGGCGCTTGCGGGTGCGCGCGGCTTTCTTCGCTGCAGCCGAGCGCGACCTTGCAGAGCGTTGGGCCACCGCCCGCTTTGCGCGTCGTGACAGTGCTTTTTTCGACGCTGACCGGCGGCTCTCGCGCTTGAGCACACCTTTGGTTGCACGGGAGCGTTTCCGGGAAGGCTTCTTACGGCCGCCGCTGCGGGCCTTCACGAGATCGCGTTTGGCCTGACGTCTCGTTTGCTCTTTGCCCCGCTTCGGCGGAGGCAACTCTACTCCAGCCCGTCGCGCCTTCGACAGACCGATGGCGATCGCTTGCTCAGGCGAGCGAGCACCATGTTCGCCTTCCCGAATGTGTTCCATTTCTTCGCGCACGAACTCGCCCGCTTGAGTGGAAGGGGATTTGCCTTCTCGTTCGTCTTCATGCGCCCGTTCTATTGCTTCTTCTTCTGGCATAACAAGGTTTCGCCCCCCAATACGCCTTTGGACGTAACTATGCCGCTCGCTAATGCAGCCGTGGGAGACCGATTTTAGCAAGCAAGATGCCCAAGGCACAGGCATAGAAAAGAATTGCCATTTCGCCCCAAGCAAGAATAGCCTCGGCCCATGCGCACAATATTGATAATTATTCTGATTATTCTGTTAATCGGCGCTCTGCCATCTTGGCCGTATAGCACCGGCTGGGGCTATTACCCAAGCGGCGGGCTAGGCCTTGTTCTTTTGATCGTGCTGATCCTTTGGCTGATGGGACGAATCTGAACCGTGCTCAAACTCTCAACCGCCGTAAAAGATTTGGGCTAAGTCAGCTCTTTTTAGCGGCGTCGCGAAGATTTTTGATATGATCGTGCGCCTTTTTGATCTCGGCGAGCGATTACTCGCATCGACCCGGGGAAAAATCCTGGTGCTTTTGCGCGCAGAGAATCGCACCGTAAACGAATTGGCTGCGGCGTTGAATCTCACGGATAATGCCGTGCGAGCGCACTTGGTTAAACTGGAGCGGGATGGCCTCGTTCAGCAGCGGGGCATGCGTCGCGGAACGCGAAAGCCTCATGTGACCTACGCCCTCAGCGCTGAGGCTGAATCCATTTTTCCAAAGGCCTACGGCCTGCTCTTAAATCATCTAGTCACGGTCATTTCAAAACGGCTTCCCTCTCGCGCATTGCGAGCCACCATGCGCAACGTCGGCCGGGCTTTGGCGGAAGGTCACCTCGAGCTCCTAAAGGGGCGAAGTCGTCGCGACCGAATCAAAGCAGCTATCGATGCCCTCAACGAGCTCGGTGGGTCGGCGAAATTCGAAGAAAATGAAGGCAAGCAATTCATTTACGGTCGAAACGGTTGCCCGCTTGCAGCCGTAACTGCCAGCCACCCCGAGGCATGTTTAATAGTTCAGTCGCTAGTTTCCAAGGTTGTCGGCGTGCGGACAAAAAAATGCTGCGAGTATGGAGAGACGCCACGGTGCTGTTTTGAATTGGGCCGTAAATAAAACGAATACGACAGCGATTCAGTGCTGACACGGCCAGCATCTTCAGGTTTGACGTCCGTCAAACGTGACTTTTGCCCTGCTAAGGCGTGGCGCGGGATTATGGCCGGTTGCCAGGAAAGCACGAAAAGTGCGTCCCTTTCTGTAAGCGCATCACAAGCTCGTCGCCTTCATGGCGCGCGATTCTTATGTGATGCAGAGGAGGAGATCTTATGGCTGAGCCATCAAGCGAGTTGGAGGGCCCTGATTTCGAAAAGGGATGCAAGATCGACAAATTGGCGGACGGGGAAATGCTTTTGGGACACGCATTTGGAGAAGCAATTCTGGCAGCCAGACGCGGCGAAGAAATTTTCGCTATTGGCGCGACTTGCACGCATTACGGCGGGCCACTGGCAAAGGGTTTGATGGTGGATTGCACGGTGCGCTGTCCGTGGCACCACGCTCGCTTTGATCTGCGCACTGGCGAAGCAATAGGCGCGCCGGCGTTGAGCGACGTTTCGTGCTGGAAAATCGAGAAACGCGGCAACCGTTTTTTCATAACTGGCAAGATAGATAAGAAGCCGACGCGCAAACCGAAAAGCTCGTCGTCGAGTGTGGTGATCGTCGGTGCGGGCGCAGCTGGCAGTGCCGCGGCGGAAATGTTGCGGCGCGAAGGTTACGAGGGGCCGATCACGTTGATCAGCGCAGATGAATTTTTGCCTTACGATCGCCCAAATCTTTCCAAAGATTATCTCGCGGGCACAGCTCCGGAGGAATGGATTCCGCTTCGATCGACAGATTTTTATCGCGAACAAGAAATCGACGTCCTCACAAATACTTCGGTCACTGCGATCGATCCGAAAGCAAGACGGATGGCGCTTTCGGATCGACGTTCGTTAGGTTATGGCGCGTTATTGCTTGCTACCGGCGCTGATCCCGTGCGGCTGGAAATTCCGGGAGGCGGGTTGCCACATGTTTGTTATTTGCGAACTCTGGCGGATAGCCGGCGGATCATTGACAAGGCGAAAGACGCGAAGCGCGCAGTGGTGATCGGCGCGAGCTTCATCGGGTTGGAAGTGGCCGCGTCGCTGCGGGAGCGCAAAGTCGAAGTGGAGGTCGTCGGAAAAGGTCCGCTACCGTTGGAAAAGGTTCTGGGAGTGCAGCTCGATGATGGAACGATTTTGGATTGCGATCTGGTTGTCGTTGGAATCGGTGTGCGGCCGAACACTGGGCTTGCTGAAAAAGCAGGGATCGCGACGGATGACGGCGTTTTAGTCAACGAATATTTGGAGACGAACGTGCCGGGGATTTTTGCTGCAGGCGACATCGCACGCTGGCCGGACCCGCGCGCAGGTCGCATCCGGGTGGAGCACTGGGTCGTCGCTCAACGACAGGGCCAGACTGCCGCGCGCAACATCCTCGGAGCACGCGAGCGCTTCGAGGCGCCGCCATTTTTTTGGAGCAATCATTTTGATCTGCATATCCGCTACGTCGGCCATGGGAGTGGCGACGATGAGGTGAACGTGTCGGGAGACCTGAAAGCGAAAGACGCCTCCGTGATTTTCCGGTCGCGAGGCAAGACCACGGCCGTGGCGAGCATGGGTCGCGACCTGGAAAACCTCAAAGCCGAACTGGCGCTGGAACGCGACGATGAATTTCACGTGTTGTGATTTCATCGTCATGACGCCGGCACGCTCGCGCATCATACTTGGTGCCGATGGCCTTCGGCGTCGTATTCATAAGTCTTGCCGTCTTCTTCGTCCCTGGTGGTCTTGTGTGAGCCGTCGCAGAACGGCTGGTTCTTCGACAGGCCGCACATGCAAATCCAAACCGATTCCTGCTGCGGTTTGATTTCGAAAGGACGTTTGTCTGATTTCAAAACTTTGCGCACAGCGACGAAATTACCCTTGGCTTCAACTATGGCAAGGTAGGCGTTCACCGGTCGCGCCGAACAAATTGGACGGACGGTCTGGCGGTTCGTCCCTACCACAAAACCACGCTTCACAACGTTGGCTGGCTTCGACTAACTTCGGCGTATGCATGCCCACAAACATTCTTTTCTTTCACACTTCCTCTTGCTCCTGATCTTATCCCCATCACCGACGATCGCCGCAACAAAGTCGCCAGTTCAGGAGCGTGCAGATCGTTTTCTGGCACTTGCGAACGCGGGTTATCAGGCGCTCTACCGCGTAAACAGTGAGGCGCAATGGGTCGCCGTCACGGATGTGACGCCGGAACACGATGCTGCGGCGGAAGCGACCGGCAAGGCTTACGCTGCGTTTAACGGGAACACGGCCATCATCAATCAGACGAGCGAACTGCTCACGCAT
>WNGP01008913.1_pt1 | contig 11399 bp, 12 predicted proteins | sample 5407671 | NCBI WGS metagenome assembly WNGP01 (sample SAMN13153381, study PRJNA577476) | soil metagenome | isolation source: 40 cm soil or saprolite under Garry oak tree replicate 2 | place: USA:California | collected 2016-06-15 | reverse complement strand
GGGAGACCAGAGCGTTTACGAACAAGCTGTGTCGTCACCATCGGGAGAGCGGTACTGCTCAGAGCGGCGCGCTGACGGCCAGATTTAGGAGAGGCGCAAAGGGCTACGCGGTCGGCAACCACCCGGTTTGGGAATTGTTCCGTGCGGTGTATCAGATGACCCGAAGACCTTACATCGTCGGCGGCTTGGCGCTGTTGTCCGGCTATGTCTGGTCGCTGATCCGACGTCCGGAGCGGCCCGTATCCCTTGAACTGGTGGCCTTCCAGAGACAAGAGCAAATGCAGCGGCTGCGGCAGCTGTTCAAGGGCAGATGGATTCTTGGCAGAAAAACTTATGAGCATGAATAATGTTTCCGCCAAGTCCGATGGGTTGATGGGCCCTGAAGGAGAGCCGGCCCTAGCAACTCACACCGGGCTTCTGATCGTGAACGCGGACGATTGGGGGCGAGACACAGAAAACACGGACCGGACGTTGGATTGCGTCCTGTGCGGAGCCGTTTCGTCTGTGAGCGCGATGGTGTTCATGGAGGATTCGGAACGAGCTGCGGCGATTGCGCTGGAGCGAAGAATCGACGCCGGTCTCCATCTTAATTTTACGAGCCGGTTTTCGCGGCATGGCACTTCTTCGCTGCTCATCGAGCATCAGCACCGCCTCGCGAGGTTTCTCCAACGGTACCGCCTCGCGCAAGTGTTGTTCCACCCCGGGCTCACCAATTCATTCGAATACGTCGTGTTTGCACAGCTTGACGAATTCCGGCGAATTTACGGCGAGGGACCGAATCGCGTCGACGGCCACCACCCTATGCACCATTGTGCCAACGTAATTCTCCCGAAGCTGATTCCATCCGGTATCGTTGTGCGCAGGAATTTTACTTTTCAGCGTGGCGAGAAGGGCTTCTTTAACCGCATGTACCGCCGACTCGTAGACAGCATATTACAACGGCGGCACTATCTCACCGATTTCTTCTTCGCACTGCCACCGCTCGAGCCCCCGGCTCGTCTGCGGAAGATTTTCTCTTTGGCGCAGCAATTTGTGGTGGAGGTGGAGACACACCCTGTCAACCCTCAAGAATATCGGTTCTTAACGAAAGGCGAGATTTTCCGCTTAGCAGGAAACGTCCGGGTTGCGCGTCGATATGTTCCGCTCAAGACAGGGGAACATCCCCGACGGACAACCAACGCTTCGAATTTTGGCGCCCACCTCGCCTGCTCTTTACCCTACGTGTTCCTCTTTGGCTGGACTATTTACCAGTCTTTGATTCAGCCGTCCAAGTATTTATGAACATGCCCATCGTACGTACGGATGCGGCCGGGAGAGGCGAATCCGATCTCGCCAATTCTGAGAGGAACGGAGTCTCCACCGAACCGGGACAATCCATTATTGGCACGGATGACCTGATCCTGGTAACAGGGGCGAGTGGTTTCATTGGCGCCAGAGTGGTTGAAAGCCTGTTGAATCTCGGATTCCGCAACCTGCGCTGTTTCGCTAGGGCGTCAAGTAAAGCAGTTGGCGCCGAAGCCTTCGGTGAACGCAGCCGGCGTGCTGCAAGAATTGAAGTGAAAAGAGGCAATCTCTTGTCTGGCGAGGATTGTGCCGCCGCCACGAAGGACGTGAAGGTTATCTTTCACCTCGCTGCGGGCCGAGGAGAGAAGTCATTCCCCGATGCGTTCATGAACTCAGTTGTTACGACTCGGAATCTTCTCGAAGCAAGCCTGCGTCACCAATGCCTGAAGCGGTTTGTCAACGTGAGTTCGTTCACTGTTTATGCCAATGCACAGAGACCTTGGCGGAGTTTGCTGGATGAGTCTTGCCCAGTTGAAACGCGCCCCGAGCTCCGGGGCGAAGCGTATTGCTACGCAAAAGTCAAACAAGACGAAATCGTCGTGGACTACGGCAAACGGCTCGGGATCCCGTACATAATCATCAGGCCCGGATACGTTTATGGCCCCGGCAAGCAGGCCATCACCGGCCGCGTGGGTATTGACACATTTGGCGTCTTTCTGCATTTGGGCGGTTCCAACACGATACCGTTCACGTATGTCGATAACTGCGCTGAGGCAGTTGCGCTGGCGGGATTGAGGAAGGGAGTCGATGGCGAGGTGTTTAATGTCGTGGACGACGATCTGCCTTCCAGCCGCCAGTTCTTGCGTCTCTACAAACGGAACGTGCGACAGTTCAAATCCCTCTATCTTCCCCATATTGTGAGCTACGCGCTCTGTTCCCTGTGGGAGCGGTACGCGACTTGGTCCGCCGAACAGTTGCCCCCTGCTTTCAATCGCAGAAAGTGGTACACGTATTGGAAAAAAACGGGTTACAGCAACGAAAAATTAAAGACCCTAGTGGGCTGGACACCAAGGGTCCCAATAGCAGAAGGGCTCAAACGCTACTTCGAAAGCTGTCGGAACGGAAAACAACATGCTTAAGGTGGCCATCGTAGGCTGTGGCAAGATCGCAGATTCGCATGCCTCGCAAATCCGGCGGATCAAAGGATGCGAAATCGTTGGAGTTTGCGACAGAGAGCCGTTGATGGCGCGCCAGATCTACGAGAGATTCCCCATCAAGCAATACTTTGGTGATCTGAGAGAACTCTTGAGTGAAGCCCGGCCAGACGTTGTTCACGTCACAACGCCACCAGAGAGCCATTTCGATATTGCGAAGTTTTGTATCGAACAGGGATGCCACGTATACGTGGAAAAACCATTCACGGTTTGCGAGGACGAGGCCCAAGCACTGATCGCGATGGCAAATGAAAGAAATCTAAAGATCACCGCGGGACATGACGACCAGTTTGGACATGCAGCGCGGCGGATGCGGGCTCTTGTTCAGGGCGGCTTCTTGGGCGATGGGCCGGTACATATGGAGAGCGTTTACTGCTACGAGCTCGGTGGCTCTAGCTATGCTGGCGCGCTTCTCGGGGATAAGCGGCATTGGGTCCGCAGATTACCCGGAAAGCTGCTGCAAAACATTATTAGCCACGGGATTGCCCGGATTGCGGAGCACCTTACCACTGATTCGCCTCGCATAATTGCGCATGGGTTCATTAGTCCCTTTCTCAAGAGTACGGGTGAAAGCGAGATCATAGACGAACTCAGAGTGATCATATCTGAAGAGGAGCGCGCAACCGCCTATTTCACTTTTTCCTCGCAGATGCGCCCTTCGCTCCGAGCACTTCATTTCCCCGGCTGTGTTAGGACGGCAGCAGTTCTCGAACATTCTCACGAATCTGCGTACTTTTCTCAGGAAGGATTTTCACCTGAAATCGGGCATGAAATATCTCATTGAGGCTTTCTATCGCTCGATCGTGGAAGGAACGCCGGTGCCTATCCCGTACCGGGAAATCCTTCTGACTGCTAGAATTATGGACACCATCTTTGCGCAGCTCGATCAACAAGTGGCGCGGGGCCGGGCCGACCATGGCTTGCAAGCCACACTGACCAGATGAGATACGGATACTTGGCTCATCGAAGTTGTTTCTGGCGTCAGGCGAAAACGCACTTGCGTGTCTTTTGAGACTGTCCGCGTAACCGGATTGGGCAAAATCAACTCCCTGAATGGTGAATGCAATGATAAATGTTTGCGGCAAGGACATTAAAGTCGAGGGAAAATTAATCCGTATAGCGCATCTTGACGGAGACAAATATACTTTTCCAGATGATCCAGAGGCCCTCCTTACCGCCCTAAGAAGCTGCGGAACCCGGATCGACCTCTTCACATTCCTGCAGAAACTACCCGAGACCTCGCCGAAATACCGTTACCCAATGGAATGGGACAATCTGGCTGCCCTACCGGTGTCTACCTTCGACCACTGGTGGACGCACCAAATCCGTTCCTTTCCTCGCAATCGGGCTAGGCAGGCCGAGAAGAAGGGCGTAACGTTCCGGGAGGTGCCATTTGGTGAAGAACTCCTCAAAGGAATCTGTGAAATCTACAACGAATGCCCGATCCGCCTGGGAAAGCACTTTCCCCACTACGGAATGAGCATTGAGAGGGCACGCGAGTATGCGGGGACTTTTCTCGATCGTAGCATCTACATAGGGGCCTTTCTAGGTGACAGCATGATTGGTTTTATCAAGCTTGTAGTTAACGAAACAGGAACTTACGCATGCCTGGTACATATCCTCTCAATGGTGCGGCACAAAGATAAGGCTCCGACCAATGCGTTGATTGCGCAAGCGGTTCGATTCTGCGCTGAACGGAGGATCGCTTACCTTGTCTATGAGAACTTTTCCTATGGCAAGAAACAAGGAGACAGCTTAAGCCATTTTAAGGAAGTGAATGGTTTCCAGCGCGTCGATCTACCTCGCTACTTCGTTCCGTTAACTCCGGTCGGCAAAGCCGCGTTCCGCCTCGGCCTGCACCGGAGGCTCGTTGACCATCTTCCCGAATCTGTAGCCGCCAAGCTTCGCGAGTTCAGGAGAGCTTGGTACGGTCGTAAGATCCAGCAGACGACGGAGGCCTGAGAGAAAGGCCCATGCCTGGAATTGTCGGCATTATCACAAAAATGCCTCGCGCATGGGCCGAGCCGCAGCTAGGGCGGATGATTGATGTCCTTCGCCATGAATCCTTTTACGTAACGGGGACACGGATTGATGAGCACTCGGGCGCGTATGTTGGGTGGGTAGCGCTGCGGGGTTCCTTCTCGGAAGGAATGCCACTTTGCAACGAACGGGGCGATGTTGCCCTAGTCTTTTCCGGGGAAGAATACCCCGATCCGGGAACTTCTCGACGCCTGAAGGAACGGGGGCATGCGCTCGATTTGGAGGGGCCCTCATATCTTGTACATCTCTACGAGGAGGAGCCGAACTTCCCAAAGGGCCTCAACGGAGTATTCCACAGCCTCTTGATCGACCGGACGCGTGGTACGGCGATGCTCTTCAACGACCGATACGGGATGCATCAGCTTTATTACCACGAGTCAAAGGAAGCCTTCTATTTCGCCGCTGAAGCCAAAGCCATTCTGGAAGTGTGTCCCGAAGTCCGAGTGGCAGACCCCAGGGGCTTAGGAGAGTTCGTTTCCTTCAGCTGTGTACTGGAAAATCGCACAATCTTTAAGGACATCCACGTCCTTCCGCCGGCTTCGGCCTGGGTCTTTCAGAGTGGCTCAATTGAGCGAAAGGCGACCTACTTCCAACCACGAGAGTGGGAGGAGCAGGCCCCGCTGGAGCCGGAATCGTACTACCGGCGACTCCTGGAAGTCTTCTCGCGGAACCTCCCGCGCTATTTCAACGGTCATGAACGGGTTGGGATGACTCTAACCGGGGGCTTGGATACGCGCGTGGTCATGGCTTTGCACAAGCCGATTCCAGGCTCACTTCCTTGTTACACGTTTGGAGGAATGTTCCGCGAATGCCAAGACGTCCAAATTGCGCGGCGAGTGGCCAATGTTTGCCGGCAATCGCATGATGTAATCACGGTTGGAGATGAGTTCCTTTCTCGCTTCCCCCGCTACGCAGAACGCTGCGTACATCTCACAGAAGGCGGCATTGACGTATCTCGCTGCTCCGACCTTTACGTTAGCGAGAAAGCCCGAAACATCGCGCCTGTGAAGGTAGTTGGGACTTACGGAAGTGAGATCATCCGCCAAGCCGTAATGTTCAAACCGATGGCACCGTTGCCGGGGTTGTACCGCCCTGAATTTCTTTCTCATGTTAATCGAGCGGGAGACACTTATGCCGATGTGCGGCGTGAGCACCCGGTGACGTTTGCGGCTTTCCGGCAGTCTCCCTTGTACCATTGTGGTATCCTCGGCCTCGAGCGGAGTCAGCTCACGGTACGATCCCCATACCTCGACAACGACTTCGTCCAAACGGTCTATCGGGCACCGAAGTCCGATGACTTGAGTGGAGACGTGCGTGTGCGCCTGATACGCGACGGCAATCCAGCTCTAGGGCAGATCCGAACCGACCGGGGCATCGGGGGGAACTCGGGCCGTCTCGCCGCCGGCGTGACACGATTTTTTCTTGATTTCCTGGGCAAAGCTGAATACGCGTACGATTACGGGATGCCGCAGTGGGTCGCTCGCGTTGATCATCTCTTCTCGCCGCTCCGCCTGGAACGCATCTTCCTCGGTAGACACAAGTTGTTACATTTCCGGGTTTGGTATCGCGACTCACTTTCTAACTATGTTCGGCAAATGTTGCTGGACCCCTTGACGCTTTCTCGGCCCTACATCGAGAGGAAGGGTCTTGAAGCTGTCGTGCGCGGCCATTTCAAAGGAGACAAGAACCACACTACTGAGATCCACAAATTGCTGTCGTTAGAGCTTCTCCATCGTCTTTTCCTCGACCCAAGATGATTCAACTCGCCGGTACTATTGTCTTCATCATCGGGATCTTGGCGCTTTTCGCGCTTGATCGTGATAAACGGACACGAACGTCGAAAGCCCTCTGGGTTGCGGTAGTCTGGTTGTTTCTCGCGGGGTCGCGACCCGTATCTTTCTGGTTGCATATGAGGATGATAGGCACGTCAGCCGACGATCTCCTCGAGGGGAGTCCCCTCGACCGAGCCGTCATCACGGTGCTCATCGTGGTCGCCTTGATCGTCCTCTTCGCGAGAGGACGAAGAGTAGCAACACTGCTGCGAGCGAACGGACCCATCCTGCTGTTTCTATGTTACTGCGGCGTAAGCATCCTCTGGTCCGACTTCCCCGACGTGGCATTCAAGCGGTTCGTCAGGGCTGTGGGAGATCTTGCCATGGTCTTGGTGGTCTTGACTGATCTTCGCCCGTCCGTTGCGGCCGAGAGAGTCCTCGTACGCGCGGGTTTTGTTATTTTTCCCCTGTCCATCCTGTTTGAGATCGGGAGGGGGTATTCTGGGCTGGGGTATCACGCTGGTCTTACGACGGATAAGAACATGTTCGGGATGATCAGTTTGATCCTAGGACTCGCAGCTGTGTGGCGTTTCCTCATGATGCTTCGAGACGAGGAGCGCAAGTACCGTATCAGACGGCTGATCGCTCGAGGCGCCATCGCCACGATGGCAGTGTGGTGCATCTGGACGGCCAAGTCTGCCACGTCTATGGCATGCTTCCTTGTTGGAGGCGTCCTTATCGCTATTGCCAGACGGTGGGGGCCCGCAAGAAAACCAGCACTTCTACACGTTTTTGTCGCGTCTGTGGTTTTTCTGGCCTTGTACGCAGCAATACTGAATCCCGACGTGGGAATTGCTTCAGCGATGGGAAAGGATCCGACACTAACAGGTCGAACTGATGTTTGGCAGACCGTTATCAGTATGTCTCCCAGCCCCTTGTTCGGAGCTGGCTTCGAAAGTTTTTGGCTGGGTCCGAGACTCAAGAAGCTCTGGAGTATCTATGTGTGGCACCCGAACGAGGCTCATAACGGCTACATCGAGGTTTACTTGAACTTGGGGTGGATGGGACTAAGTCTGCTGGGCTTCGTCTTGATTACAGGCTACCGGAGGGTCGTTAGCCGGGTTCGCTTGTATCCGGACACAGGAAACCTCGCACTGGCCTACTTCGTCGTCGCCGTCGTGTACAGCCTGACGGAGGCAGGATTCCGCATGTTTAGTCTCGTGTGGATCGCATTCCTCTTGTCGATTTCTGCGGTTTTCAAACCCGAACGTCAGAACGCCAGGTCACGGCCTGCAACTACGGTGTCCAAGACTCTCCCAAAGCCTGGGCTCAGTTGTCGCAATGCCACCTCTTTGGTGGAGGACTATCCTGTCGGAAGGTAACAGCTTGAATGGAACAGAGAAAGTGCGAAATGTTCTCCGTGGGCTTCTGCAACGTTACGGAACCGAGAACATCAAGCGTCGCCTCTGGAATCACGAGTATCGGCGAGGCCGCTGGAACTGCCTCGACTCGATGGCCGACGATTGTGTGTACACGCACATCGAGAACCATGCCAAAAAGGGCAGTATTCTTGACCTCGGGTGCGGCCCCGGAGCCGTCGGAACCGAATTGAACGCCGCCGCATATCACTCATACAACGGAGTGGACATCTGCGATGTGGCAATCGAAAAGGCAAGGAGCAGAGCTGAAGAGAATGGTCGAACCGGTAAGAACGCTTATTTTCAGTCAGATATTCTAAGCTACGTACCGAAGCAATGCTATGACGTTATTTTCTTCGGAGACTCAATTTACTACTTCTCACGGCAACGAATTACAGAGATTCTGAATCGATACTCCAAGTACTTGAAGCGAGACGGCGTTTTCATCGTAAGGACCTGGACCATGAAAGACGAACATCAAACCATCGTCCACAACATCGAAAACGATTTCGATGTTGTGGAAAGGCACCCTTACGCTGAATCGCGAATCGTTGTCATTGTGTTCCGGCCAACAGGGAGTCGACGTGAAGGGGCAAAAAAAGGAGACCACTCGTGAACGTTGCCCCTGCGCTGCGGCATCAAGACCCCTCAGACAACAAAGTCCGGGGCCCTCGCGGATGGGCGGACCCTATCGTGCAGCCTGAGATTGAGGTTGGATTGCTTACGGGCGGTTTCGACAGGCCGTACGTCTTCGGCTTGGCAACGGCGCTTGAGTCAAAAGGAGTGTGTCTGGATGTAGTCGGGGGCGATGACGTGGACCGCCCTGAGTTGCATGCCCCTCCTCGACTAAACTTTCTGAATCTGCGAGGGGATCAGCAGCCGCAAGCTAGTCTCAGAAAAAAGATAGTCAGGGTATTGATCTACTATGCGCGGCTTATCCGTTACGCTTCAGTCTCGAAGCCTAGGATTTTTCATATTTTATGGAACAACAAGTTCCACTTCTTCGATCGAACTCTGCTGATGCTGTATTATAAACTGCAAGGGAAAAAAATTGCTTTCACGGCACACAACGTCAATGCAGGCAGGAGAGACGCGAGCGACTCTCTCCTCAACCGACTTTCGTTGAAGATCCAATACCAGCTCGCGGATCATATCTTCGTTCATACAGAAAAAATGAAGAAGGAGCTTTCAACGGAGTTCGGTGTCTGCGAACAAGCGATTACCGTCATCCCTTTTGGGATCAACAACTCGGTTCCCGACACAAACCTCACTCCTGCCCAAGCGAGGCAGAAGTTTGGCATATTGGAGGATGAGAGGTTGATTCTGTTCTTCGGCAACATCGGACCGTACAAAGGTCTTGAATTCCTCGTTGCTGGATTTCAACAAGTCGTTGCAAGAAATCCGTGCTATCGGCTAATTATCGCTGGTAAGCCAAGGGGAGGAGCCGAGGAGTACTTGGACATGATCCAAGAATCGATTCGTCAGAGCCCTTACGGTGAACGAGTAATTCAGAAAATCGAGTACATTCCTGATGAGGAGACCGAGTTGTATTTTAAGGCTGCCGATGTATTGGTACTGCCTTACACACACGTATTTCAAAGCGGCGTGCTCTTCTTGGGATATAGTTTTGGCCTGCCAGTCATCGCAACGAACGTAGGATCTCTGGAGGAAGACATCATTGAGGGCAGGACCGGATTCCTTTGTAAGCCATGTGACCCGATTGATTTAGCCAAGACAATCGAGAGGTATTTTGAAAGTGATCTGTTCAAAGATCTACATGCTCGACGCCATGAGATACTGGATTTCGCGAACCAAAGGCATTCGTGGGAAATCGCGGGTCAAATGACTCGAAATGTGTATGCAGAATTGCTGGGGAAGCGACTGTCGGCGTCTTAGCGAAAGCTCGTTTTTATCAATCCTTGTCCCTGCGTTGAACGCGCAAGAATGGCCGGAATGCGCGGGCTGGAACAGTGACAAGCTCCAGCCTCGAGAATAGACTCGGGTTCGCCGTCATGCGAACCCTGACGGTTGAGGGTTACAGCTTTCTGACAGATGGGTTCCAACACCAATGATACTCCCAGGCGACACGCCACCGGGACTTCGAAGCTTAGTCGGAATCCACGGATTTGCATTCTGACAGCGAGGAACTTTACCAAAAGGCTTTTCCAGTGCGGCTTTTACGAAGCGCAGGATGTTCTTTGCGACATAGATAACGTCGACTTAATTGGCCTGGAACCGGGCCCTGGATTTAGGATTAAGGAGAGCTGGCAAAGAAGGCTGCTGTTTCGAGACATTTCAAGGAGACTAATCTTTGCCAACCCGGGTCTCCGCAAAGTTCAGCTCACGGGCGAGTATGACCTTTTCGTGGCCCACTGCCAAACTTGGTGGGATTTTCTTTACGTGAATGCCATCGACGGATGGCGGGAACGCTGCAAAACTTGTGTGTGCTGGATTGACGAGCTCTGGGCGTCTGCGATTCCCCGGTACAAGTATTGGCTTCACGCGCTCTTGCGCTTCGATCATGTATTCGTCGGCTATAGCGGGACTGTCACACCGTTGTCCAAAGCCATAAATCGGTCTTGCCACTGGCTCCCTGGTGCTGTTGACACCCTCCGATTCTCTCCGTACCCGAGCCCCCCGGCACGCGTCATAGACGTCTACAGTATCGGCAGAAGATGGGAGGGGATTCACCGTGCCCTGCTTGCCCAGGCTGCGAGCAGGGAGATGTTTTATGTTTATGACACCTTCCCAAGCATTTTCACTGAGGTCTACGATCATCGACAACACCGCGACTTCTATGCAAATCTGGCGAAGCGAAGCAAGTATTTCATGGTTGCACCCGGGAAAATGGATGCCCCTGAAGAAACCCAAGGTCAAGTTACAATCGGTTTCCGCTACTATGAAGGTGCAGCCGCAGGCGCAGTGATGATCGGACAACCACCAAATTGTCAGGAGTTTCAAGATATGTTTGGCTGGCGAGATGTGGTTATACAGGTCCAACCTGATGGGTCGGATGTCCAGGACGTTCTTGCTGGTCTCAATTTAGAGCCAGAACGCGTTTCCAAAATCAGTCGTCGAAATGGGGCGGAGGCCCTACTGCGGCACGATTGGGTTTATCGATGGAAGAAGATATTTCAGGTGGCTGGCATCGAGACGTCACCACGGATGGTGGAACGCGAGCGCCGTTTGAGAGAATTGGCGGATCTGGCGCTCGACGGCATTTGAAGCTAAAACGTTGCGAAACCAAGGCCACGAAAAAAGCTAAATGCAGCACAAGAGTAAATGGGCCCGTCGTGACCAAGGAAGAGATGCTCCAGGCCCTGGGCATCAAAGCAGAATGGAAGGCATTCCCTTTGTACCCGAAATGCCGGGCTTTTCTCGCAGGCGACATCACTTGTTAATCGAGCGCACTAGTGCTTGCTAGTTTTCGGCAGGTTCCCGGATCGTGTTGAGTGGCTGCCACATTTCGTTTGGACGCAGTTCGACGCATGATAGGATAACCATATGATAATTACACGCACTCCGCTTCGCGTCTCATTCTTTGGCGGTGGCACCGATTATCCTCTATGGTACCGTGAGCACGGTGGCGCCGTACTGTCGACCACAATCAATAAGAGTTGCTACATTACTTGTCGACGTCTTCCACCTTTCTTTTCATACCATAGCCGCAT
>WNGP01006059.1_pt1 | contig 11403 bp, 8 predicted proteins | sample 5407671 | NCBI WGS metagenome assembly WNGP01 (sample SAMN13153381, study PRJNA577476) | soil metagenome | isolation source: 40 cm soil or saprolite under Garry oak tree replicate 2 | place: USA:California | collected 2016-06-15 | reverse complement strand
GATAGTCCCGATGTTCACGTGCGGTTTGTTGCGCTCGAATTTCTCCTTGGCCATCTTCCTTTAACCTCTCATCTCATCATGCTGACCGCTTAGTGCCCAACTGCGCCCATTGGTAACGAACGGCACCGCGCGCTTCAAAATCTGGAGCGGGGGACGGGATTTGAACCCGCAACCATCACCTTGGAAGAGTGAGACTCTACCGTTGAGTTACCCCCGCCCGGTGCTGCTGCAAACTCTTACCCGTCGCGGCTCGCGCCGCGCCCACTAAATTCCTGGAGCCTGGGACCGGGATTGAACCGGTGACCTCGTCCTTACCAAGGACGCGCTCTACCAACTGAGCTACCCAGGCCGAACCCGTGTCCCCCTGAAAAAATCGTCTTTCGCGGCGCACTTTTCCTGTGCGGCGTCGTTTTTCCCGTTGCGACCGCAAATCGGTCGACGCCCCGAATCAGACCGCTTTCGAACATCGCTTGATGCGATTGCCCTGCGGTTTTCTGTAACTCCAACCGCGAGAACCTGGTGGACGGGGAAGGATTCGAACCTTCGTAGCCCGCAAGGAGCGGCAGATTTACAGTCTGCTGGTTTTAGCCACTCACCCACCCGTCCCGTGAAAATTCCCTGGCACGCGAACTACGAGTCGCAAACTTGTCCTGCAACAACTTGCAGGCATCCTGCGCAAAAACACAAAAAGGACTCGTGTCAAGAGACACCAGCCCGTTCGCTTTTCAAGTCAGGATTCGCTCCGCCCTCGCTCCCCTGCAAAATTCCTGGTGGAGCTGGCGGAGGGAATTGAACCCCCGACCCTCTGATTACAAATCAGATGCTCTACCAGCTGAGCTACGCCAGCGCCGCTCAAACCGGGTAAGAATAGCAGAAGGGGTATCAGAATTGCAAGGGGGTGTCAGAGAATATCTAGCACGTGGATGGCCAGCTCTGTGGAAAATCGCTTTCCCCTTGATTACCTGGACACCCGTTATCCTGTCTGTCATCTATAGTTTAGCATGGAATCCACCTGGCCGGAGCAGCCCAATCCAACAGCCGGAAATAGCACCTTTCGAAGCATATTTCGGTAGCGGATTTTAATGTCGAGAAGCCCGTTCCGATGGGACAATCATAGATACATACTGGACCACTGGTCGAGATGGTAGGGAGGCCATGAAGAAACGGACCTGGATTCGGCTGGCGGCCATCGTCGCCGTCTTGGGCGCGGCCGTAATTCTCGGATATCGGAAATGGAGCGCACCGAACGGCACTGCGCGCGAGGAGGCGCTGGCGCTGCTGCCCACGGATGCGATCGCAATTCTTTTCGCGGATTTCGATGAACTCCGGCAAGCGCCATTCCCCGCGAAACTCTATGCGTGGGCGCCAAAACCCCAAGCGGACGCGGATTACGCGCAATTTGTCAAAGAAACCGGATTCGATTTCGAGCGGGACCTCGAGCGCATAACGATTGCAGTGGAGAAGCGCGGACAAGACTTCCCTCTGTTTGCCATTCTGGATGGAAAATTCGATCGGCAAAAAATTTTTGCTTATGCATTGAAAGACGGCTCGGCTGTAAAAACCGGTGGACGCGAGATTTTTTCTGTTCCGGTTAGCGGAAGCCTAAAGAAAATTTCCTTTACGTTCTTGAGGAATGATCGAATCGCGGTCGCCGGCGATGCAAATCTCGCCTTTTTTCTCGACGCGAAAAAACGGGTTGAGGACACTGCGGACTGGCGCGCGCGATTCGAACGTCTAGCGGGCTCGCCGGTATTTGCCGTGATCCGGCAAGACGCCGCGGTCGGCGCCGCGCTGGCCGCTCAGGCCCCCAGCGGTCTTCGTTCTCCGCAGCTCTCCACCTTGCTCGATCAATTGCAGTGGATCACCCTGGCAGGAAAACCGGAGAACGATCGGCTGCGCGTGGTCGCCGAGGGAGAATGCCCGGCGGAGGCCACGGCGCGGCAACTCCTGGACCTGATGAATGGCGTGGTCCTACTGGCGCAGTTGGGACTGAATGATGCCAAGAGCAGGCAGCAGTTGGATCCGGCGGCACGTGAGGCTTACCTGGAAATCTTGAAGAGCGCGGATGTCTCCAAAATTAACCGCGGGGATACCCAGTCAGTCCGGCTGGTATTTGAGATCACGCCGGGATTTCTGGAGGCGGCTCGCAGGGCGCCGCCAGTCATGCCGGACTCTGCACCAAGCCAACCACCACTCCCAGGAAAAGCTCGGGCCCCCAGGAAAGGCCGCATCTAAGAAAAGCAGCTGGGGGGAATCGGGCCCTGACTCTCCCTGAGGAACTGTTGCGAACAAGAAAAGGCCGCAGGCCAAGCCCCGCCGCCAGGAAATGCACGGTATCTCAATTAGGAATCAGTCCCCCGCCGCAGGATTGGACTTCATGTAGCGCCACGGATTGATGGGCGCGTTGTTCATCCGGACTTCGTAGTGGACGTGCGGACCTGTCGAGCGGCCGCTTATGCCCGTGTAGCCAACCACTTCGCCGCGCTTGACGCGCGCGCCCGAAACCGCCGAGAACGCGGAAAGGTGCGCGTACCAGGTGGTGATTCCGAATCCATGATCGACCACCACCAGGCGGCCGTAGCCGGCATGGTTCCCGGCGATGGTGATGATTCCATCCGCAGTGGCGTGAACCGGAGCGCCATAATCAGAAGCCACATCCACTCCGGTGTGGAATGCGCCTTCGCCGCTGAAGGGGTCCAAGCGCTCACCGAAGCTATCGGTAATGTGACCCATCACCGGCCAGATCGACGGCGTGTACGAGGAGTCGGCAAAACTCATGGGAGAGAGCAAATGGAGCCCGCTGCTAGAGATGGCGATCACCGCGGCATTGCGCTTCAAGAAAGTGTACTGCTCGATGGAACGGTCGAAAGCATCTTGAGCATCCACGGGGTTGTCGCTCTGGTCGAAAGCTGCCGGATGGTAACGGAGCACCCCGTAGGTCATGGCCACTTCCGTCGCCAGGGACTGGAGAGAATCGAGGCGCTGGTTGGTGTCGTTGACGGTACTCTGGAGCTGCTTATATTGCTTCTTGAGGGTTTCCTGATCGTGGCGAAGCGCGTTGTAGTTGCCGACTTTCCAGAGCATTCGCGAATAGGAGCCCACCGCCGCCGTCACGCTGATCGCACCGATGAGCGCCAGCACGGCGATACCGTGCAGCACATAGGCGGGTACGATGACTTTCCGGAGCTTGCCCGGAGACGACGCGATAAAAAATGTGTAGCTCTTGCCCCTCATGAATATAAGGCCCCCACAGGCCTTTAACATTAGACTCTTGGCGGGCAAACTACCCCGGTGTCCGCAGGAACCTGAACTTGAACCAAAATCTGAACCGTGAGCCTTGGTCCGCGACCTCCGACATACTAAATTCTGTAGAGTGGTACGTCAACCCTGTATTTAGTGCTTTCAAGGTCAGGCTGTGCAAACCTGTCCCCTGTCCGAAGGTACAGGGGGGCGCTTGGCGAGTGCGCAAATCCCAATTTCGAATTGATGAGTTGCAAAAGCCCGGCGTAGGCTCGGGGGCTATACTATCGCCCGCAATCAGGTTGGAGTCCTCTAGAGAACCGCATGCCACGGAAACGCCAGAATGAGAAATCTGTCCTGAAGAAGATTGCCGGGAGTTTCCGATCTTCGCGGGGGCAGGGAGCTGGGCATTCCGTCGCTCTGGGAATGGGCGATGACGCCGCGCTCTTCCGGCCGAAGCGGGGGCACGAGATCATTCTAACCTGCGACTGGTTCCTGGAGGGCACGCACTTCTTGCGCCAGAAGCATCCGCCGGATGCCGTGGGTTGGAAGTGCCTCGCCAGAGCAGTTAGCGACGTAGGAGCGATGGGAGGCATCCCCCGCTGTTTCCTGTTGAGTCTGGCCCTGCCGGGAACGCACACTGGCCGGTGGCTCGATCTGTTCCTCGGGGGGCTGCGTCGCGCTTCTCGCAAGTTTCAGTGCCCGCTGGCTGGCGGAGACACAACACGGCGAAACGAGATTCTTATAAGTGTGACGGTCGTGGGCGAAGTGCGAGCCGGGAGCGCCGTGCTGCGATCGGGAGCCCGAGCGGACGACATCCTATATGTAAGTGGGCGGCTGGGGGAAGCGGAACTGGGTCTGTGGATCATCCGGCAAAGCCAAGGAGCGGCGAGCAAGAAGAACACGCTGACAAGAAAGCACCTTTATCCGGAGCCGCGCCTCGCGCTAGGCCAGTGGTTGGTCAAGAAGGGCTTGGCGACCGCGATGATGGATCTATCCGATGGACTATCGAGCGATCTGTCACGGTTGTGCGCTGCGAGTGCCGTCGGTGCGCGAGTGGAAAAGGTAAAGATTCCGCAGGTGCAAACCCCTGATCTCGCTCTCAAGCACGGCCGCGATCCCCTGCAATTCGCGTTACACGGCGGGGATGACTACGAGCTGCTGTTCACCGTGCCTCCGCGCAAAGCCAAGCTCCTTCCGAAGACTTTTCGGCGTGTGCGTCTCACCCCCATTGGAAAAATCACTCGAAAGCGAGAGTTGCTGGTGCTGGAAAAGAACGGCCGCGCGAGGCAACTCATACCCGGCGGCTGGGATCCCTTCCGCTAGTCAAGAGATCCGCGAGGAAAAAAAAAGGGGAGCCTCCCGGCTCCCCTCGTGATTGTTTGTATTGTTTGAAAGCGCGATCGCTCAGAAGTTGAATCCGGCGCTAAGCTGCATTTGCCGCATGTTGGTCGCGGTGGTCGTATACGTATTGAAATTCGGGGAGGCGAACTGATTGACGTAGCCCGCGAAGTTCGGGTGGTTCAAGGCGTTGAACATCTCCGAGCGAAGCTGGAACGTCTTGCTCTCCGTAATCTTGAACCGCTTGCCGAACGCCAGATCCGGGTCTGTTAGCCCTGATCAGCCTCGAAAATATATAAAACAAAGCGGTTTCGGTGAGTGCAGGGCCCGCGCACCTCAGCCTTTGATCTGAACTTCTGATAACTGTACATACCATCGGAGGATTTACGGGTTCCTGTATGGTTTGCTTCTAAAACGCACTCGCAACAATGATTCCGGGCAGCGTCCCTCCGGCGCGGGGCCCTCATCATCGAAGGTGCTGAGAATCGTCGGTCGTATTTGCCGCCGCACTCTTTGCTGGCGGCGAAGCGGCCGGCGGTTTTTCTTTGGGGGCGGGGGGCTCGTCTTCTGTGGGGGCGGTATCCGGGGTGTCCACGCTGATGTGGTGCTCGCCGGCCTGCTGCTCGAGCGGAACGACGTTCGTGAAATCCATTAGGGGGGTTCCGGCGACGGCGCCCTGCATGAATTCGAGCCAAATGGGAAGTGCGGCGCGCGCGCCGGTTTCTTTTTTGCCGAGTGAAATCTGCTTGTCGTCGAAGCCCACCCACACGCCGGCGGTGAGCTGCGGTGTGTAGCCCACAAACCAGGCATCGGTGTAATCCTGTGTCGTTCCGGTCTTCCCGGCCGCCGGGCGGCCCAATGCTTTGGCCTGGATGCCGGTGCCGAATCGAATGACTTCCTCGAGCATGGCGGTCATGGTGCGCGCGACGTCGGGGGAAACGACGTCATGCACCTCGGGATGCGCTTCTTCGAGCAGCGCGCCGTCGTAACTGGTGACGCGGCGAATCATGTGCGGATCGATGCGGATGCCGTCGTTGGGAAAAACGGTGAAGGCGGAGACGTGTTCGAGGAGCTTCATGTCCGCAGCGCCGAGGGCCAGCGGCAGATACGGCGGAAGCGGCGTGGTGATGCCGAACCGTTTCGCCATATCCACGACGGTGTTGATGCCGATTTTTTCCGCGAGTTTTACGGCGGGAACGTTGCGAGAGCCGGCCAGCGCGCGGCGGAGAGTGATGGTCCCTTCAAATTTTTCATCGTAATTGCGCGGAGAGTAGGGCTGGCCGCCGCTGATGGTGGTAAACGGCAAATCGACGATGGTGTCAAAGGGCGTCGCGCCTCTTTCCAGGGCATCGGCGTAGACGTAAACCTTGAAAGAACTGCCGACCTGGCGTACCGCCTGCGTCGCGCGGTTGAATTTGGAATCCTCAAAACTATAACCACCAATCATGGCCTTGATTTCACCAGTGGGATTGTCGATGACGAGAAGCGCGCCCTGGGGACCGGGCTGCTGTTCGAGCTGGACGCGCACGGTATTGTCCCGCAATTCCTGGATGGAGAATTGGGCGAGGTCACCGGCTTTCAGGAGATCGCCAGGTTTCTTGCGGCCAGTCCAGGCGAATTCGTTGGAAGAGAGAATTCCGCGGTAAGTCCCGATTTTGATGATGGCGTCTTTGTCGCTCACCGCAACGACCAGTCCGGTAAGGTAGCTTCCCTTCTCGATCGCGCGGCGCCAATCCTCGTCCTCGTAGGTTTCGAGCTTGCCGAGATTGTCGCGCAGGACGTTGGGAAGATTGCCCTTCCAGCCGTGGCGGCGTTCGTAGTTGTGCAGTCCGTCGCGGAGAGATTGGTTGGCGATGCGCTGCATGTTGATGTTCAACGTGGTATAGACGCGCAGGCCGCGTTCGTGGACGGCTTCGGTGCCGTAGGTGGATTCAAGATACTTGCGGATCTCTTCGAAGAAGTAAGGCGCGAGGTCGTTGCGCGGATACTGAACGTGCAGGCCAAGCGGCGATTTCCTGGCGGTGGCCTCTTCCGTGGGTGTGATCTTCCCTTCTTCTTCCATGCGATGGATCACCAGATTGCGGCGGTTGAGCGCGAGCTCCGGATTCGTGAGCGGCGAAAACTTCGGGCCGTTGACCATGCCGGCGAGAAGCGCGGCTTCCTGAAGCTTCAGGTCGGTGACCGGCTTGCCAAAATAAAATTGCGTGGCAGCCGCAAAACCGTAGTTGCCGTGCGCGAGGTAAACCTGGTTCGCGTACATCGTGAAGATTTGCGGCTTGGTGTAGCGCCGCTCGATCTGCAGCGCGAGCAAAATTTCCTGCATTTTGCGTCGAAAGCTGCGGTCGCTGCGGTCCAGGAAAAGATTCCCGGCAAGCTGCATGGTGATGGTGCTGGCCCCGCCGGTGATGCGGCGCTTGACCAGATTGCGGAAAGCGGCGCTGGCCATGCGCGGGAAGTCGATGCCCCAGTGCTCTTCGAAGTGCTGGTCTTCGATGGCGGTGACCGCGCTGTAGAGCACTTTGGGGCACTGCTCGTAAGTCATCAGGATGCGGCGCTGCAGCGCGAAGCTGCCGGCCAGCTGGCCGTCATCGGCGTAAACTTCGGTGACAACGTCGGGGCGGTAGGTTTCCAGCGCGCGAATTTCCGGCAGGTCGCTGGCGTAAACAAAGAGCAAGCCGCAGCCCGCGCCCAGCGCCACCGCGCAAAGAATCAGAAACGTCAGTGCGACGCGGTCAATCAGTTTCCAGCCGCGCAAGCGCAGCGTGATTGGTGGCAGACTCAGCATCGAAAGAATACTTTATCGCAGAAGTCGAATACTCGACTCAGAAGTGTCAGGGCAGTGTTTCGTAATATTTTTCTCCGGAGCAGGCGCGGCAGAGGGTGCGGCCTCCCACTACGACTTCGCGTTTGAAGTTGATGCCTTCGCCGCATTGGGCGCAGACGACGCGGGGGCCTTTGAAGCCGGGCAAATCTTCGGCCTGGACTTCGACTTTGACCCATTGCTTGTCGAAGAGAATTTCGTCGGAGAGCTGCGCGTAGGCTTTCTGCTGGCCGGCATCCTTGCCGAGTTCGGGGAACAGTTCGCGGGCGGCTTGCTTGGAGGATTCCCTGGCGGCGACGCGGACGGCTCGGCCGGTCTGGAGATCGAGGAAAGTGGCGGCGACTTTGCCCCAGTCGCGGAATTTCAGGGCGCGCTTGCCGAGGCGGCAGTTGGCGACGAGCGCGACGGCGTCGGTGACGCAGCGGTCGATTTCAACGTATGTAACGATGCGCTTACGTTCGGCGATGGGGTCGTCGATGCCGAGTTCGCGCAGGCCGAGCATGGCCAGACGCACGCCGAGGACTTGGCCGGCGCAGAGGTGGCCGTGGGCGACCGCGGCGAGGTCGAGATATTCAGCGAGAGTTTTCATCGGAGCACGAGCAGCTCAAGCCTTCTCCGGCGCGGACCAAGGGTGCGGTTTGCGCGCTTCGATGAACGCGAAAATAGTCATGAGCAGCGCGAGAGCGACAAGGGCGCCGTCGCGGAAAACCGTTTTGATCGTGAGGGGCTCGGGAGTGGCGAAGCAGCCGCAATTGATCTGCATCCCAAGCGCGTAAGAGCGCACGACGGCGGCGAAGAATCCGAGCATGATCAGCGTCACAATAGTTGCCCAGATGCGGAATCGCCAGCCGATGAGCAGCAGCAGACCGAGGCCGATTTCCGCGAAGGGCAGGGTGTTGGCGACAAACTTGACGCCCCACGATGGGAGAATTTGATAGGAATCAACCTGCAACGCAAAGAACGAAAGGGCCACTCCCACAGGCGGACGCGGATGCCTCCCCATCGTCAGTTTGGCGTAGCCGGCATAGATGAAAATGCCAGCGAGGACGAGGCGGCCGATCCACATGATCGCGCGTCGGAGATTGAGTGGGCTGGAAGGCATCATTCTTGAGTTTTCAGTTCTCAGCTTTCAGTTCTCAGTCTTAAGTTCAGAAGCGATGAGCTTTGATTCTTCTGCCCCGCTTGGTGATTCTATCCGTTGCCGATCTTCGCGATTCTCAATTTGCTTCCTGTCGCCTCGATGCAATTCCCGCTGACAGAAATAATTCGTTCATTTCTGTGAGAGGAGCTGATCGAGAAACGTCTTGAGAATGTCGTAGGTCATGACGCCGGGATAGGGATAGGTCTGGCCTTTGCTATGAAAGACAGTGGTGGGCGTTTGGTTGACGTTGTAGGTCTGGCCGAGTGCGTAATCCTTGTCAATCATTGGCTCCAGCGTGCCGCCCTTAACCAGTGCGCGAACTTTCGTCATTTCCGCAGCGGAGAGGACGGCGGAGACGGTGCCGTCCACATCGCCGTTCTGTTCCCACTTTTCTTGATTCTGGAAAAGCGCTTGTTCCACGGTCTCAACCTTGCCGATCTGCGCGGCGGCACGAGCATAGCGCGCGGCTACACGAGAGTGCGCGTGCATGGGGAGCGGGAAATCGCGATGGATCAGGTAGACTTTGCCGCTGCTGACGTAATCCTCCATCAGCCGGCGATTCGTGGTGGCGAAAAGCGTCTTGCAAGCCGGGCATTGATAATCGCTGAAGACTTCCATCGTCACGGGAGCATTCTTCGAGCCGAAGGCCTTATGCGGATCGACGGCGGGGAGGTCACCCGCTGATTGCGGCGCAAGCGGACGCGAGGCGGCTTGCGCCACGACCACGGACGGAGGAATGCTAAGGGGCTCAGAAGCGGCATGGGAGTCAACCCTCCCTGACGGTGACTGCGCTAATGGTTGCGCCGATGGTGAAGCGGGCTCGGGGGTCTTGTCGAAAGACGGTAGGAACAGGGCAGATAAGCCGAGCAAGCCCACGCTGATAATCCCTGCCAGAATGCGCCGACGGTTCACGCGGTCCTCCGAGTCAATCCGAACGATTCGCCCTTCCGGGAGACGAAATTGAATTCTACCTCGAAACAGCGGGAATGTGACGAAGTCGTCGCCTGACGGTCCAGTGCGCCCCGCAATGCATATCTCCTGCGACGATCCTGAGGTTTCTCTTCCTTCGTAGCGGGAAGTTTTTTCGGCCGAGCGCGCTGGCAAGGCTCATCAGGATTCGGTTGAATCATTTTCTGCGTCATCGCCCCCCCCTAGCCCAGCGCCAGCAGCGCGGGGTTTCACCCAAGGCCCGCTCATTAGAGATTCTTAAATCGTTTCGCCCGCAATGCGAAAACTATTTTTGCGAAAGGAGCTGGTCGAGAAATTGTTTGAGAGTGTCGTAGGTCATGACGCCGGAGTAAGGGTAAGTCTGGCCCTTGCAATGAAAGATGGTGGTGGGCGTCTGGTTGACCCGATAGGTCTGGCCGAGAGCGTAGTCCTTGTCAATCATAGGATCAACGGTGCCGCCCTGCACGAGCGCCCGAACCTTAGCCATTTCCGCCGGGGAGAGCACGGCGGCGACGGTGCCATCCACATCGCCACTCTGTTCCCATTTTTCCTGCGAGCGTAGCGCGCCGCGACCCGCGAGTGCGCGTGCATGGGAAGCGGGAAATCGCGGTGGATCAGGTAGACCTTGCCGTTGCTGACGTAATCGTCCATTAGACGGCGATTGGTGGTGGTAAAAAGGGTCTTGCATACGGGGCACTGATAGTCGCTGAAGACTTCCATGGTCACAGGGGCATTCTTCGAGCCAAAGGCCTTGTGTGGATCCACGTCCGGCAGACCGGCCGTAGACTGCGGGGCGGGCGGAAGAGGCGCCGCCTTAGCGACGACCACGGGCGTGGGGATGGCTGGCGGTTCCGACTCAGTGCGCGCGCTGACGGACGCGGGTACCTGAGCCCACGGCTGCGTCGTTGACGACGTGGGCTCAGCAGTCTTTTGCCGAGAAGGCAGAAACAGAGCAACCAGGCCAAGCAAGCCCACACTGAGAATCCCTGCCAGAATGCGCCGACGGTTCACGCGTTCCTCCAAAATAGTTCCGAGCGATTTGCCCTTGCAGGCGAGTAAGAAGAATTCTACCTCGAAACCGCCGGAAAGTAGGCGCCGGTCGTGTCAGGAAGTTCTTCAACGCATCTAAGAATATCCATCGTCCGCAGCTCTGAAAAATTGGTTGCTGAGGTGAGGGGAAGGGTTGTGCGGCGAGAATTCTAGTCAAACATAACACCCCCACGCCCACCCCGCTGTTTTTCATAAGTTGTTGACTCTAAAGATGGGTAAATGGCGATTATGCATTTGACACACAGAGCCCTGGTGCGGTATGGATGCGCGTACGTAAGATGAAAGTGGAAAGTGTTCATTCTAAAGAGCTTAGAAATGGCAAGAATGAGTATTTCCACAAGTGTTGATTCTAAAAGGCTTGCTGGATTGCGATGGCTGGCCGCCAGAAGGGCAAAACGGTGGGAATATGAGGCCGACCGATTGAGAATGCGGCTAAATATAACACCGCATGTTAGCACAAAAATACCGTATTTGTCAAATTAATTTTGACGAAGCTTAGACGGGGCTTAGACGGGCGCAGAAGATGCCACAAGTGGCTGAAACGAACAGCGTTACAAATGTTATCAGAAAACTTGACAAGCATACACTCAACATGTATACTTCGCTTCGAGCTGGGCTTGGAACGCAAGGACTGAGCTGGATTCGCCCTGATTTCAGAGAGATACGGGCGAATGGGAATGGCACAAAGTTTCAGGAGGAATGGCAGCAATGAGCAAGATTATTGGAATTGACCTGGGAACGACAAACTCCGTGGTGGCGGTGTTGCAAGGCGGCGAGCCGGTGGTGATCCCCAACCAGGAGGGGGCGCGGACGACGCCGTCCGTAGTGGCCATCACGAAGACGGGCGAACGGCTGGTCGGGC